>Ga0114962_10004795_pt1 | contig 10714 bp, 9 predicted proteins | sample C_130820_MF_Meta_FD_87017 | JGI IMG/M metagenome (GOLD analysis project Ga0114962, IMG submission 87017) | Freshwater microbial communities from Lake Croche, Canada to study carbon cycling - C_130820_MF_MetaG | ecosystem: Environmental > Aquatic > Freshwater > Lake | place: Lake Croche, Canada...
AATATTGAACTTGGGGTTCAAAGTCTTGATCAGGTTGTTTTCCAGCAGCAAGGCCTCGGCCTCGGAACGCACCACAGTGGTTTCTAGACGGGCAATCTTGCCCACCATATGGCCAATGCGCGTGCCTGAATGGTTTTTTTGAAAGTAGCTGCTGACGCGTTTTTTTAGATGGTTGGCCTTGCCCACATAAAGCACTTGTCCCTCTGCATCGAAATAGCGATAGACACCAGGCAGAGGGGGCAAGGCGGCCACTTGCGACAACAGTTGGGGATCGAAGGCTTCAGGTTCAGTCACGGCACGATGACAACAGAAACCTCTCCCAAGCCGGGAAACTGTGCCATCAAACGCTGGCCTTCTTGGACAGGCACGGGTACCACACAGGTGCCTGTGATCACCACCTCGCCTTGACGCAAAGCCAGACCATGGCTGATCAACTCGTTGGCCAGCCAAGTCAGCGCCACCCGCGGGTCGCCTAAGGCGTTGGCGCCTCGCCCTTGGGCCACTGACTGACCGTCTCGGCTGACCTGCACCGCTTGCGCTGCAAGGTCTACGCTGCGCCAATCGGTGGTGAGCGCAGCGCCCAGCACCATGTGACTGGCGCAAGCAAAGTCTGCAATCAACTGTGCCTCACCCGCTGTGACAAAGTCTTGGTAACGCGAATTGGGAATTTCAATGGCCAGATGCAGCTCAGCCACTTGCGCCATGACCTGCGGCACTGTCAAGGGTGTGTCGCCCGAGGCCAGCACATCTGCCCCCATGCGAAAAGCGAATTCAGCTTCGATCACACGCATGACATTGCCACGCATCGTCACCGCAGCGCCATCGGTCAAACAACGCGAGGCCAACAAACGCCCCGCCAAAGGACCGCTGACACCAATGTGTTGCTGCCCAGCGGTGCTGGTGGCGGCGATTTTCCAACCTACCGGTTTGTCGCCTGTCGCCTCGAACAATGCCTGCTGGACCGCATAGCCTTCGCCCCGGCTGTGTGGACGGTACGGGGCATCAATGGCACTGATTTGCAGGGGTGTATCCCATGCTGGCAGCAACTGCAGCGCTGCTGCCTGCGCCTTACCCCCTACCATTGGCCAACGTTGGGCATGGAAGCCCAAGGTTCAGCAGGCGGCAAAGGCGCATGGGCTTGCAGCAACTCTACCGAGATGTTGTCTGGCGAGCGCACAAATGCCATGTACCCATCGCGGGGTGGACGCAAAATCGTGACCCCATGGTTTTGCAAACGCTCGCAGGCGGCATAAATGTTTTCCACCGCATAAGCCAAATGACCGAAACTGCGACCGCCTTGCAAGGCCTCGGGGTCCCAATTGAAAGTCAACTCCACTTGGGCGCTGTGGTCGCCGGGGGCAGCCAAAAACACCAAGCTGAAGCGCCCCGAGGGGACGTCTTTTTGACGAATCACGTCAAGGCCCAAGGCGTCGCGGTAAAACTTGAGCGAGGTCTCTAAATCGGTGACACGGACCATGGTGTGCAAATAGCGCATGTCAGGGCATCCTTGTTGACTGCCAAGAGACGAATTGCAAAGCCCCGTCCTTTTTTTGCCAAATGCTGGTGAAGCGCAAAACGACGTTGACATCGTTGTCTTTCACCCGAACATCATAGTTGCCAATACCGTTGATGATGGCCAGGCAACCAAAGTTGCGCACTGTTACATCGGAGCGACGCATCACTTTGTATTTCACAGCGCCTGATCGCATGGATTCAATATAAGAAGCCTTATTGTCCAATACGGCACTGGTATGGATATACACCAACTCGGAAGAAAACAGCTTTTCCATGGCGGCAAAGTCGTCGCCCATTTGCGCCGCATAACGGGCATCCTCAGCCTTCAAAGCTTCTTCAGTGTTGATAGGCCCGCAAGTGCCGCCTTCGGCCTGAGCCATGGACATGGACAGGAAAGCCAGCACAACCCCAATGGATTTCAAAATAAGACGCATCGCCATCTCCTAAGGAAAGTTTGGCTCAGATGATACGCTTGGTGCCTGTTCAACAGGCTGCCAGCACCAACCCATCAACCCTTGTCCCCTGCCCCACTCCATGAGCGACTCGCCTTTCAAACAATCTGACACCCGTGGTTTTCGCCAAGGCTTGACCTCTTATGGCGACGCTGGCTTTTCTTTGTTTTTGCGCAAGGCCTTCATCAAGGGCGCAGGCTATACCGATGCGGCGCTGGACAAACCGGTCATCGGCATCGCCAACACCGCCAGCGCCTACAACCCCTGCCATGGCAATTCGGCGCAGTTAATTGAAGCGCTAGAGCGCGGTATTTTGCTGGCTGGAGGCTTGCCCATGACCTTCCCCACCATCTCTTTGCACGAGAGCTTTGCCGCCCCCACCAGCATGTATTTGCGCAACCTCATGGCCATGGACACCGAGGAGATGCTGCGTGCCCAACCCATGGACGCGGTGGTGCTCATCGGCGGCTGTGACAAAACCGTGCCCGCGCAACTGATGGGCGCAGCATCTGCCGGTTTGCCAGCGATTCAACTCATCACCGGCTCCATGTTGACGGGATCGCACCGTGGCGAGCGGGTGGGCGCCTGTACCGACTGCCGCCGCTACTGGGCACGCTACCGCGCCGGTGAGGTCGATGATGCCGAAAAAGACGAGGTCAACGACCGATTGGTGGCAAGCTTAGGTACCTGCTCGGTCATGGGAACCGCCAGCACCATGGCTTGCATTGCTGAAGCGCTGGGCATGACGGTACCGGGCGGTGCGTCTCCCCCGGCTGTCACCGCCGACCGCATGCGGGTGGCCGAACTTACTGGTACTCAGGCAGTTCAACTTGCCCACTCACGCCTTGGTATAGAGCAAATACTGACCGCCGATGCCTTTGAAAATGCCCTTCGGGTGTTACTGGCGATTGGCGGCTCCACCAATGGCTTGGTGCATTTGGCGGCCATGGCTGGGAGGGTTGGTCTGGATTTGGACCTCGATGCCTTTGACCGCATGGGTCGCGAAACGCCGGTGTTGATCGACCTCAAGCCGTCGGGCCAACACTACATGGAAGACTTTCACCATGCAGGCGGAATGCCTGCCTTGCTGCGCGAGTTACGCCCCTTGCTGAAACTTGATGCTCTCACCGTCACCGGCAAAACCTTGGGTGAAAACATCGATGCGTCGCCTGCCCCTTTTGTCCAAACCGTCATCCGCACGGCGAACAACCCCATCTACCCCCAAGGCGGGATGGCGGTACTGCGCGGCAACTTGGCCCCAGCGGGGGCCATCATCAAACAATCGGCCGCTGACCCGCGCCTGATGGAACACGAGGGCCGCGCGGTGGTGTTTGAAGACAGCGCCGATTTGGCCGCCCGCATCGACGACCCTGCACTGGATGTGCATGCCCACGATATTTTGGTGCTCAAAAACATAGGCCCCAAAGGCGCACCAGGTATGCCCGAGGCTGGCTATTTACCGATACCGCAAAAGTTGGCCCGAGCGGGTGTGAAAGACATGGTGCGCATCTCGGATGGCCGCATGAGCGGCACAGCCTTTGGCACCGTGGTGCTGCACGTCACCCCCGAGGCGGCTGTGGGCGGACCGCTGGCCTATGTCCAAACCGGCGACCGCATCCGCTTAAGCGTTTCTGAGCGTCGCCTGGAGTGGTTGGTATCGGCTGATGAACTCGCCCGCCGACAACAAGCGCACCCGGTCACTGCGCCCACGGCCGCCAGAGGGTATCGGCAACTGTTTTTGAAAACCGTCAACCAAGCCAATCAAGGCGCAGATTTCGATTTTTTACGCGCTGAACAATCCCAAGGCAAAACGCCGCGCTAAACCCTCACCCTCGCGAAAGCCCCTCATGCTGCAATGGTTCAAAGAACTCTCCCCTCCAGAAAAGCGCACCTTTGTCGCCGCCTTCGCCGGCTGGACCTTGGATGCACTGGACTTCATGGTCTTCACGTTTGTCATCTCTGCGCTGATTGGCTACTTTCATATCGACAAAACCCAAGCCGGCATGTTGGGCACCGTGACCTTGCTGTTTTCGGCGCTGGGCGGCTGGATCGCGGGCATGTTGGCGGATCGCTATGGGCGGGTGCGCATATTGCAAATCACGATTGTGTGGTTTTCTGTTTGCACCTTTCTCATCGGTTTTGCACAAAGCTTTGAGCAAGTTTTCGTGTTGCGGGCCTTGCAAGGTTTGGGCTTTGGCGGCGAATGGGCTGTGGGTTCGGTGTTGATGGGTGAAATTGTCCGCGCCCAGTACCGCGGCAGGGCCGTCGGCACGGTGCAAAGCGGTTGGGCTGTGGGCTGGGGCATCGCCGCATTGCTGTACACATTGGCTTTCAGTTGGTTATCCGAGGACTGGGCCTGGCGCTCGCTGTTTTGGTTCTCGGTGCTGCCCTCCTTGCTGGTCGTCTACATCCGACGCCATGTGCCCGAGCCCGAGGTTTACAAACAAAGCCGTGCCGCCAACGATGACAGCATCGCTCGTGTGTCACCTTGGGCTATTTTTTCGCCTGCTTTGCTGAAAACCACCTTGCTGTCGGCCTTGCTGTGTACCGGAGTGCAAGGCGGCTATTACGCCGTCATGACTTGGCTACCCACCTTCTTAAAAACCGAGCGCCACTTGAGCGTGATTGGCACAGGCGGGTATTTGGCCGTCATCATCAGCGGCTCTTTCATTGGCTACATCAGTGGCGCGTATTTCACCGACCGCTTTGGCCGCAAGCCCAATTTGTTTTTGTTCGCCGTGTTGTCTGGGGTGAGCGTCTACGCCTACACCCAAATTGAATTGACCAACACAGAAATGCTGTTCGTTGGTTTTCCGTTGGGTTTTGCCGCCTCGGGCATCTTCAGTGGCATTGGCGCTTACCTGACCGAGTTGTTTCCATCCACAGTACGCGCCAGCGGTCAAGGCTTTGCCTACAACTTTGGACGCGGCATCGGAGCCTTGTTTCCCACGTTGGTCGGTTTCCTGTCGGCCAGCCAAGGTTTGGGCACGGCCATTGGGGTGTTTGCGGGGGGCGCGTATGCGCTGGTGCTCTTGACGGTGCTGTTTTTGCCAGAAACCAAAGGTCGGGCTTTAACCGCCTGACACAAGCTGCTGCCATTGGCGCAGGGCCACAGACTTGGCTTGCATGACAGGCACACAAACGGGGTTGGGATACCAAGTTTGCGTATCGGTTCGAGTCAGTGATTGCAAAAAATGCGCGTTGCTCGGTGCCCAACCCAAACGCACGGCAGCGGTTGCAGCAGCGCCTACGCAGGGTAAGTAGGTGCTGTCACGGTGGGCCACCACAGGTTTGTTCCAAACATCGGCCAAAATTTGCATCCATGCAGCGCTGCGGGTGGCGCCTCCCACCACCTGAAGCGATTGCATGGGCTGCGCTTGGACTTCCTCGAACGCCCAAAGCAATGAAAGCGCTACCCCTTCCAACACCGACCGGAGCATCTGCGCACGGGTGGTGTGCAAAGACAAACCACTGAAACCGCCCTGCGGTTGCTCTGTAAAGACCGGAAGACGTTCAGCAGACAAGTAAGGTAAAAAAAGCACATTGGCATCGGTCGCGGCAGACGCCACCAAGCGCTCCATCGCGGCGTACCCCTTTGTTTCATCGTCCTCCCCCGTCAATTGCAAGGCCCATCGGTGCACACTGCCGGCATTGCTGATGGGGCCAATGCGTATATGCCACCCAGCTTGGGGACAGGGCAAAAGGAACAAAGGGGTTTGTCCGGTATGGAACGCTTGTGCCAAGGTAGCCACCCATCCAGAGGTGCCTAAATAGGCATAGCTTTGGGTGCTGTCAGTCACGCCGGCACCCAAGGTGGTGGCGCCAGCGTCACCTAAGCCGCAAAAAACCGCCAACCCTGGCGCCAGCCCCGTCAGCTCGCCAGCCGTATCGCTCACCCGCCCCACGCAGTCATCTGCAGGGTGCAAGCTTGGTAAGGTCAGATGGGCCAATCCCAAAACTGTCATCCATTCGCGGGTCCAACACCCCGCATCAAAGTTGTACATGCCAGTGGTGGCCGCAGTGGTGGGATCGGTCACCGCTTTACCCGTCAAGCGAAAAATAATGAAATCCTTGGCGCCCACCAAAATCTGGTGGGTGCGTTGGAAGTGGTCAGGCTCATGGTCACGCAGATGCAAGATTTTGGGCAACACCGAAGCACCATTGAAAGGGTTTCGCGTGATCTGGGCCACATGCACTGCCCCAAGGGTCGCTAAAACAGCAGCGGCTTGCTCACCAGCACGGGCATCCATGTACAGCACTGCAGGACGAACAACTTCGCCGTTGGCGTCCAGTGCGATCATGTCTTGCATCTGGCCGCTGAAGGTCAATGCTTTGAGTGAAGTTGGTTCAACGCCCAACGACCACCATTGGCGCAACACGGCACAAAAACTGTCCCACCAAAGATGGGGGGCTTGCTCACCTGGTGCATCCGAGCTGACCGCATAGTCTTGGCTACAAGCGTGGTGCATGCCCCCCTGCTGATCAAGCAACACCGCCTTGATGGCGGATGAACCTATGTCAAAACTGGCGATGTAGGCCATGTTGTCAGCGCCAACGCGCATCCCCCCATTTTTGTGACACCACAGCAGCCACAACGATGGCACCTGTGAACATATCTTGTAAAAAAGAAGGCACATTGAGAATGGTCAGGCCATTGGCCAAAATACCCAAGGTGGCCGCTCCAAGCAGCGATCCCAGCATATGAGGTGTCGCACTTCGCACCACGGTGGTACCCAAAAATGCAGCAGCATACGCCGGTAAAAACAAACCATTGCCGCCCGTGGGATGCGCCGAGCCCAGCCGAGAAGCCAGCAAAACACCTGCAACGCCAGCGGCCAACGCACACAAACCGAAAGCGCCTACTTTGTGCCAAAGCACCGATACCCCAGCCAAGCGAGCAGCCCTGTCATTGCCGCCAACAGCATACAGTTGGCGTCCAAAGACCGTGTGATGCATCACGACATAAGCACACGCCACACTGCCCAACATGACCCATGAAGGGCCTGGCAAACCCATCAGCACGGCACGGCCTAACCAGCTGAAGTTATCTGGGATGTTTTCAAACACGGTTGAGCCGCCGGTCAGCCAAAAAGTCAATCCGCTGAGCATGGTTCCTGTGGCCAAGGTGGTGATAAAGGACAGCACACCAAAATAGCCCACCAACCAACCATTGAACATGCCCATCAAGCCACACAACCCCAGCGTCAATACGACCGCTGTGGTCACATCCATGCCACTGACCGCCAACTGCGCAGACATCACACCCGCAAAGCTGGCCATGGCGCCCACCGACAAATCAAACTCGCCTGCGGCCATCACAAACGTGGCGCCTAAGGCAATCAGGACCAAAAAGGCAATTTGGCGGCTCACGTTGATGGCATTGTCCAAGGTGGCAAAAGCCTGTGGGCTGAGGTAGGCAAAGACAGTGCACACCAACAGCAAGGCGCCCAAAGTGGCATAGGTACGAAGCCATTGCTGCAACAAAATCGAATTCATGCGGCTATTTTTTCCCTGTTCGCGGCGTTGTCGAGGGGTTTGCCAAAACACCAATGCAAGACCTGTGCGGCACTGAGTTGTTGATTGGGCAAGTCTGCAACACTGGTGCCCTCACGAACCACCACCACTCGGTCAACCCATTGCAGCATTTCGTCCAAATCCGAGGTCACCACCAAGGCTGCGCCGCCAGCCTCGCAATGGTCACGCACCAGTTGGTGAATGGCTCGCCGGGTGGCCACGTCCACCGCTTGGGTCGGTTCATCACACAACAACACCAGCGGTTGCAGCGCCAAAGCGCGGGCAAAGACGATTTTTTGTTGGTTACCCCCGCTCAATTCAGACACCGGCTGTTCGAGGTCTCTGGCCTTGATGGCGAGGGTGTCTATCCATTCCTGGGCAAACGAGTTTTCTTTTTCTCGGCGCAACCATCCCCAACGGCTCAAGCGTCTGAGCAAGGACAGGCTGAGGTTTTCACGCAAGCGCATACCCATTACCAGGGCGTTGTGACGCCTGTCTTCGGGTACCAATACAAGACCCTGTTTTGCCGACACGCCAGGGTTGGTGGGCCGATAAACTTGTCCCAGCCAATGCAGGCTTCCTCGCGACACAGCCCTGAGCCCGACCAAGGTTTCCAATAACTCGGTTCTTCCCGCGCCAGCCAAGCCGTACACGCCCACCAATTCTCCCGCGTGCAAACGCAGCTGTATGCCTTGCACGCAAGCATCCTCTGTGTAAAGGTTGTCAACATGCAGCAAAGCACGGCCCTGCACGCTGGCAGTAAACGGTCGTTGATGGGCGCTGGAAGATTGGCCTGACATGGCATGAACCAAATCGGAATGGGTTTGCTGGGCGGTTTCAAGTGTTGCCACGGTTTTACCGTTACGCAGCACCACAATGCGCTGCGATATCTGCAAGACCTCTTGCAAGCGATGGCTGACATACAACACGGCCATGCCTGCGTTTTTCCATGAACGTATGCGCTCCAAAAGCAAGTCAGCATCGTGGCTGGTCAAGGCCGCGGTGGGTTCATCCAAAATCAGCACCGCTGGGCGCTGCATCCAACAGCGCAACAAAGCCAAGTAAAAGCGTTGGGTGGCGGTGTAACTGAGCACAAGGTTTTCCAAGGGCAGTGACACGTCAAGTTCATCGCAAGCGGCTTGTGCCAAGGCCCGCATCTTGGGGTAAGAGATGAAAGCCCCCCAAGCTGTGCTGGGAAATGGCAGGCCGATAAACAAGTTGTCTAAACCACTGAGACTGGCAATCAACTGCGGGTCTTGGTGAACCACCGCAACACCCAACTTGCCATTCTCAGCACTGAGCACGCCCGCGTCACAGGCATAGCTGCGTGTCAGCACATGGATAAGGGTGGACTTGCCAGCGCCATTTTCTCCAATCAAGCCCAACACCTCGCCTGCCTGCAAACGTATGTCGACGCCCTCTAAAGCCGTCAGCTCGCCAAACCGCTTGGTCAAGCCGACGCCTTGAAGAACAACGGTCACTTGGTGATCAAGCTGGCCGGTGCGTACATTTCCGTGCTGCTGGGTTTTTTGCCGGCGAATGAAGCTTCCATTTGTGCCGTGACCAATTCAGCCATACCACGGAAATTTTGCTTCATGGTGGCCACAAAGGGTGAGCCTTTTTTGATCAAGTCATTGGCTTGGCTGGTGCCATCAATGCCAGTGACCACAATTTCGTTGCGGCCAGCGGCTTGAATGGCTTGGGTAGCGCCAATGGCTGGCTCGTCCCATGCAGCCCACACCGCGGTGATGGAGCCTTTGGCAGGGTTGGCTGTCAGAATGCTTTCCATGGCTTTGCGGGCATTCTCGATGGGGCCGGGCACTTGCACATGCTGCTCGCTGATGACTTTGATATTGGGGTTTTTCTTGAGCAAAGCATCCAAGGCTTGTGAGCGTTTGAGCACACCTGGATGGGGGCGGTGGGTAAACACCACGATAGAACCTTTGTTGCCAATGGTTTTGAGCAAATGTTGGCTGATGGCGTCAGACATGGCCGTGTTGTCGCTGGTGGCATTCATCACCATGCCGGGGATGTAACCAGAGTCACAACCGAACACAGGAATGCCTTTGGCTGCTGCCGCTGCAATTTGGGTTTTCACTTGGTTGGGGTCCGCACTGACAATGACGATGGCATCGGTTTTGGCAGCAATTGCATCTTCCATGCGACTGGCCATTTGCCCAAAGTCGCCTTTGGTGTCGATCACATTGGCTTTCCAACCCTTTTTGCCAGACAGCTCTGACAACGTGGTGAGCATTTCATTGGTGGTGACCGATTGCTGGTAAGGGGTGATCAAAGTGATGTTTTTGGCTTGCTGGGCACCGGCTGGGGTGGCGAAGGCCATCGCTAAGGCCAATGCTGAGAAAGCGAAATGGCGACGCAAGGGATGAAAGCGAGATGGGTTCAAAGTTGTCTCCGTGATGGTTTGTAGAAATGAAAAAGCGAGAAAAATTCTAACTGTGTCTGCCAACCCTAGGGTTTCAAGTGAATCGCCGCTTGCATGGCCTGTGTCGCCACCTCTTCTAACCAGCCAAAGTCCATGTGCTGGTGGGCTTCGCAAAAGAACCAAGGTTCGCGGGAGTCGGGCTCGAGCATCACGCCACGGGCAATCAATTGCCAGCAAAACTCGCGGTACAAACTGCTGTTGGTCTTGCGCCAGTCGCGGTAGGTCTCTGGCACGGTGGGGGTGAAGTGAATGCCCAGCATCGACGCCGGCCCCGCAAACTGGTGCGCAATGCCTGCTTGGGTGAACACCCGCCCCAGCAGATCGCGAACCTGCTCGCCCACGCGGTGCACGGTTTGCAGCGCATCGGTATGGGTCAGGATATCCAAGGTGCAATGCGCGGCGCTCAAACCCACCAAATTGGCTGTGTAGGTGCCACCATGCACCACAGCGCCAGCGCTGGCACCCACCACATCCATCACATCGGCGCGACCACCAAAAGCCGCCACCGGATAGCCATTGCCCATGGCTTTGGCAAAGGTCGTTAAATCTGCATAGATCCCATACAAGGCTTGCGCCCCACCTTTGGCCACCCGAAAGCCCGACTTCACCTCGTCAATGATCAGCAAGGTGCCCTGCGCTGTGCACAGCTCACGCAAGCGCTCAAGCCATGCTTGGCTGGCGGCGATGCTGCCTGCGTTGCCGATGATGGGCTCTAGCACCACACAAGCCAAATGGTGGTCATGACGTTGGAACAATGCCTCCAAAGCGGCGAAATCATTCAAACCAATGA
>Ga0114962_10004796_pt1 | contig 10713 bp, 10 predicted proteins | sample C_130820_MF_Meta_FD_87017 | JGI IMG/M metagenome (GOLD analysis project Ga0114962, IMG submission 87017) | Freshwater microbial communities from Lake Croche, Canada to study carbon cycling - C_130820_MF_MetaG | ecosystem: Environmental > Aquatic > Freshwater > Lake | place: Lake Croche, Canada...
CGCACTACAAAGTGCTGTTTATGCAGGGCGGGGCCATTGGGCAAAACGCCATCGTGCCCATGAACCTGCTGCGCGGTCACGCCAGTGCCGACTATGTCAACACTGGCGAATGGTCCAAGCGCTCGATTGCCGAGGCGCGCAAATACGCGCAGTTGAACGTCGCCGCCAGCGCTGAAGGCGACGGCTTTCGCCGCATACCGCCCCAAGCCCAGTGGCAGCTTGACCCGCAGGCGGCCTACGTACACATCTGCTCCAACGAAACCATAGGCGGCCTGCAATACCACTGGACGCCCGACACCGGCGAGGTGCCGCTGGTGGCCGATATGTCTTCCGATATCCTGTCGCGCCCCATCGATGTGAGCCGCTACGGCCTCATCTATGGCGGCGCGCAAAAGAACATCGGCCCTTCGGGCCTGACCTTGGTGATCGTGCGTGAAGACCTGTTGGGTCGCGCCCTGCCCATTACCCCCAGCGCCTTTGATTTCAAACTGCAGGCCGAGAACGACTCGATGTACAACACGCCGCCCACTTATGCGATCTACATCGCCGGGCTGGTCATGGCGCATATCAAGCAGTTGGGCGGCCTGAGCGCCATGCAGCAGCACAACCAGACCAAGGCGGCGCTGCTATACGACTATCTGGACAGCAGTGGCGGCTTCTACACCAACCCGGTGGCGCGTGAAGACCGCTCGCTCATGAACGTGCCTTTTTGGCTGCACGACGAGCGGCTGAACCAGCCCTTTTTGCAGGGCGCCCAGCAGCACGGCCTGGTGCAACTCAAAGGCCACCGCATCGTGGGCGGCATGCGCGCCTCGATTTACAGCGCCATGTCTGTAGCAGGCGTGCAGGCACTGCTGGCCTATATGAAAGACTTTGCCGCCCAGCAGGGCTGAAGCGCACCGCCCCCCGTGCTTGCAAGCCCCGCGCGCGGCCACCCCAGGCGTATGCGCCTAGGGTGGCACGCAACCGGGCTTATCGCTTCACGTCGAGTAAACAAGCTGGAGCTTATCGATGACGTGGCGCACGCCGCTGCTGCCCCAGGCCGAGCGAATGGCGAGGTCGCGCTCGGCCCAGCTGTGCACGGTGCCTGACAGGCTGACCTGATCGCCTTTCACTTCGACAGCGATGGTTTTCGCATCGGCGGCGGCTCGGCGTTTGAGCGCTGCCTCAATGTCGGATCGGACAATGGCAGCAGACAGCCCCGGCTTGATGGCGATTTGATTGCTCACCCCGGTCACGCCAAAAAGATAGCGCACGCTGTCGGCGGCGTCCTGGCGCTGGTATTCCCATTGCACGTCCCCGCTCAGTGTCAACCAGCCCCCCTCTACCATCACCCGCACGCTATTGGCTGGCAGGGAACTCGTCCATCCCAGAATATTCGTCGCCGCCTGCGCAATATCTGCATCCGTGCGTCGGCCCAAGGCGGGCAGCTTGACCTTTAGCTCGACCGCCAGCGCCTTTACGCCGCTGACGCGCTGCGCCGCGCGCTCAGCGTTCCATTTTTCGGTGTAACTGCCCACCTCACCGGCCAGGGTGACCACACCGTCGCGCACCTCTACGCCAATCTGCGCGGCGTGTACCGAGGGCTCCCACTCCAGCTCTGCCATCACATCTTGTTGAAGCTGTAAATCCGTTTTCATTGCCTTGTTCCTGGTTGGTTAAGAGGGCATGAGCTTGCCAAGCGCCCCGGGAATAGTCTGTTGCCCAGCGAACAAAAGGCGCTTAAACGTCCGCCTGGGTGCGCAGGCCGTCGGCGACCGAGCGAACGATAAAATCAAACCATGAACGCCCAGACAAGCGCGCAAGATCAAGCATTCGATGGCGGCTGTACCAGCCGCGCGCTGCGTTACCGGTTCACCAGCCGCCTACCGATCGTGCAGGCTGCCCATCGATCTGTCGGCGCCATAGGACTGATACCTGTCCACAGGGCTGTGTGAGGTACGTGTAATGCGGTTGCTGCAGGGCTCTGTGGTGTATCTTCGGTTGGCGTCCGACAGCCTGGTATTTCGTAGTCCTGCCAACGGCGCCGACTTGCACGAATGGCCGCAATTGGCCGTTGACCGAGTTCGCAACAAGGTGCTGGCGGTGGGCACCGCGGCCAGCCAATATGCCGGGCGCGATGGAGTCGAGCTGGTCAAACCGTTTGCGCATCCGCGTACCCTGGTGTCCGATTTTTCAATGGCTCAGGAGTTGCTCAAAGCCCTGATGAGGCGCCTACCGCGCGGATCCTGGTTCCTGCTAGCACCCCGCGTGATCCTGCATCCGGAGGGGAATCCGGAGGGCGGATGGACGCAAATCGAGATTCGGGCCATGCACGAACTGGCGCTGGGAATGGGCGCCCGTTCGGCTCATGTTTGGCAAGGCCCGGTATTGACGGACGAGCAACTGCTCAGCAATTTTTTTCCCGAACAAGGCAAGCTGCTGTCCTAAGTGTCAGCCCGTGACGCATGCACAAACCGCAGACAGCGCAGACCGAGCCCGCGCACAGGCAAAATCAGGCCATGCGCGACGTTTTGGTAGCGGGTGGTGGTGTCGGTGGCTTGGCTGCCGCATTGGCCTGCGCCCGTGGCGGCAACCGGGTTCGGCTGCTGGAAAAGGCGTCTGCATTCGGCGAGGTGGGTGCGGGTATTCAGCTGGGCCCGAACGCGCTGGCGGTGTTGCATCAGTGGGGCTTGCTGCCCGCGCTGCAAGGTGTCGCCGCGTTCCCGCAGCGGCTTGTGCTACGCGATGCGCAGGCTGATCGCTTGTTGGCTCAATTGCCATTAGGTCATGCGGCGCAGCAACGCTATGGCCAGCCACATGCGACCGTGCACCGCGCCGACCTGCATGCACTGCTGCTGCATGCCGTGCAGGCCGAGCCCCAGGTAACGCTCACGCTCGGCAGCGCCCTGGCCCAGGTGCACAGCAGCAGCAAACAGGCCCAGGTTCAGACTGAGCAGGGGCAGCGCTGGCAGGCCGATGCCTTGATCGCCTGCGACGGCCTGTGGAGCCGGGCCCGCCAGTGTCTGCTGGGCGACGGTGCGCCGCTGCCCACTGGCCATCTGGCTTACCGAGCCTGTGTGCCCCAGGCGCAGGTGCCATTGGCCTTGCGCAGCTCAGACATCACGGTCTGGATGGGGCCTTTATGGCATGTGGTGCGCTACCCGGTGCGTAGCGGGGACTGGCTGAACGTGGTGGTCATCGTGCACGGCCAGGCCGATGGCGACGTACAGCGCTGGGACCGCGCCTGCCCCGCGCAGGACGTGCAGCGCGCGCTTCACGGGGCGTGCGCACCAGTGGCTGCGCTGGCCGAGGCCATGGCGCCTTGGTGTTTGTGGGCCTTGTATGAACGCGCTCCCCTGACGCAAGCCGCGCAATATGTGCATGGCTGCGCCGCCCTGTTAGGCGACGCCGCCCACCCCATGCGGCCCTATATGGCGCAAGGGGCGTCCATGGCCTTGGAGGACGCTTGGGCGCTAGGCATGGCGTTGCAAGACCATACGCTGAGCGTCACGGACGCTTTGCAAACCTACGCCCAACAGCGGTGCCAGCGCAACGCCCGCGTGCAGCGCAAAGCACAGCGGAATGGGGGCATTTTTCATGCGACGGGGCTGATGCGCGCCGGGCGGGATTGGTCGTTGCGCCTGTTGGGTGAGCGTTTATTGGATACGCCTTGGTTGTACCGGGGGCCGGGCGCATCCGTATGAGCGCTGGCATATGGCGCGTCGGCCCTTTTATCTCATCGGCCGATTCTGAGCCAATAGACCGCTGGATCCGCTGGGTCGCACTTTTCGTTTTGATTGGGCCTCATTTTCTGGTCACCCGGGATCTGTCTGACGGTGCCTTGGTGGCCTTTGCCGACTGGAGCGGCCAGTTCGATGGCCTTTATTACAGTCATTTCAGCGCCAACTGGTTTTTAGCGGCGGCTTTTTTCAAAATCTGCTTTTTTCTGGCCTCGATCTTGCAAATCCACTATTTGCTGATCGTCAAGATTATTTTTGCACTGACCCTGTTGGGAATTTATAGGGAATTGCAATATTTGCTGCTGGAGCTATTCCGCGCCAATAAACAAGAATGCCAATTTGTAGCTTTGCTGTGCATCAGTATTCCATCCTTGTATGTATTCATGGCGTCGCAAGTTGTTATTCATTTGGTTTGTTTTTGGTTTTTATTTATTGGGCATCGTTTTTTTCGCCACCAAGGATTTTTCAATCTATCCGTAGGCCTGTTTTTTTTACTCCTTTCGTTTCAGGTCGCTTCATGTATGATTTTTGTCTTGGCCTTGGAGGCGGTATATGGATACGAAACACGAAACTGGAAACGCTTATATTTTGGTGCCGTTTTGCTGCTGATGAGCATAGCTTATTTATTTACTCTGAAAATAGTATCGCCTCCTCAACAGTTGCACGCTAATTATAATCAGTTCTTGAATATATTTTCTCTAGTTGGGATATTAAGGCTTTTTAAATCCATAGCCATGTATATGACCTGGTGGATATTGCCAGTGAGCGCTTTCATGGGCAGTCTATTGATTTGTTATATAGCCAAATATCCACGAATAAAATCGAACCATATTCATGCGCTCGGCAATAATTTTCATCATTTAATGATAGCCGCTTTTCTCTGCTTGGCTGCGGTTTTTCCATATTTGGCGGTCGGCAAGGCGGCAGCGCTTTTTACCGTGACTCGTTTTGGCGAAGGCATTACCGAAAAAACATTGCGCGCCGTATATACGGGCCTATTCGCACCGACTTGGAGCAACACATCGGGGCGGCAAGCCGTGTTATATGCAATGCCGTTAGCTTTAGTGACATGGTATATGGCTAAAGGTGTTTTTTTACATCATGGCTATATATTAAAAAAATATAGCTATCGATATTTATTTTTAAGCTTATTTATCATGCAAATGATATGGGTTGGCCCAGGCTATATGAATAAACTGGATACGCAGTTTTCTGAGATTAGTTTACGCAAGGCCCTGGCTACCCTGCCAGCGGCACCGCCCGGCGTAGTGGATTTACGCTACCAACCGGCGTCGGATTGGTTATTTTGGAGCAGCGCATCTAATTTGCTGCTGCGGGAGGCCTGGGGTCGATCCGACTACTATTCGATGTTTCATCAAACCGATGATGTTCGAAATGATTTAATGTGGCAATATCATGCCTTTTTCTTGGCGCAAGATGGGCTGAACTCTGCCAAAATTCAGCACAGCATGGCCATGGACGGTTTTCCTGGAGTGGCTTGCTGGTCGCGGTATGAAGCTGTTTTGCCGCCAGCGGGCTGGCTTGCTTTGTTGGCGGGCGGTTGGTTTCCGGGCTGGGTGCCTGCTGCACATGTGAGACAGTTGGATGCCGATTGTCAGGCTGACAGACGCATGCCGAACCCAACGCCTTGGAAAATCAATATACCCTGAACTTTTATTTTATTTTATTTCTAATATATCATGCACACGCAGTCCTATTTAAATCAAGTTGTACAAATTGCCCAAACCCTGGACGCTGGTCTGATAGACCGTTTGGCTGAAGAATTGCTGGCTTTGAGAAACCGGGGGGGGCGACTTTTTATTCTCGGCGTGGGGGGAAGTGCGGCGAATGCCAGCCATGCCGTCAATGATTTTCGTAAACTCTGTGGCATCGAAGCTTATGCCCCCACAGATAATGTATCGGAGCTGACGGCGCGCACCAATGACGAGGGTTGGAACACCGTGTTTGCAGAATGGCTGAAGATTAGCCGGGCCTCTAGCGCCGACGCTATTTTGGTGTTCTCGGTAGGGGGCGGAAATATGGAAAAAAACGTCAGCCCGAATATCGTAGCGGCATTAGACGTGGCACGTCTGCGTGGCTTGAAAATATTTGGTATTGTGGGGCGCGACGGCGGTTATACCAAAAAAGTGGGCGATTGTGTTGTGGTAATTCCGGTGGTGGATGATAGTCGGGTGACGCCCCATACCGAGGCCTTCCACGCGGTGGTTTGGCACTGTTTGGTATCGCATCCACAATTACAACAAAATTCCACCAAGTGGTAAAATAGATAAAACCGTTGATCTCGATCTGAACTCTGGCAATAAGAAGCAGTGTTTAAAATCTCACGCTGTACGATGCTGGTTTCCAGCATGATCCTTATACTTAAACTGATCTTCATATAATGAATCCCATGCCATCAGCAAGCAGTGTTGCGATATCGATTGTTGTACCCGTATATAAAGAAGAAAAAAACATTCGTCCCTTTGTTGAGCGCTTAGAGGCGGTTTTTGCTCATTATCCCGTGACTTATGAGCTTATTTTTGCACTCGATCCGTCGCCTGATGCGACCGAAGCGGTGATACGAGCTGAGATTGAGCGCAATCCACATATTCGCTTACTGACCTTGTCGCGCCGTTTCGGGCAATCGGCAGCGACCATTGCTGGCCTGATGTTGGCCCGCGGTGAGTCGGTGGGAGCGATTGATGTGGACTTGCAAGACCCGCCAGAATTGATTCCTGCGTTGCACCAAAAAATACTAGACGGATACGATGTAGCCTACGCGCAGCGGCGCAGCCGTGTTGGTGAAACCTGGTTTAAGCGTTTGATGGCCTATACGGGCTACGCGATCATCAACAAAATTAGCGATTTGAATATCCCCCGAAATACCGGGGATTACCGATTAGTGTCTCGTCGCGTGATTGAAGAGTTGCGCCGTTTTGGTGAAAAACCAGGTTACTGGCGGGGCTTGATTTCTTATATTGGCTACCGGCAAATAGCGGTACAGTTTGACCGCGAAGCCCGTTTCAGCGGGCACGGCAACTACAATAAGATTACCGGCTCTATCAGTGGGGGCCTGAATGGGGTGGTGGGTTTCTCCAGCCGCCCGCTGCAACTGATGTCGATTATGGGCGCCTTGACTGCGCTGCTGAGCTTTTCGTTGGCGGCTTGGTTTTTGTTTGCCAAACTCTATGGTGCGCCATTGCCAGACGGTTTGTCTACTACTGCCATTTTGATTAGCTTCTTCGCCGGTGTTCAACTACTGGGCATGGGCTTATTAGGTGAATATATAGGCCGCATTTACGACGAGGTCAAGCAACGCCCGCCTTATATCATCGACCAGAAAGTCAACTTCCCCGACTGATTGGTAGGTGTTTTGCAGATTATTTTTATAGTCTATGCTTGCTTTGATAATCGACGATTGCGCGCCGGTAGCCTTCCACCACATCGACGCTGCTACGGTAGCCCAATAGTTGGCGCGCCTTATCGTTGGAATAGCCAACATTCCAGTTGGCCTCACCCAACAAATGAAAGTTCAGCGAATAAAGGCCGCAGGCGGAAATCAGCCGGTCGATTCGATAAGCCACGGTGGCTGTGACGGCAGGCAATCGAATGAAACGGGCGCGCACGTTCAGCGCTGTAGCCATGGCTTGGCATATTTCCAGCGTGGAGTACGGCCTGTCGTCGCACAAATTGAATATCTCACCCGCCGCCAACGGATGCCTCAGGCACTGCAGCAGCCCATACACCAAGTCGTCAATATAGGATAGGCTGCGTGAGTAGGCGCCGCCGCCCACCAAAGGCAGGCTACCCGCGCGGATGCGGCGCAGCACCATGGCGTGGCGCTCTGGGAAGGCGGGGCCGTAAAACATGCAGGGCCTGGCAATCACGATCTCAAACTCACCCGGCGCATGCAGCTTCATCAGCCCTTGCTCGGCTTCGTATTTGCTCTGGCCGTAATGCGACAAGGGGTGGCAGGGGTCAGACTCTGTTAGCCGCTGCGCGCGATTTCTTGCCATGCCTTGCGCCGCATTTGAACTGACATAGACGAAGCGGCGCACGCCTGCGCGGCGCGCTTCTTCGGCAAGAGCCAGCGTGGCGTCGCGATTTACTTGGTACCACTCGCGTGGATGGCGTGGGTGGATGCAGGCCGCGCTATGCAATACCAAGCCATCCCTGGCGTCTTGCAGCAGGGCCTGACGCGATGAGGGGTTCACCAGATCGCCGGTTACGCAGCGACTGATCCAGGGGTAGCGGTGCTGCCATTCTTGCACCTGGGTCGGCGCCAAGGTTTCATGCACCAGGCAATGCACGTCCACGCCACCCGCGAGTTGATCCAACAAGGCATTGCCCAGCCAACCGGGGGCGCCGGTCAATACAATCTTCATGCGTGCGGCTTGTGGCCAGCCCAGTAAAAAAAGAAGCGGTCTCGCTGATTCAACACGGTGTCTAGTCCCAGCTTTTGTCGCATGAAAAGCGCCAGCGAAGGCCAGTCATCCAAGTAGGTATTGAGGTAGGCTTTTTCCTCGATCATCTGTACCCGAAAGGCGCGCAAATTCTCGGTCGGCCAGGCAAACCAGGCTTGACGGCATAGAAACAGCGCCAGGCGCAACAGCGGGGAGTCGTAATGGTCTATCAGGGCCAGCGTGCCACCGGGCTTGAGTATGCGCACCGCTTCGGCCAGCGTGGCACGCACTTTTTCAGGGCCACCCAGGTGATGCAAAGAGTGCATGCAAATCACACGATCAAAGCAGCCGTCGGGGTAGGGCAGCGCATGGCCTACGCCGCGCGTGAGTTCAAAGTCTTTTTCCTGGCACAGCGCGTCGTCCAGCGTCACGTCCAGACCCGACAGGTGGCGAAACCCTTGGGCACGCAATAAACGCAATACCTCACCAGTGCCACAGCACAGGTCCAGAATACGCGCCTCGCGTGGCCAAGCGAATACGCCCAACTTGTGCAATTTCCCCTGGTGCTTGCGTAGCCGGGCTTGCACATAAGCCGGGCTGCGGTAGGCGGCTTGCCACTGCAGCGATTCTTCGGTGGGGACATCAAGGGGCGCTAAAGAGGGGGCGGGCATGGGTGGATGAGTGGGGTGGCGACTAAAATCGTGAGTCACAATTTAGCAAGCAAAGCATGATTATTACCCGCAGCCCGTTGCGCATCACCCTGGGTGGCGGCGGCACCGATCTGCCCTCTTATTATCGCGAGCATGAGGGCTTTCTGATTGCCGCAGCGATTGACCGATACGTGTATGTAACGGTGATGCGCCCGTTTTCTCCGGGCATTTATCTCAAATATTCCGAGCTAGAGCAGGTGGAGCAGGTGGCTCAGGTGCGCCATCCCATCATTCGCGAGTGCCTGGACTTGGTGCGCGACCATGGGAACCGGATTGAAATCACTACCTTGGCCGACATTCCTTCCGGCACCGGCCTGGGGTCCTCGGGCAGCTTTACCACGGCGTTGCTGAAGGGCCTGTATGCGCAGCACCGCCTACCGCTGGAGCCGCGCGAACTGGCCGAACTGGCCTGTCACGTGGAGCTGGAGCGCTTGGGTGAGCCGATTGGCAAGCAAGACCAGTACATTGCCGCCTTTGGTGGCCTCACCTGTTTTACTTTCCATGCGGACGATACGGTTACGGTGGAGCCGCTGCGCGTGGCCCAGGCCACCCAGTACGACCTGGAAGACAACCTGCTGCTTTTTTTTACCGGCTTTTCGCGCAGCGCCAGCGGCATTTTGAAAGACCAGAACGAGCGCACGCGCCAAAGCGACGGTGAGATGTTGCAAAACCTGCATTTCATCAAAGACCTGGGCTACCGCAGCCGCGCTGCGCTGTTGGCCGGTGACACGCCCCAGTTCGGGCGTTTGATGCATGAGCATTGGGAGCACAAGCGGAGGCGCTCGGGCGGCATGAGCAACCCGCGTATCGACGCCTGGTATGAAACCGCCATGGCCCATGGTGCGCTGGGCGGCAAGCTGGTCGGTGCGGGCGGTGGCGGCTTTTTGATGTTTTATGCCAGCGATGCGAAGGCCCTGCGCCAAGCGATGCAGGAACAGGGCTTGGAAGAGGTGCGCTTTCGCTTTGATTTCGATGGCACGCAGGTGATGCTGTCGTCGTAATGGTGCAGCCCCTGGTTCCGCCATTGCCGGTGGCCGTGCTAGCAGGTGGCTTGGCCACGCGCATGCGGCCCCTCACCCACGCCGTTCCGAAGTCCATGCTGGAAGTGGCTGGCAAGCCCTTTATTCACTGGCAGTTGCGCCATCTGGCGGCCCAGGGCGTGCAGCGCGTGGTGCTGTGCGTGGGCCACTTTGCCGAGCAAATCCAGGCTGAAGTGGGTGACGGTCGGCGTTTCGGCTTGGCCGTGGCCTATAGCCACGACGGCCCGCAACTCGTGGGCACGGGTGGTGCGCTCAAAAAAGCAGCGACCCTGTTGGGAGAGGCATTTTTTGTGCTGTATGGCGACTCGTTGTTGCCGATCGATTGGGCGCCCGTACAGCAGCGGTTTGTGGACAGCGCACAACCCGCTTTGATGACGGTGCTGCGCAACCAGGGGCAATGGGACCGCAGCAATGTGTGGTTTGAGCAGGGGCGAATCCTGCGCTACGACAAGCGAGAGCCCGACGCCCACATGAGCCATATCGACTACGGCTTGGGCGTGCTGCGGCGCAGCGCGCTGTGCGAGCCCGCCCAGCCGGAGGCGTTTGACTTGGCCGATCTGTACCACCGGCTGTCGCTGCAAGGGCAATTGGCAGGCTTTGAGGTGACTCAGCGTTTCTACGAGATCGGTAGCCCCCAAGGGCTGGCCGATGCGGACGCTTTTTTGCGCGCCAACCCGGGTTTTTTGCAGCGGGTGGGTGGGGCCGACCAGGTATGAGCGAGGCCAAAACCAGCGGCAGGCCCGCTGTGTTTCTTGACCGTGATGGCGTGGTCAACCAAGCCGTGGTGCGCAGGGGCATGCCCTATCCCCCGGCGAGCGTGCACGAGCTGGTGCTGGCC
>Ga0114962_10004797_pt1 | contig 10711 bp, 9 predicted proteins | sample C_130820_MF_Meta_FD_87017 | JGI IMG/M metagenome (GOLD analysis project Ga0114962, IMG submission 87017) | Freshwater microbial communities from Lake Croche, Canada to study carbon cycling - C_130820_MF_MetaG | ecosystem: Environmental > Aquatic > Freshwater > Lake | place: Lake Croche, Canada...
CAATCTGGCTGAGCATCGATCCGCTATCACTAAAAGTATCGCAACGGAAGAATATCCAGCAAAGACAAACAAAATGAAACGTGATGATGGTAGCAAGTGCATGGGTTGCAATGTTTGAACCGGGCAGGATGATCAAGTGTTTTCTACCAAAGCTGTTCCGTAATTTTTCCAAGGCAAGTGCCCCGCCGTGCAAGGCACCCCAAAAGATAAAGTTCCAGCTTGCACCATGCCAGAAACCACCAATCAGCATCGTCAGAAAAAGGTTTCTGTACGTATTAAATTTTCCATTGCGGCTTCCACCTAGCGGGATATAGACATAATCTCTCAACCAGGAAGAGAGCGAAATATGCCACCTTCTCCAAAACTCGGTGAGGGTAGAAGATTGATAGGGAGATAGGAAGTTGATGTTGATGTCGAAACCCATCCACTTTGCAATGCCGATGGCAATGTCTGAGTAGCCAGAGAAATCGCAATAGATAACCATTGCATAACCATACACTGCCAGTAAACACTCAATTCCGGTATGCAAGGAGGGATTTTCAAAAACATGTATGACATAGTTTGCATTGATGAAATCGCTGATAACTACTTTTTTAATAATCCCTGCAGTAATAAGGTATAAGCCTTCACCTACTTGCTCATTGGTAACAAAGGGTTCTTTGTTTATCTGCGGAATAAAATCTGCAGCACGCACGATGGGCCCCATCATCAACTTAGGAAAAAAGGAAAGGAAAAAGAGGTAATCTATAAATTTATTTACGGGTTTGAAGTGTCCTTTATAGACATCAACGGTATAGCTAAGGTTCTCGAAAGTATAAAAGGAGATGCCAACAGGTAGAATCAGTTTTAGGTAATTGATCTGATGGGTAGCAAAATCGTTTACAATGCCTATGAAGAAATTCGTGTATTTAAAATAAAATAATAATCCTAGGTTTACCAAGATACTACAGACAAGCAATGCCTTCCTTGCACCTTGTTTATTGCTTTTGTAAATGGAATGACTGATGTTATAGTCAAAAACTGCTGCTACTAAAATGAACCCAACATACCAACCGCAGGTTTTATAAAAGAAATACAGCGAGAAAAGTGACAATAAATAAACCCTGAGTGCATTGAAACGATAGGCAATAACATAGGCCATCAAGAATAAGCCAAAGAAAAACAGGAAGAAAGAACTGTTGAATAGCAGCGGATCTTTCTGGTGATAAAGCAATATATCCAAGAGTTTATGTAGGTCTATGCTTTGCATAATAGCAACTTATTTTTTGGAGTTTAAGAGTTGTTTATAATAGTTTTTGGATGCCATCATCTTATCAAAAAACAAATCGCCTACTTTTTTAGCTCCATTCGAGTTAAGGTGTGTATAGTCTTTACAGGCAAAAACAGTATCCCCCTCTACCCAGTTTACCATTGTGTTCTCGCCACCCATTGCCTGATATAAATTCCAGAAGGCAACATTATTTTTACGAGCAATTTCTCTTTGCGTTGCTACCATATAAGGCACACCTTTTTCAGTAAGATATTCGTTGCCATACTTGTGTCCCATATCACTGGTGCTTACCAATAGAATAGGCACACTGCCAAATCCTTTTCTGATGTTTCTAATCAGATTTTTCATACTAATTTCAAACCATTCAAATTCCGTTTGGTCGTGTTCCACGGCATTAATACCATAATGAACAATAATAAGATCGTAATGTAAATAGTTATTTAACTGATTCATTACTTCATTTGAAATCTGCTGATTAAGCGCGCTAGTGTTACCTCTAAAAGCATAGTTATCTAAATACACCCCGGTTACACCTTCCATACTTACCCCATAGAAAGGAATATGTTCGTTGTTGGAAGTGATTTTAATTGTTTTAATAGGCGTGTTATTTGCTAAAACAGTTTCATTGATAGGCTGATTGATGTTAAGACCTACAACCCCACTTGTTCCATTGTTGTTTAAATATACAACGGCATCTTTTTCTAGCTTTCCGGTGTATAGTTTTACAGTAGTAGGCGGCATATTGGTTTTTGGAGAATAATCTACCATTCCATTTCCAGTTGAATAAAATAAATGTCCTGAAATTCCCAAGGGGAGCTTAGAAGGGTTTTCCCTGAAATTATAGTCTTTCCATCCCGAGCTTTTAATGTTAACTTGTGAATAGAGTTGTGCAACAGAAGACTGCATAGGCAAAAAGCCAATGCCATTACCCCCATAAAGAGATTGCAAACGAAAGCGCAATTCATCCGTCATTTCATCACCTTCAACAAAAGAATCCCCAAAGTAAGCGATACGTATTTTGTTATGGGAAACCTTTATACTATCTAGCTTTTGATAAAAATGTTGAAGTGAGTTGATAGAATCAACGCCAAAGTCTATAATAAAAGTTGAGTCTTTGGGTTGGGTTAGATGAGTTATAACTTGTTGGGCTGTTACTTTTACCATTGATATTTTTGGCAGAACCACGGGTTCTGTTTTTCTGATATCAGCTAGAATATCTATTTTTTGCTGACCATTTAAAAAACATAAAGGAAGCTTTGAGAGTGATAAAAGAAATAAAAGTAAAGTAGCTAAACAGATGAGTATAAGGGGTTGATGTATTTTGTTGTTATTTCTTTTCATCCACTAAACAGTTGTTAGGTTTTGCCTTTATTCTTGTTTGTTTTAATTGAGTTACATAGCGTTGTCTATTTTTAGCACTAAAATTATTCCGTGTTAAAAATCTATAATAATCTACCGAGTCGTCTTTGTAATGTTTTTCTTGCCATACTTTATAGTAGTCAATACAAGACTTCCATGTGTCGAAATAAATATATTTTCTTTGTCTGAATCCAAAAAGATTGTTTCTTTTATTAAAAATATTTGATCTAAAATGTCCTGTTTCATAAATAGCCTGCTTCAAAACAATATCTGGATGTTTAATGCCAATAGTTATAATATAGCAATAAACTTCTTGCTCAGTTTGCGCACATAGATGACTACTTATCAAAAAGCAAAACATCAAAATTATCAGATACCGCATAGCAAGCAAGTCATTAATCGGAATAAATATAGTAACTTCTTCTGTTCATAATGGAATTTTATTTGTTCGAATTGCAAAGTCTAACAATACTGTATTGGTATTAACAGCGTATTTTCCACTTATTTGTAGTTCTGCATTACTGAACAATCACAATTTTCACCAGGAGATATTCTCATTTTTTTACAAAATGATTTATAGAAACCAATACGCTCCTTACGGTTATCACTTACAACTTTTTCTTTTGTATTGCACTCCAAACCACCGTTGATGATATTTATAGTCATCCCAAAGCCTGGTGCACGTTTCATTGCAATATCTTTAGCAGAAGGAGTCCATTTACCACACATAACCTCATGACAACTAGGTTTTGGCTTTTGAGCTTTCATCCAAAACCAAAGTGCAGCTTCAAACGCAACGGTGCTATTGGTTGAAACTAGTTCAGGAAATTCTAGTAGGGGTAACTGTAATTCTTCCCCCGCTAATCCATAATTATAAGCATAAGAAAGCTGAAGTGGCCCCCTGCCATAGTAGTCTTTACCAGAAACTGGTTTGTACGAACTTGTACCACCTGTATTATAGACAGGACAGGGCTTTTTCAGGCAAGCTTGTTCTTCTTTGTATACTAATCCCCAAACATAAGGGCCCCCTTCTGCTTCCGACCAACCATCTGTGGTTTCGTGTGCTATATTGGCAAAAAAGGCCATAAGTTCTTGTTTGTTTTGTAATTCAGTCCCCTCTGTAGCAAACGCAGTAAATTTTTTTGTTGCTTCCATAAAAGATTCATACTTATACAATGTGTCTTTGTGTGGAAACAATATATCAAATTGTTTCTTAGTAATAAGTTTCTGTAAAGGGAACTCTTCAACAGTCTTTTGCGCTGCAGCAATCGTACATATTAATATAACCGAACCAATTAAAAACTGTTTTGTGTATAACATATTCTTGTTTTGAAAATAAATGTACTGCTTTGCAATAATTAAGCCGTTGAACAAAGTAAATAAATTTTTAGTTTGAAATGATAACTGTCAATCTTATGAATACAAACCATAAGGTTGGCAGTTTATCTCTTAAAAGTTCTTTGTTTAAACAGATTTTTTGCTGTAGATATCACTTTGTTTCAATGGCAAATAAAATGATTTGCTGGCGGAGGAGAACTCCGTAATAGGCAAACAGTCTTGCTCATTGGCGGAGGAGTTCTCTACTGGCAGCAAACAGTCTTGCTTACTGGCGAAGGAGTTCTCCTCCGGCAGCAAAGAGTCTTACTTATTGGCGGAGGAGTTCTCTACCTGTAGCAAAAAGCCTTGCTCAGTGGCGGAGGAGTTCTCCACCGGCAGCAAACAGCCTTGCTTAGTGCCGGAGGAGTTTGGGACCGGCAGCAAATAGTCTTTTTTGCCCATTACGGAGTTCTCCACCGGCAGCAAAATACTATTTAGATACAAAATGGGGTATTTGTCTGACATCGAATAGATTAGAAAGGAGTCAGTACGATTTAGAAAAAGATAAAACACAATTAAAACAGATCAATATGATAACATTAGACGACATCATCATTCTCACCAAAAAGATAGTCATCAGCATTGCGGCTATCATCCTCCCGTTGGTATTATTGGGAGGTGGATTGTACTTGATTAAACAATTTCTTCATTAAAAAAAATAAAACACGATGGCACTAAACAACACTTTGGCAAAAAAGATAACGAAGGATATTGGTATCAGCCTATTTATCTATGCATTGCCCGTATTGGCTTTGATAGCCTATTTTCATTTCACGGGCGAAACACCTTGGCTAAACCCGCCAAAAACACAATCTGCTAATGCACCTCATTTTCTGAAGGTGATAGAACCTGGTGTAAAGGGGTTGAATGAGTGGGGATTTATAGCATTCACCCTCGTATTAAGCATAGTTGAGTTTGCTTTTGGATTGTACGACAACAAATGGAAGCTTAGTGAACGCAAGATCGACATCGTTTGCTTTGTAGCACCCAAGCTATTGTTGCCGCCTGTAACGGGGTGGTTCACCTTGACTGTATTGCCTCATCTGTTGCCACATGCAGCCAATATCTTTACGTGGGTACCTTTTTGGGGTGGCTTCTTTTTGATTGCCGTTGCCGACGATTTAACGCAGTATTGGTATCATCGTCTGCACCATCAATTGCCTTTGTTATGGCGCTTCCATCGCACGCACCACTCTGCGCCTTACATGGGTATGGCAATGGCGGGCAGACAAAACTTTATCTATACCGTATTCTTCTCACAGATATACCTCACTGCAACGTTGGTTTATTTGGGCTTGGGTTATTCGGCATTGTTTGCTTTGGTAATTAAGTCGGTAATTACGTTGTCGGCACATTCAAGCATAGCCTGGGATAAACCATTTTATAAGTACAAAGTGTTACACCCTTTTGCATGGGTTTTAGAACGCCTTATCTCTACTCCTGCCACCCACCATGCACACCATGCAGATACATCAGATGATGGTGTAGGCTACTACAAAGGCAATTTTGGTAATATGTTTTTCATCTGGGATGTGATCTTCAAAACAGGCATCATCACCCGTAAGTTTCCTGAATCTTATGGCTTAAAGCATTACAAGGCAGAAGAGTGGTATGCACAGTTTCTGTGGCCATTGTTTAAGTCGAAAAAGGAAGGTAGTGAGTTGGCAAAGAATGGTCCCGAAGTAGGGGATGAAGTGCCTGGATATGATGGGAAATTGAGGGTAGCTTAAGTATTAACCACAAAGAACACAAGGAATTTTCACGAAGGATACAAGGATTATTAGGTTGAATATTTTCCTTGTGTTCCTTGTGGTAAAATGAAAGAATAATTTCAAGAAACATCCAAAAGGATTAAAGATAGTTCACGTATCTTCTTGAGTCCTCTGTCAGCTGAAACGAGCGTATAGCCTTCAATGATAGAAGTTGCAGCGATGATGGCATCGGGAAGCTTTAGGCGATAAAGCTGTTTCAGTAAAATAGTTCTTTTCTTTATGATGTTTGATAATGGTATAATCTTACAGAAATCGAGTGCTTGTTGTCTGGTTTCTAACTCGGGTTGTTCAATATTTATTTGTCCTAGAAGTTCAATTTCAGTAATAAAAGAGATAAATGGACTTGATTGAACATACTGATTGATGAAATTACTTCCGTACAAGGCATAGATTAAAATATTTGTATCTATTAAGCAGGGGTTATCGCTCATTTCTAACTTTCTTTTGGTAGGCTAGTCCATCCCCAATATTAGGAAGCTTACCAAAAAAGTCAGATAGGATTACTTTCTTTTTGCTTTCAGGCTTGATTTTATTCAACAACCTTTTTACCTCTTCTGGTGGGGTGTCTTTTTTTATCTCGATGACCATTGTAATGTTTTGTGTAAATATAAAGAGAATAGTTAAGCTGAACGAAAATTATATAACACGCAATTTCAAACAAACAGTTTTATCACTTCCTAATCATCTAAAAGGATTGGGAGCAAAAAATAAATTATGTACAAACAATTAATCACTGCATCTGCCTTTTTATTGGCTGGTGTAACCGCTGTTAAAGCGCAATCGCATGAACCGTTTCACGGTGTAGTAGGGAAGACCTCTGCCGACTCTAAAGAGTGGTATCCATCAGTACCCAAAGCACCCAAAGGTGCACCGAATGTAGTTTGGATTTTGTTGGACGATGTGGGTTATGGGGCAACGAGTACATTTGGTGGACTCATCAGCACCCCCACCTTTGATAGCCTTGCAAACAATGGTTTGAAGTACACCAACTTCCATACCTGCGCCATCTGTGCGCCAACGCGTTCAGCTTTATTAACCGGCAGAAACAGTCACTCTGTACACATGGGAGGCTTTGCCCATACCGTAATGTCTGCTGGATACCCTGGTTATGATGGTCGGATTCCATCCACCAAAGGAACTATTGCAGAAATACTCAGAGACAATGGCTACAATACCTTTGAAGTGGGTAAGTTTGGGTTAACACCCGATGAAGATGCGACTGATGCAGGCCCTTTTGATAGATGGCCGAGCGGTAAAGGCTTCGAGCATTTCTTTGGTTTCTTAGGGTCTCAAACAGATCAGTACAAGCCAGACTTGGTGGAAGATAATGCACATATCAAACCAGATGGTCGCCACTTTAGTGAACAATTAACCGATAAAGCCATCAGCTATATTCGCAAACAGAAGGCTGCTGCCCCCGATAAACCTTTCTTCTTGTATTATGCACCTGCGGCCGTACACGCACCACATCAGGTTGCATCAGAATGGAGTGATTTGTACAAAGGAAAGTTTGATGAAGGATGGGATATTTATAGGACTAAGGTATTTGAAAACCAAAAGCGTTTAGGTGTGATACCTGCCGATGCAGTGTTGCCTGCACGCAATCCACGCATCAAGGAATGGAACAGCCTTCCGGAAGAAGAGAAGAAATTATACGTGCGCTTTATGGAAGTTTATGCAGGCTACCTAACCTATACTGACTACCAAGTGAGTCGTGTGATTAACTACCTAAAAGAGATTAATCAACTAGACAATACCCTTGTGTTTGTGATGATTGGCGATAATGGTGCAAGCAAAGAGGGAACAGTACATGGCTTTATCGACGGAAAAAAGAATCCTCCTGCCACATCAGTTGAAGAAGAATACATCAAAAGAAACATAGAAGAAATTGGCGAGATAGGAACACCAGAAGGTTCTGCTAACTACCCGCTTGGATGGGCACAAGCTTGCAACACTCCTTTTAAGTTCTGGAAACAAGATGCCAATGCAGAAGGTGGCACACACAATCCGTTGATTGCTTTCTATCCTAATGGCATTAAAGACAAATGTGGCATCCGTACACAATATGGTCATGTGGTTGATATATTGCCTACTACCTTGGATTTCGCAGGCGTGAAAGCCCCTACACAAATACGTGGCATAAAACAAGACACTATTCAAGGTAAATCTTTGTTCTATTCTGTAGCTGATGTAAAAGCCCCTTCTACCCACAAGATACAGCACTACTACATCTTTGGAGCAAGAGCTATCTACAATGATGGATGGAAAGCAGGAGCAGCACATTACCCTGATAATGTTGAACTAGGCAACTTTACGCTTGGCAAGCCTCAACCTCATGGCGATTTTAGTAACGACACTTGGGAATTGTATAACCTTAAGGAGGACTTTACCGAGAACAATAACCTAGCTGCTAAATATCCACAGAAGTTGGCAGAGCTAAAGGCTTTGTTTGAAGTGCAAGCTAAGAAGTACGATTTGTATCCTTTTGTAGATTGGGTTGATGTTGCTGTAAAACGTAAGGCATTAGCCAAGAAAGCTGCGGAGGAAGCGGCTAAGAAGAAGCCTTAAGCAGGTTCTAAGTATTAAGTTGCAGGTAGTAAGTGAGAAGCATTTTATTAGATAGAAAGCGGCATACTTACTACCTGCAACTTTCTTTATTAATCATAATTTAATTGTATGAAGAAGGTATTAATAACATTATCAATGATTGCTAGCATTGGTGGATATGCACAACAAAGCACCATCCGCATTGCGGGAACAAGATTGACCTATCCTTTGTTTCAAAAATGGATAGATGAATACTCGAAGCAACACCCTAACCTTCATTTTATTTTGAATAGCAAGCAACCTGCTGATAGTGTGGATATATCTATTGTATCGCATCGCTTGGCTGTTGTTGATATAAAAGCTGGTAAGACAGCCATTACGGTAAGCAGATATGTACAGCTTCCGGTGGTGAATAGTAACCGTGCGGATGTTGCTACCTTGCAAGAAAAGGGCTTTAATGAGGCAAGCTTTAAGCAGGTTTACTTTGGCGAAACGAGCAACAGCAACATTGCTTCCTATGCAGTGTTTACCGTTTATAAACGCAAGCAAAATGCTTGTGCATCTCAATCGTTTGCCAATCATTTTGGAAGCGAACAGAAAGACATAAAGGGCGTTCCAGTTGTGGGTGATGACAAAGACTTATTAAATGCCCTGAAGCAAGATGTTAACGGAATATCCTATAATAACCTTGGCTTTATTTATGACTTAAAGACTCGTAAACTAATAGATAGTATTGCCATTGTGCCCATAGATTTTAATGAAAACGGGAAGATTGATGCCGATGAGAAGATATATGGCACGCTCGATAATGTGTTGGCGTATGCAGAGAAAACAAATAGTCCGAAGCTATTGATAGAAGAAGTACATATTCTTTACAACCAAAACAATCCCAACAAAGAAGTGGCAAGTTTCTTGAAATGGATATTGATTAAGGGGCAGCAGTACAACCACGAATATGGATTTATCAATCTATTGGCTGATACTAGAAAACAATCCATTGAAACTGTAAAGCAAGGGACAGTGCAAAGACTTTAGGAGTAGTCATGTGTTGTTTAATAACTATAGTTGTATCTACAATAAGTATTAATTGAAAATTGAAATCAAAATTATTTGCGTCTAATAATGCGCTCTCGCAACTAAGACGAAAGCCTAAACCTGCACTAAGAATTAATGAACATATACCCCAAATCAATTAAAGCCTATCAATTATTAATTATTAATACCTTCGCAGCCATTAAAAAAGTAGGAGGCACTTGCCTTCGGCTAATTTTATAAAGGATTTATGAGCGATAAATACAAAGATTTTGGTGGACTTAATCTGCCTAAAATAGAAAAGGAAGTATTGGCATCGTGGGATGAGAACAGTGCATTCGAGAAAAGTGTTTCGATAAGGGAAGGGGCTGTGCCATTTGTTTTTTACGAAGGACCGCCAAGTGCCAACGGTATGCCGGGCATTCACCATGTTATCTCCAGGACTTTGAAGGATTTGGTATGCCGTTACAAGACCATGCAAGGCTTTCAGGTAAAGCGTAAGGGGGGGTGGGATACACATGGATTGCCTGTGGAATTGGGTGTGGAAAAGGAATTAGGCATCACAAAAGAAGATATTGGGAAGAAGATTAGCGTGGAGGAATACAACCAAAAATGCCGTGAAGCGGTATTGCGCTACAAGGATAAATGGGATGATATTACCCGCAAGATGGGCTATTGGGTAGATTTGAATAACCCTTATATCACCTTCGAGAATAACTATATTGAGAGTCTTTGGTGGATATTGAGCGAGCTGTACAAGAAAGGATTGCTGTACGAAAGTGTTAGCATCCAACCATACAGTCCTGCGGCAGGAACAGGTTTAAGTAGCCATGAACTGAACCAACCGGGCACTTATAAAGATGTGAAGGACACTTCGGCCACAGTAATGTTCAAATTAATTCGGAACGAAAAGTCCGAAAAACTTTTTTCGGGAAATACATTAGAAGAACTTTTCTTTTTAGCTTGGACAACAACTCCTTGGACTCTGCCATCAAATTTAGGGTTAACAGTAGGTCCAAACATTGAATACAATACAGTTCTTACAGTTAATCCTTATACATCTGAAATAGTATATGTAATACTTGCAAAAAATCTAGTTAACAAATACTTCGAAACTAAACTAGCAATTGTTGGTGATATTGAATCCCACAAGAATTACCTAGATAATGAAACTAATTTCTATAAACTAATTTCTTACCTTAAAGAAAATAGTTTATTACCAGTAAAAGGAAACCCTTATTGTATTATTGTAGGTACTTGCCTAGGTAAAGACCTTGAAGAATGCCGCTATGAACAATTGATGCCTTACGAAGCCAATCAAGAAACGGGTGGAGATTCTTTCCGTGTATTGTGC
>Ga0114962_10004798_pt1 | contig 10711 bp, 6 predicted proteins | sample C_130820_MF_Meta_FD_87017 | JGI IMG/M metagenome (GOLD analysis project Ga0114962, IMG submission 87017) | Freshwater microbial communities from Lake Croche, Canada to study carbon cycling - C_130820_MF_MetaG | ecosystem: Environmental > Aquatic > Freshwater > Lake | place: Lake Croche, Canada...
AGCAATTAATTTTCCAACAATTAGACTCTAATCTAATTCAATTATTTGCTTATTGGTATGGTACTAAATGGAGCTTTAATGGAGTAAGTCAAATCCCGGGTAATGGAAGCATTGCTTGTGGTTATTTTGTTACCACCTTATTACGCGATGCAGGTTTGCCAATTGATCGTGTAAAGTTAGCGCAAATGGGCAGTGAAGCCATGATTCAATCGCTTTGCGACAAAAAATCCATTCATCGTTATAACAACTATAAAATGTATGCCATGCTAAATGACATTAATAAGTTAGGCAACGGAATTTACCTCCTTGGATTAGATACGCATACGGGTTTTATTTGGAAAGAAAATAAGCAAATTTGGTTTGTTCATTCAAGCGGACGTTTTCCTTTTCGAGTAAAAAAAGAGCAGGTACAAAATTCCGTTACCATTTGGAAATCAAAATACAAAGTTTTAGGCCAACTAACGAATGATTCTAAAGTGATCAATTGTTGGTTACAGAATAAGTAAGCAAAAAACAACCTTCCTTTTTTTGCGAAATCCACTAGTTACACCAGAACGAGCATCAAAATGAGTAGGAAGATCTCATCGCTCTCCCTCTAATTATCGCTCTGGTTTTGTTGGGCTAGCTTGTCTGCAATTATTCCATTTTCACTAAAATCACTCTAATGCCTTAATGGTTGATTGGGGTGGTATTTTGAACCGTTCTTTGAGTTTTAATGTGCTTTCTCGGAATTTATTAGCCGAATCCACCTAAAACATATGAAATTAATCAAAATCGTATTTTTAAATTCAAATAATCTAACTAACTTTACCAAACTTAAATTTTAGAACAACCTAAAAACTAAATTTTCTAATGAGCTATCGTAAAATTTTGTTTGTACTACTACTGCTAGTAGTAACCAGTGCAACGGTTTCGGCCCAAGTTTTTTGGACAGAAACGTTCAATAATGGAGGAGCTTCTGTTAACGGTAATACCTATGTTAGTGCTAATGGTGCGTGGACCGAAACCATTAGTCCTTCTGGTTTTATTAATGATCCTGTCGACGATAATTGGTGGTACGTTAGTTGCCAAGAGCAAGGAGGTTTGCCTTTAAATGGTTGTGGTATTGCTTGTGGAGGTTTAGGATATGCAACTTTGCACATTGGGGCTAGAACGGGTGGTAATTTTAATATTGGTGATATGGGCGCCACCTATAACTCTGGTGGGTTATGTTTATTAATTGGATGTGTAGAAACCGATAAAAGAATTGAATCTCCAGCTATAAATTGTACAGGCAAATCAAATATTAATTTTAAGTTCAATTACATTACCAATGGGGATCCAGGTTCGGATTTTGCTAAAGTTTGGTATTTCGACGGAACAACTTGGAATGTAGTGCCTGGCATTGGTGCTAATCCTTTAACCGTTACCCCTTTATGTGGTTTGCAAGGCCAATGGGGTTCTATTTCCTTTGTTTTACCAGCTACGTGTAACAACGTGAACGGGGTAAAAGTAGGTTTTGAATGGATAAATAATGACGACGGTTTCGGTACCGATCCTTCCATTGCAATAGACAGTATTATTTTATCTGCCAACAGCGCTCCTGTTGCTTTAAACGATATAGGTAACACACCAGTTGCCACTGCTGTTGCATTAAACGTTTTAGTGAATGACAGTGATCCAGATTTGGGGCAAACAATAACCTTGAATTCTACTATTATTACCAATCCTTTGAATGGAACGCTGAGTGGTATCGGAAGCAATGGTTCGGTTACCTACACGCCTAATGCTGGGTTTTGTGGTGTCGATAGTTTTCAATATGCAATAACCGACAATGGCACTCCTGCAGCTATGGATTCTGCTTGGGTTTTTATAACTGTTGGAACAGTTCCGGTAGCACCTACTCCTGTTACGCCTACCTTATCAACGGTTTGTGTTGCAAACCCAATAAATATATGTGCAACTCCTGCTGCTGGTGCAACCTTAGTTTGGAGCGGTCCTAATTCCTTTTCTAGTTCCTTAACTTGTATTAATATCCCTAATGCAATCATCGCCGATTCGGGTAAGTATTGTGTTTATCAATATGTTGCAATGGGTTGCAACAGTCCTTTAGCTTGTACCATAATTGACGTTAACCCAATTCCAAATACACCAATCGTAACTAATAACGGCCCTGTTTGTACGGGACAACCTTGTACCGTATCTGCCAATCCAAATGGCTCCCCTGCAAGCGGTTCTTGGCAATGGGTAGGACCAGGTGGTTTTAACAGCGTTACACAAAGTGCGACCATACCTGCTGTTGGAGCTGCTCAAAGTGGCAATTATAACGTGACTCATACGGTTGGTGGTTGTACTAGTATGGCTTCTGCATCCACAGTGGTAGGCACCATTTTTTGTTTAACGCCAATCGCTTCTTTTACCGTTGCACCAAACGATACCATTTGCTCTGGAAATAGCATAACCATTACCGAAACAAGTGGTAATACACCTACTTCTTGGTCTTGGAATTTTAACGCTTCCGCTACTGGAGGCATCATTGCTTCGATTCCAACATACAATGGTCAAAACCCAGGAGCAATCACCTTTTCATCCAGTTTAAATACGGCCGCTACCGTTCAAATTTCTTTAACTGCTACCAATGCACTCGGTAGTAGTGTGTTTAACTACTCCTTGGTTGTTTTACCTGGGCCGCCATCGGCCTCTATTTCAGCAAGTTCGGTTAGTATTTGTGTTGGAAATACGGTAAACTTTACCGACGCCAGCATAAACAGTCCTACTTCATGGGCTTGGACCTTTAGTAACGGAACCCCTGTTTCATCAATAGCTAAAAACCCATCCAATATCGTTTATAATGTTGTTGGAAGCCACAATGTGAATTTGGTTGCGAGCAATATGTGCGGCTCTACTGTTGCAAATTTAAGTATCAATGTAAAGGCAATTCCAGTTCCTTCGTTTAATTTAACACCTCCTTTTTGTAATAAGCAATTAATTAGCTTGTTCGACAATAGTTCTGGAGGTCCTACCGGATGGCAATGGACTTTCGGTGTTCCTGGTACCGGTACCGATACAAGTGTAATTACCAATCCATCTCATACCTACCCTGTGGCAGGAAACTACAACATACAATTAATTGTGTCAAACAGTTGCGGAACCAGTGCGCCACTTGTTTTACCAATCACCATTGATAATTGTGATCCACCAGTTGCTAATTTCAGTATCCCGAATGATACCTTTTGTATGAATACTCCTATTCAATTAACCGATTTAAGCACCAATGGAACTAATATTTTATACTGGGCAATGTCAGGTGCGAATCCAGGTACCTCTAATATTTCCAATCCTGTCATTACCTATTCTATTCCGGGTACTTTCACCATTTCACTTACAGCTCAAAACTTTCACGGTAGTAGTACTATATCTAAAACAGTGGTTATACTTTCCTGTCTGGCACCCAATGCAGATTTTATTATGCCTGCTAGCATTTGTGCAGGACAATGCGTTAACATAACAAATATCAGTACAGAACCACCTTTTACTTCCTTATGGGCTTTTACTGGTTCTGATACCACTGCAAGTACACAAATTGATCCAACCAATATTTGTTATAATTTCCCTGGCACTTACACGGTTCAACTTCAATCGTTTAACTTCTATGGCGCAAGTAATGTGATGGTGAAATCAATTAACGTTTTACCAGCTCCAAGAATTATTACACCAAATTCTTCGATTGTTGCAGGTAATTCGATTGTTTTACAAGCAGTTGGCACTGGAACATTAGTATGGACACCTAAAACTTCTTTAAATGTTGATACAGGTGTAAAAGTAATTTCAACGCCTGTTAATAATATTTTCTATACCGTTTCAGATAATTCTGGTTGTCCTTCTCCGGATTCTGTCTTTATCTCTTTGATTTATGAAAATGCGGTGGTTGTTGTGCCAAACGCATTTACACCTGATGCGGATGGATTAAACGATGTATTTAGAGTAAGCTCAAACGTGCCTTTAAATGCCTTTACTATGCGTTTATTTAATCGTTGGGGAGAAATTGTATATCACACCAATGATTATACTGCTGGATGGGATGGCCGATACAGAGGAGTAGAACAGAATTCGGGTGTTTTTATCTACATTATTAATTATCAAGATTTAGGAGATGGGGAATACAAAACCATTAACGGAAACGTTACCTTAATACGTTAACACTAAATAAAAAATAACAATGAAAAAAATTGGATTTATACTTTGTTTAGTTTTACTAAATGGGCTTACAAACGCTCAGGATTTTCACTTTGCACAGTATTATATTAACCCATTAAGCGTTAATCCTGCGCTAGTTGGACAATTTAATGGTTGTGTTCGTATGAATGCGTTATATCGAAATCAATGGGGATCTTTAGGAGGAAATAACGCTTTTTCAACAACTGCAGCATCTTTTGACATGCAGCTATTAAAAGATAAATTAAAAGGTAATTTTATTGGTGCTGGGGTGAATTTTTTTAATGACAAAGGAGGTGATTTAAATTACGGTACCTCTGCCGTGGGATTTAATATTGGCTATTGTCAAATATTATCTAAAAAGCAACCAATGACCATATCGGGAGGTTTGCAAATTGGGAACTGGCAAAAAAAATTAGATGTTTCCAATATTCGTTTTGAAAATCAACTAGGCGTAATTGCTGTTACAAATAATGTGAGCTTTATGGATTTTGGCGTTGGGGTATTGTATTATCATCAACCTTTTTCTTGGTTAAGTTATCAATCAGGCATGAGTCTTACGCACTTAAACGGGTCTAATCAATCTATGGCGCACTATACCGACAATATCGGAAAACGTTTTCAGTTTCACAGCACCATTTTTATTCAAGCCGCTGATGCCTTTACGGTAATTCCAATGATCACTTACAGTGCGCAACAAAAGGCTAGAGAGTTAAATTTAGGTTCGTTGGTGAAGGTGTTAATCGACGATAATGGAAAATGGGAAACGGCCTTATTTTTTGGAATGAGTGCCCGATTTACCAATCCAGGTGTTGATGCTACAACTGCTTACTTTAAATTTAATGTCGCCAATTTATCAATAGGCTTGGCTTACGATGTTAATATTTCACAATTACATGTCGCATCACAACGTTTGGGAGGACCTGAACTTGGTCTTCAATACATTCTTGGATGTCCACAAAGTAAGTCAACCGTTTACAACAAAAGGAAAAAATTATTCTGTCCGAAATTCTAAAACAATTATTTTATATACATTTGCTATAAATATCATTTATTATGTTAAAAAAATCTGCACTACTTTTACTTGTTGTTACACTCGTTTTTGGGTTAGGAAGTTGTAAGTTTATTAAAGAAAAATTTTCTAAGAAAAAGGAAATTGTAAAAGTAGATTCTTTAGATGCTGATCTAAGTGAATCAGCCTACAGTGACCTATCATCCGATACCGGATTGATGGCTAACACGTTTGATACAACAGCTAATGTAACAGCTACTGAATCAGCATCATCTGTTTCAGTAACTTCTACAGATAATTCAAAAGATGCTGTAACTTCATCGAATAGCCAAGAAACATCAAAATCAAGCTCTAAAAGCAGTAATGCAAAGGTTGGCAACACTGTTTCAAATGACAACCAATCAAAATCCATAAGTGCCAAAGAAAAGAAAACGGTAGCGGATGTTGACAATGCTTCCAAAGGCAAAAGACGAATTTCAACTTCTATTTATGATGGTATAAATGATCAAGCCGAGCGTATGATTATCAGAAAGGCGGAAGGATATAATGATTATTATTATGTAGATGATTACGATGGATCAAATGCAGAATACGAAAAACACTATAAATTGGCTTCTAAAATTGATGGTTCCAAGGATTACGTAATTCCTGCAAGTGGCAGTTCTTCCAGTATCGCTAAACCTGTAGCGAAGAATAAACCTCAACCTTCCTTTGAACCTCAAAAAGTGGCAGAAGTTGCCAAGCCGGAACCTAAAAAAGTTAGCGAAAGTCACATCGGAGATATACCTAGAAAAGCTGCTACAACTCAGCCTGCTGGTTCTGAAAAACCAAACAGCGCTAACGATATTATTAAAAAGAAATAAGGTCTAAATTCATTTACAAGGCTGATCGGGATTTCTGGTCAGCCTTTTTTTTTGTATGAAAATTTTAGTAATAAGGTTTAGTTCTATTGGCGACATTGTTTTAACAACTCCAGTTTTGAGGTGTTTAAAGCAACAAGTTGCTAATTGTGAGGTTCATTACGCTACAAAAGAATCTTACAAGTCGCTGCTGCTAAATAATCCATACGTCGATAAAATTCATTTGTTAAAAAAATCAGAATCAGATTTTATAGATGAATTAAAGCTGGAAAAATTCGATTACATCATTGATTTACACCACAATTTAAGAACACTCAGAATTAAGTGGGCATTAAATTGTAAAGCAATTTCGTTTAATAAGAACAATGTTTTAAAGTGGCTAATGGTTCAATTTAAAAAGAAAGAACTGCTAGAACATGTGTCACTTAGATATTTGAAAACTATTGAAAAATGGGCCAAATATGACGGCGAAGGGTTAGATTATTTTTTAAGCCCTAAGGATGAATTAATCCTTCAAAAAGTACCAACCACTTTCACTGATTATTGGGTTTACGCCATTGGTGGGCAATTTGAAACTAAAAAAATGCCACTGGATAAAATGAAGGAATTGTTACTTAAAATTAAAGTTCCTGTTATACTTATTGGTGGACCAGAGGACGATGAAAATGCTCTTGAGCTAATTAAAAATCACCCAAACCGTTTGTCTTTTTGTGGTAAAAGCACTCTTAATGAGTCGGCCGCATTGGTTAAAAATGCCAAAGGTGTTATTACGCACGATACCGGTTTTATGCACATAGCAGCAGCATTTTCTAAGCCCATAGTATCGATTTGGGGTAGTACCGTACCGTCCTTTGGTATGACTCCTTTTTTACCACAAAATGTTAAATTACAATCCTATATACACGAGGTAACTAACCTAAGCTGTAGGCCTTGCAGTAAAATTGGTTTTGCAAAATGTCCGCAAAATCATTTCAATTGTATGCGCCTTCAAAACACGGATTTAATTGCTAAAAATTTGGCGGATATTTCAGTGAATAATTAATTTGTGGAATAGTTGTATATGTAGGATTTTATTCCTATTATTGCTTGTTGAATTGTAGTTACCTTAAAAGCTGCCATTTTACAGTTAACATGAAAACTAAAACTATTCACCTTTTTCAATTCAGGCGCTTGGTTTCGTTATTGATGATGCTTTTCGTCATTGGTTCCAAATCTAGTTTTTCTCAATGTACCCCTAATATCGGGTTTGAATTAAATAATTTAAATGGTTGGCAGTGCTTCACCGGAACTTGCTGTCCTATTTCAGCTAGTGTTTTAGGTCAAGTAGCTGGTCGGCACGACGTTACCTCCGGCACCGCAACAGACATTTACAATTTTTCTCCAGTTGTTTGCCCTTATATTGGCTACGGACTTCATTCCTTAAAATTAGGTAACGATGCCACTGGTGCTGAAGCAGAAAGAGTTCGAACAAATTTTGTTGTTACCTCTGGAAACGCTTCTTTGATTTATCGGTATGCTGCAATTATGGAAAATCCATCTCATACCATTGCCGATCAACCTAGATTAGAATTTAATGTTTTTGATAATGGTCCTTCAGCTAATCCGTATACAACTCCTGTCTTAGTTCAATGCCCTTCCCTTACTTTCCAAACCCCTAGTTCTGCTGCGTCTTTACCTCCGGGTTGGTTTGTTTCCCCAACGCTCTCGCCAAGTGGCTCTCCTGTTTTTTGTTCTAATTGGATACCTGTTTCTGTTAACATGGGGGCCTTAGTTGGACACTCGGTGACAATCGAATTTTCTACGGGTGATTGCGCATTAGGTGGTCATTTTGGTTACGCTTATGTTGATTTAAATTGTGGTTCCTTTTCAATTGTTAATGGATACTGTCCGGGTTCAACACAAGCTGTTTTATACGGCCCTCCTGGTTTTGCGAATTACATTTGGGATACAGCAGGAACTGGACTTCCAATTATTCAACAAGGACCAATTGATTCAATTGTTTTAACTAATCCCGATTCTACTGTAATTTATTCCTTGGTTTTAGTTCCACCAAATGGAGGAGCAGGTTGTATGGATACCTTAATGGATACCATTCACGTTCAGCCTCGGCCATCTGCCTTGTTTAATTTTTTGACCACCGCCTGTGCTGGGGGTTTTATTCATTTTTATGATTCAAGTTTAACGCATATACCTGGTTCCAATATTGTTAGTTGGAGTTGGAATTTTGGCGATATAGGTTCTGGTTCCGTCAACAATCAAAGCACTATGCAAAATCCGATTCACGTTTTTTCTACTCCAGGGACTTATTCTGTATCCTTAATTGTAACATCAGATATTTCGTGTGTGTCGGATACAACCAGTCAGCTTATTACCATAGTGCCTCCACCTCCTGTTAATCCAGATGCAGGACAACCCGTTGCATTTTGTAAGTATGATTCTACTACTTTACAAGCTACTGCTAATGCTGCTTTCGGACCTTATACCTACTCATGGAATCATGCGTCAACCTTGTCTAACGCATCTATACCAAATCCGGTTGCACATCCGTTGGTATCCACCTATTATACCGTTACTATTTTAGATCCAACTGGATGTTCTTTATTCGACTCTGTTTTAGTTACTATTCTTGGGGTGCATCCAACTTTCAATATTTCTGGTGATGACACCATTTGTCCTGGTACTACCGATCAATTAGGAGTGGTTAATACTGGATTGGATCCGATACCTTCTACAGCTAGTTATCTTTGGGCGCCAATTACCGGTTTGTCCTCTGCGCAAATCGCTAATCCAGTTGCATCACCTATCAGTACCATAACCTATGCGTTAACAATTAATGACAACTCTTGTTCTTCGTCCAGATTCTTTACTGTTAATATCGACAACAGAAATACATTGGCAGCAGCAATAGATACCACTTATTGTTTAGGAAATAGCGCCAACTTATATGCTAGTGCAACAGGCCCAGCTCCTTCTGGTGGATTTAATTATACTTGGACACCAGCTACAAATGTTGCTAATCCCAACGCTAATCCTACTTTAGCCAACCCAATAGTAACCACAACCTATACCGTTTCTACCATTACTTATGGAGGTTGTATTCTTAAGGACGATATGATTTTAAATGTAGGACAACCTTACACCTTAGATTTATTAGATTCGTTAACCCCATGTTTCAACAGGCCTATTTCAATTCAAATCAGTAACTTAAGAAATGATATTATTCATTTTTATTGGACTATGGATGGCAATAATGGCAGTATTTCTTGTACGGATTGTGCAAGTGCTACGGTAGCTAATAATGCTCCTTCGTGGGTTTATGTTAACACCTCTAACACACTTGGTTGTATAGTGAATGACTCTATTTGGATTAGTCCAATTATTTGTCCAGAAATTATAGTGCCATCGGCTTTCTCTCCGAATGGTGATGGTAAAAACGATTATTTTTTTATGTTAGATAGGCATTTTGTTACTTTAACATATTTTGAGGTTTACAACAGATGGGGAGAAAAAGTATACAGTACTACCGATATCAATGCAAAAGGGTGGGATGGAACACATAGAGGTCAGCTGCAAGATGTAGGGTCTTATATTTACAAAATTCAAGCGGTTGATAAAGCCGGAGAAATAAAAAGCAAATCAGGAAACGTCACCATAATTCGTTAAAATAAATATCAATATGAATAAAAATCTTTTTTACCTTAAACCTTTAAATTTACAAACTATGAAAAAAACAATTTTAGCAATCAGCATCCTTTTAAGTCTTGCAATTGGATCCAATGCACAACAATCAAGTGCACCCAAGCGTATGCCAGTTCAATTAATAGATCAAGCTCATAACCCTGTTCGTCATTGGAGAATTTTTGTTTTTGAAACAACCAATGCAAGTGATTTAATTAACGTTGCAGATGCATTAAAGAATTTTCAAAAAGTAAAAGGCTTTTTAAATATGCAACCAATTGCTTCTGAACAACCTACTTCTCGAAGATTGGTACTTTATTTTGAAGAAAATATGGATTTGTTAAAAAGTTTAGATCTAGAAAAAATATTAGCGGCCAATAATTTGGTACTAATAAACAGTCAAAAAAAATAATAGCTTAAAATTATCCTTAAAAATTTTAAACTATTTAAACGTAATACTATGAACAAAAAAACTTTTAACATAATGTCTATTAAAAGATTGCTATTGATTGTTTTCTTAATGATTACTTCAATTTATAATTCCTCTGCTCAATGTCCTTCCAATATAGGATTTGAAAATGGAGATTTATTCCAATGGCAATCTTTTATAAGCAATACAACTGCCTGTGGAGGCATTGGGTGTTGTCCTATAAATGCCTGCTCCTTTCAAGGTAGTAATTTTGTTATTCCAGGACGAATAGAAATCACCAATTCAACATGGGGAACGGATCCTTATTCAGGTTTACCATGTGTTTGTCCAGTTTCGGCACCTACAACAAACAACTATTCTTTAAAATTAGGTAACGATGCAACAGGTTCAGAGTCTGAAAGAGTTCGAATCCAATTTCCAGTCAATACAAACAACTCTACGTTGATTTATCGTTATGCTGCGGTTTTAAATAATGCTAATCATAATGCTGCAGATCAACCCAGAATTCAGTTTACCGTTTATGATGCTGGTCCATTA
>Ga0114962_10004799_pt1 | contig 10710 bp, 11 predicted proteins | sample C_130820_MF_Meta_FD_87017 | JGI IMG/M metagenome (GOLD analysis project Ga0114962, IMG submission 87017) | Freshwater microbial communities from Lake Croche, Canada to study carbon cycling - C_130820_MF_MetaG | ecosystem: Environmental > Aquatic > Freshwater > Lake | place: Lake Croche, Canada...
ATGATCCATAATCAATTTTTACTTATTTTTGATGACAGAATAAGTAGATATAAATAATCACTTTTTCAACTTACACACTTTATGAGATAGTGTCGAAATATTCTTGAATTTGTAACCGAAGAAATTCAAAATGACAAAGAATTTATTTCAGAAGTTGTGAAAATAAAAGGAAAACTTCTTGAATACGTCTCTAAAGAATTTCAAAACGACAAAGAAGTTGTCCTAGAAGCTATTAAATCAAATGCATATGCTCTCCAATATGCTTCTAAACGTTTACAAAATGACAAAGAAGTTGTCCTAGAAGCTATTAAATCAAATCCATATGTATTGCAATTTGCTTCTTCAGAATTACAAAAAGACAAAAACGTGCTTAAAACCCAAAATTTATTTTTACCAAAAGATTTAGATAATCCAATCGAAAGAGAAATTGTTTTAAAAGCTTTGAAATTAAACGGATTAGCTCTTGAAATAACTACTGAAGAATTTAAAGCAGATAAAGAAATTGTTTTACAAGCAGTTAAATCAAATGGATATGCTCTTCAATTTGCTTCTAAAGAATTACAAAACAACAAAGAAGTTGTTCTAGAAGCTGTTAAATATTATGGATATCCTCTCCGATATGCTCTCCGATATGCTTCCAAAGAATTGCAAAACGATAAAGAAGTTGTTTTACAAGCTGTTAAATCAAATGGAAATGCTCTTCAATTTGCTTCTAAAGAATTACAAAACAACAAAGAAGTTGTTCTAGAAGCTGTTAAAGATTATGGATATGCTCTTCAATTTGCTTCTAAAGAATTACAAAAAGACAAAGAAGTTGTTCTAGAAGCTATTAAATCACATGAATATGCTCTCCAATTTACTTCCAAAGAATTACAAAATGATAAAAGTTTTATTTTAGAAGTTATAAATCTTACCGGTAAAGACGATTTAATTCAATATGCTTCAACGAAAGTACGTTATATGATGGTAGATAAGTTAAAATAATTATCATTTTTCCGTTCTTATCTTTTAAGCAGTTGAATTGTTAGGGTTAATTACTAGAACCCAAACCGATGGTAAAGCACTCGAGGAATTAATGGGGCATTTACGAAGTTTTGATCCTGTTGATCCTGCTAAATACTATTATGCTTTGTTTGGTTTGGGGGCGATTGAGAAGTTTTAATTACAAATTTTTCTCAATCACCGCTTTTTCAACGAAGCCCTTTTGTTCCCAAGTTATTTTACCTTGTTTGTAAACACGTATTATTGGTATCTCTAAAATTCCAAAAGATTTTACGAGATCCGCATTTTTATCTACATCGATACGAACCACCGTTACCTTAGCAGCCATTTCTTTTTCAATAGCTTCAATCGATGGTTTCATTTTTTTACATGGTCCGCACCATTCCGCGTAAAAATCTACCAACACCACTTTATCTGTTTGAAGAAGTTTTTCAAAATCAGTAATAGACATTCCTGTAGATTTAACAACCTTCGTATCTGTGGTTTCAGGGAAACCAGCGCTTCTCCAAGCCATCATACCTCCATCTAATTCGAAGACTTTTTTAAATCCATTAGAACGTAATTGGCTTGCTGCTGAACTACTTCTTCCTCCACTTAAACAATACACAAAAACAGTTTTGTTTTTATCAAATTTTGAAACTTGCGCATCAAAACTTGAACCATTCCAATCGATATTTAAAGCGTTTTGAATGTGTCCTTCCCCAAATTCACTAGGTGTTCGCACATCCAAAATCGTTGGATTTTCTGTTTCCGATAATTGTTTTGAAAATTCCGTTGGACTCAAATCTGTTTTAGTAGAACCTTGTCCAATTGAACAACTCACCAATAGAAATACTGCTAAAAAAAATGTACTTATTACTTTTAACATACTTACATTATTTTTTTACCTAATGAAAACCAAGAACCTCCGTTATGTACATCGGTATATCCTTTTCCTTTCAACATCATTTTTGCGGAACCACTTCGCATTCCTGAAGCACAACATGTGATAATCGTCTGATTTTTGTTGTTCAATTTATTCAAATTACCTAGCAAACTTTCAACAGGAATATTTACAGAACCTGGAATATGGCCTCCAGCATATTCCCCTTTAGAGCGAACATCCACAATGATAGCACCGTTTTTCAAGGCTTGTTTATAATCTAATTTTGGTCCTAAACCAAGTGCATTTTTAATTGCTTTTAACATGTTCGTTCTTAATTTGATTTATGAAAATTTACATCCAACCAACTTCCACCATTGTAGCAAGTCATACCAAGTTGCGATAAATAACGCTCCGCTTGACCACTTCTATTTCCAGAAGCACAACATAAAATTAATGGTTGTTCTAATGCTTTTAATTCTTCTACACGTTCTGGAATTTCTTGTAATGGAATATTTAATGATCCCACAACATGACCACCACGATACTCTTCTATCGAACGTACATCTACGATAGTTCCTTTGTTTTCTTTAAGCAAATTTTTAATTTCCATGATTTTACTTTTTATGATTTGTATTGATTTTGAAAGGTAGATAAAGCGGACATGTTCCAACAACACTCGTTAGTAAAAACACACCTGCTAAAATTACCAGAATAACTCCCATTACTCCTGTAATCACTTGATTTAAAAATAAAACCGTAAATAGTACTGCAATTAGTACACGAACGATTTTGTCTGCTTTCCCTATATTTTTCATAAACCTATGATTTAATTATAGGACAAAGTTGAGTTTTTAAATCAAGAAGTTAAGCAACGTTAGTTACATAAGGTAATTTTATTCCTACCTAATTCAACAACTCCTTCTGATTCAAGTTGTTTTAGTAAACGAGAAACTACAACACGTGCGGAACCTAATTCGTTTGCAATTTGTTCATGCGTGAGATTTATGACATTTGAATTTGTAAGATTTGCTTTGTTTTTGACAAAATCTAAAATACGTTCGTCTAATTTTTTGAAAGCAATTGCATCGACAACCTCTAGCAATTCTTCAAAACGTTTGTGGTACAATTTAAAGATGTAATCCAACCATTCCGGGAAATCTTTCACTAGCAAGGAAATTTTATCCATCGGAATCAGTAATAATTCGGTTTTTTCTTCAGCAACTGCATTAATTTTACTCGTATCATCATGAATTCCACCAAGAAAAGACATAATACAACTCTCCCCCGCTTTGATATAATACAACAACAACTCTCGACCATCTTCTTCCGTTCGCATGACACGTATACTTCCATTTAATACAATTGGAATTGCTTTGATATAGGAACTTTCACGTAAAATAACTTCGTTTTCTTCAAAGGTTTTCTCAAAACCTAACTCAGTTAGTTTGGCTTTAAGTTCGGGGGATATTTGTAAATTAGTTGAAAGATTCATTTTAAAGTAAATAAGATTTAATTTTTCATCCATTTAATTCTCAAACTCAAATTTAGCATATTAAACTAATCCTGCATCCAATTTGATTTTTTCATCAAGGTGATGACTCCAATATTATAAGCATAAACAGAAGCTGGTAAAAACGTTAAATGTACATCTCCTAGACTAGCATTCCCTTGCTTATCAATGGTCGTAACTAAGGAAGCTGTCAATTTATTTTGCGTACAAAAATGTGCAAGACTTGTCAACTCTTTCGGTTTGTCAAAATAACGGTTACTCCATTTAACTTCTACACACCAACTTGGCTTAAATAACTTTTTATCTATCAATACAATATCAACTTCACCTTCCGACCTACCCATTTTCCAACTCGCATATTTTAAATCCAATTTTTCGCGATGCATCCACTGCGAAAAAATAGCTGTTTCAACCAAATTACCCGTCTCCTGATCTATTTCTTGGATAGGCGAAAAAAGTGCTGTACGAAGTGATGGATTGGTTAAATACACTTTAAACGTTGTTACACGTTTGAATTTCTTTGCATTATCATCCACCTTATTTATCACTTTTATTAAAAAAGCTGCCTCTAAATAGCTCAAGTATTTTTTCAATATTTCTTTGATAATACCACTGTCCTTTGAAAGTTTGTCATAGGAAAATTCATTTCCTGAATTATAGGCTAAATAACTAAAAAAACTATTTAATTCTTGTACATCTTTTATGCCATACAAACTTGGTAAGTCCCTCAACAACACCTTATCTACAATATCACTTTTTACATACCGCCCCATATCACTCTGAATTTTTTCAGAAAGCACCACTTCGGGATACCCACCAAAATTTAAATACGTGAAAAATTCGTGATTTAAGGTTTTTATATCATGGGTACCTTTTATTTCAATATCTTTTTCATTATATTTTATCGTTTGATTATCAATTAAATGATTTAATCCTTTTAGATGAATATATTCTTGAAAAGTTAACGGAGGCAACATAAAATCAGTAAATCTACCTGCACCACTCTCTGAACTTTGTAATTTCAATGCTGCCGCAGCAGAACCCGAAACAATAAACTTAGTATCCGGATATAAATCCACCAAGACTTTTAAATGTCGCTCCCAATCTTTTAAATATTGAATTTCATCTAAGAAAATAAAACAGCCTTCTAAACTTGAAAGACCAACCGCTTGTTTTGCAAGAAGTATAATATCTTCCAACCCCAAGTGCATATAAATTGGATTATCAATGCCAACAAAAAAAATTTTCTTTTGAGAAATCTGCTCGACTAACAATTGTGAAATCGCGTGAAACATCATTACAGTTTTACCGACACGTCTTGGCCCCATTAATACCAACGCTCTTTTTATTTCCGTTTCTTTCACATACGGATAAAACACATCAAAATACAAACGTCTGTTCATGTTTTTATATGTGGATTGTATTTCTCCAGTATTCCACCAAGGATTTTCATAATGCAAACGTTCGATGCGTTTTTCTGTAGGAATAGTGTAGTTGTATTTCATAAAAAAGTCTTATTTCAACCAAATTTACAAAATAAGAATAAAAAAATCATTTTATTTTTACAAAAAAGAATTATTAAGAATAATTTATTTATAAAATAAGTTTAAATATACAGCGCTTTATTTGAATTATTTGCATAGAATAGGTTCATTTTCATACTACCATTTTCCAATCTTTTTTCTTACATTCGTAACACAAGATTAATGTATGGCAACACTTCATTCCTTTCGTGCAATTAGACCGAGCAGAGACAAAGCGCATTTAGTTGTAACACGACCAGTATCCACGTATTCAAAATCTGTTTTAAAAGCAAAATTGGAATCTAATCCGTATTCTTTTATACGAATAATTCATCCCGAATTTGATAAACAAGTGGCGCAAACAAACCCAAATTCTAAAGAGCGTTTTGATTTAGTTCGGAGTAAATACTTAGAATTTATTGCGGAAGGAATCGTTTTTCAAGATGCAGAGGCACATTTATATCTTTACAAACAATCGACACCTACCCATGAATTTTTAGGAATAATTGGTGGAGCGAGTGTGAAAGAATACCAACAAGATAAAATTAAAAAACACGAAGCAACCTTAACATCTAGAGAGGCAATGTTTGTGGACTACTTAGATATTGTTGGATATAATGCAGAGCCAGTACTTCTCTCCTACCCAAGTAATTCACATTTGGAAGTAGAATACGCTAAAATTGCTGCAAAGCGACCTGAATATGAGTTTTCGACTACGGATAGAACCAAACACGAACTTTGGGTATTATCCCCAGAAGAAGAAGCAATTGTCAAAGCGGAATTTGCAAAAATTGACGCAAGTTACATTGCCGATGGACACCACCGTAGCGCTTCTAGCGCTGGTTTATCTGAAAGACGCAAACAATTAGGATTCAACAACATATCCTCTGATTATTTCCTTGCATTTTTCATGGATGAAAAACGTCTCAATATTCATGAATTCAACCGTTTAGTAGATAATTTAAATGGCTTAAGTGATCATGCTTTTTTAGAAAGATTAAAAGAAAATTTTATCGTCACGCATTTAGAAAAAGGTTCTAAACCAGAACAAGAGCACCACATCACGATGAATTTAAGTGGTTCTTGGTATTTATTAATTTGCAAACCAGAACTTTACAACACTTCAGATCCTGTTGCTTGTTTGGATCCAGAGATTTTAACGCAAACTATCTTGACACCAATTTTAGGAATTGAAGACTTAAAAACAAGTGCTGTAATTCAATTTATACCTGGAAATATTGGTTTAGAAGCAATCTCCACACCAATTGAACAAGGCAAAGCAAAAGTTGGATTCATCTTATTTCCAGTTACGATGGATCAAGTTAAAAAAGTTGCTGACCACCAGTTAATTATGCCTCCAAAATCTACTTGGGTAGAACCAAAATTACGCAGTGGATTAACCATATATGAAATTGAAAAATGATCGTTAAAAACTTATTAAACGTACAAGATTCCTTAATTGAGAATGTGCAACTAATTGCTGTTTCCAAAACTAAACCTGCAGGTGATATACAAACTTTATACAATGCTGGTCAACGTGCATTTGGAGAAAATAAAGTCCAAGAACTTGTAGAAAAGTACGAAGTTTTACCAAAAGATATCGAATGGCATTTAATCGGTCATTTACAATCAAATAAAGTAAAATACATTGCCCCATTTGTTCATTTGATTCATGGAGTAGATAGTTTTAAATTATTAAAAGAAATCAATAAAGAAGGTGTAAAATGTAAACGAATTATACCGTGCCTACTACAGTTTCATATCGCACAAGAGGAAACTAAATTCGGATTTTCATTTGAAGAAGCGCAAGAAATGTTGGAATCTAATGAATTTGTAGAACTACAACACGTTGCTATTCATGGCGTCATGGGAATGGCCTCGTTTACGGAAGATAAAAATCAAATTCACGAGGAATTTCAAACACTACATAATTACTTCCAACTAATTAAAAGTCATTACTTTAAATTCAATCCAGAATTCAAAGAATTATCCATTGGAATGAGTGGTGATTATAAAATAGCGATGGATGAAGGAAGTACCATGGTTCGCGTGGGTAGTACCATTTTCGGTTCACGATAAATGAAGCAAAAACGAAATTTATATTTTTATAGTTTACTGCTAATAAGCATTATAACTCCCTTTATTTCATTTTCACAAACATTTTACACGCTAACTGGAACCGTACAAGACAAAGAAACAAGCACTACGCTTCCAAATGTTAAATTGTTTGTTACTCCAAATAAATTAACTGAAATAACCGATTCAAGCGGTTACTTTTTCTTTTCTCTTCCTCGAGGTGAATATACAATTGTAATTGAATCAAGTGGTTATATATCCCAACAAAAAACCGTAAGTATTCAAGAAAATACGAATCTTGAAATTGAATTAACGGAAAACAGGAAGCTATTAGTAGCAGCGGAGGTACACATCAAAAAGAAAAACCAAATCAATGATCCATCCATGGGACAAATTGAATTGGAAATGAAAAAAATAAAAACTTTACCAGCCTTCATGGGAGAAGTAGACATCCTCAAAACCATCCAATTACTTCCAGGAGTTTCTTCTGTAAGTGAAGGAGGTCAAGGATTTTACGTGCGTGGCGGTGGTCCAGACCAAAATTTAGTTTTAGTGGATGAAGTACCAGTATATAACGCTTCTCACCTTTTCGGATTTTTCTCCGTTTTTAATTCGGATGCTGTTAAAAGCGGAAATTTAATCAAAGGTGGAATGCCAGCAAATTACGGTGGAAGAATGTCCTCGGTACTAGAAATTAAAACGAACGACGGGGATCAACAAAAAATAAACGTAAAAGGTGGAATTGGTTTAATTTCTTCCCGCTTAACGATTGATGGTCCAATAAAAAAAGGAAAGGGAGCATTCATGCTTGCGGGGCGAAGAACTTATATCGATGTATTACTAAAACCTTTTATCCCAGCTACCTCTCCATTCAATGGTTCTGCCTATTTCTTTTATGATTTAAATTTTAAAGCAAACTACTCCTTAGGTTCTAAAGATAAATTATTTTTTAGTTCCTACGTAGGGATCGATAAATTCACTTTTAGTAATAAAACAGAAGGATTTAATGTGGAAATTCCATGGGGGAATAAACTAGCTGCAATTCGATGGAACCATACATTTTCCGATAATTTAACCCTAAATGCTACTAGTTATACCACCAATTACACCTTTGGTTTTGGCTCCAAACAAGATGTTTTTTCTATTGCTTTAAACTCCGAAATTCATGATTTAGGAGAAAAGATTGAATTCACTTCGACTAAATTCAAAAACCACAAAATTAAATATGGACTCGAATACATTTTCCATACATTTTTACCATCTAGTTTATCGGTTGAACAAGATACAACCAAATTCAATGTACCTTCTCCACAAAAACTGCGAAGCCATGAAAGTGCATTTTTCATCCAAGATGAATTGGAAATAACCCAAAAATGGAAAGTAAACCTTGGGTTAAGATATTCTATTTATCAATTTGTTGGACCATTTACGCGACACCTAAAAAACACTTTACCGGGACAGGATAACAGTTTGGAATATGGAAATGGGAAAAATATCAAAACCTATGGTGGATTTGAACCAAGAATTGCGAGTAGGTTTTTATTAAATGATAAAAGTTCCATCAAAGTTGGTTATGCCTTTAACTACCAATATATTCATTTAACATCTTTGAGTACCTTATCTCTTCCAACAGATATTTGGTTGCCAAGTACCGATGTTGCTAAACCACAGAAAGGATATCAAGTTTCGTTGGGTTATTTTAAAAATATCCTACAAGACAAAGTAGAAATTTCTGTGGAAGCCTATTATAAAGGAATTAAAAACTTAATAGAATACAAACCAGGTGTTCTTCCACAAGATAATTTCACGGATAATATCGATAACTTATTGGTTTTTGGAACTGGTAAATGTTATGGTATTGAATTTTTTATTCGAAAAAATATTGGAAAATTTACCGGTTGGATTGGATATACATTAGCCAAAACAGAACGCTATTTTCCAGATATTCAAAAAACTCCATTCCCAGCAAAATATGATCGTAGACACGACTTATCGATTGTTAGTTCTTATGAATTAAATGATCGATGGACATTTGGTGCGGTATTCGTATATGCAACAGGAAATACCTTAACTCTTCCTTCGTCGTGGTATATTCATGATCAAAATCTACTATTTGATTATAATTCCAGAAATTCTACGCGAATGCCTTCCTACCATCGTTTAGACCTTAGTGCAACACGTTTCGATTCACCAACTAAAAAAGTATTTAATTCGGAAAAAGATGAATTTATAGACGTAAAAAAACAATTTAGAAGTAATTGGAGTTTTTCAATTTACAACGTATATAATCACGCCAACCCTTTCTTTTTGTACCTTCAAGGTATGGGAAGAATCGTTCAAGGTAATTTTAACCTAAAAGTAAAACAAGTTTCTCTTTTTCCAATAATACCAAGTGTCACCTGGAATTTTTCTTTTTAATATGAAATATTACCACTTTATATATTGTATCCTATTAATTAGCATTGGTTTAATCAGCGCTTGTCAAAAAGATGTTTCGGTAAAATTACCTCCTTATGATGAAAAAATAGTGGTTGATGGCAAAATTGAAACCGGTTTACCTCCATTAATTATTCTAAGCACTACCAAAGATATTTTTTCTAATAATAGTCAAGATGCTATTTTTGGAGATTACATTTCGGATGCTTTAATCCTTATTTCAGATGGAACGATATCGGATACTTTACAATCTATTTGTTCGGATGAAATCCCTAAAGAATACCAAGATATCGGATATGCATTATTCGGAATACCACCAAGTTTGATGTCTAAATACCATATTTGTGCATACTCTACCACTAATCCTGCATTTTTCGGACAAACAGGTAAATCTTATTCCATTGAAATTCAGTATAAGGGTAAAAAATATACTGCTTCCACCTCGATTGTAGAACCAACTTTTCTTGACTCCGTATATTGGAAACCAGAAAAAAACACGGATATGTATGGCTACGCCTATGCCCACTTGACAGATCCTGTGGATAAATACAACGCCTATTTTTGGGAAGTTTTACGAACAAATATCGGAAAAGACGGAAAAACGGAGGATTTAAAATTTCATAAAACTGGAAATCCTGTTTTCGATGACCAATTTATAAATGGCGTTAGTTTCGAGTTCTTTTATGAAAACCCTAGAACGTTTAGAGATACTTCAATCCCAGAACAATTCCGTGGATTATATAAGAAAAATGACACTGTAATTATTAAATTCTCTAGTTTAGATAAATCTACATTCAATTTTCTTGAAAAAAAATATGTACAAGTTAACAATGGAACAAACCCTTTTTCGATACCAATTAACATCCCAACGAATATTTCTGGTGGAGCACTTGGGTATTTTGGTGGATTTTCTACCACCTATTACACCCTTATTTGTAAATGATCAATAAATAGAATCTAAAACTTCTTGATTCATTTCATGTTTACCCTCAAATCGAATTATCTCAAACATTAATTTCGTGTACGTTTTTACAGTTTCATCTTCCTTTTCTCCATCAAAATAAGGGTCTTGTGTACCTAATACAAAAACGCAATTTGTGTCTTTATTAGTAGAAATATCTAAGTGAACATCTTCCGGAAAAACAGATGCCCAAAGCACTAAAGAACGAAAAGTAGAACAACTGTTTTCAAACCAACGAGTTGCTGTCGCTGCCCCTTGCGAAAAACCCAAGAGATCTATACTTGAGAAGGTATTTTGTGCAGTAAACTTGCCTACTATGGCTTCTAGATACTTAAAA
>Ga0114962_10004801_pt1 | contig 10708 bp, 11 predicted proteins | sample C_130820_MF_Meta_FD_87017 | JGI IMG/M metagenome (GOLD analysis project Ga0114962, IMG submission 87017) | Freshwater microbial communities from Lake Croche, Canada to study carbon cycling - C_130820_MF_MetaG | ecosystem: Environmental > Aquatic > Freshwater > Lake | place: Lake Croche, Canada...
CAAGTGACGATATCTACCGAGATTCAATTGCTTGCTATTATTACACAAAAAACACAAACGACCCATTGGATTTTGAAGGAAATACACAACACGATTGTGCATTAATTTTTAATAATTTTCCGTATGATTTTTAGACCAACTGGCATTTCAAATGAGTGGCAGAATGAAATGACCGGCGGTCTCATGCTATACTTTTTTCAATACGTTTACTATTGAAAAAAGTAAAATACTACGAATAGTGTAGGATAACTCCAATTTGTGTGAACAAATCGTCTACGAATTCAGCAGTCCCATAATACGTTTCACAAATTTCCAAACCCGTTGTTTACTACTTTCTTCTAAAGAATGAAACGTTCCAATTATCAATGAAGCTGTCACCTTTTGTAAATCTGTTACAGATACTTTACGTTTGTCTATTTCTCGAATGAATATATCCATCATCTGTGTTCTATACGAATCGGGTATAGTGTCACCATACAAAATCGCATCATAACCTAAAAATGACTGATATAATTTTCCATAATCATACATTCGATCTCCTCCCATTGTGGTAGTACAGTTGACCTGTCCTTTCATATCAATAAACTTCAAAGCACCTGTAAAATCAACCAAAATATTACTAAACCATAAATCGCCATGGATCATGGATACACCTGTTGAATCATAGGTACTTAGGTTATCAAGGCATAATTTCTGAACTTCATACGCATCGTCAAACGGATAATCTTCTACAACACTGAACCGTTTCTTTAGTTTGTCAACGTAATTTGCGTACATATCCAATTGTGTAGGAACTGTACCTGGCATGTTATGCATAATATCTAAAAATTCAAAAATCTGTAAAATGTGTAATTCTGTAACAAGACCACTCTTAAATAACGTGTAAAATGGAACGGATTTGATATTCTCAATAAATAACTGTGATGTATCAGTTCCTTTCACCGAACCAAAAAACTTAGGAAAATACGACACAATACTAGAATCCCGCGGAATATTCTCGTAAAAATAAATCTCACCGCGTAAAAACTCAGTGGGACCTTTTTTGTGAATAGTGTCATTTACAACACATAGTGTGTTGTATTTATTGGTTCTAAGCATATTGAGTGGTTGCACAACATCCGGATGGAGATATCCCATAGATTCAACGGATTCGCGATAAGGATTGACAGCTCTATCGTCAATATAGATATCCGCAATAGGTTTTCCAAATAGAATTTCGTCGCATGGTATATCAAAGTCAGACAATGTTTGAAATGTCACTGGTCCAATATCACGAATCACGGAACCTACATTATGTTTATGTGTTTCCATACGACGCGCTGTGTGAATAATAATTGTATGACCATCTGCCTTCATTTTGCGCGCAAGTTCAATCATTCTATGAATTGGTCGTACGGTTCTATAATCTCCTGGTACAGTTGGATATGTTACGAGAGTGTTATCCAAATCAAAACATACACGCATCATCTTTTTATCTATTTTATGCCACGACGACTGAAGTTCTTTTATTGAACCGATATGATATACATCACCGTTAAAATAGAGTCCACGAATCCGAATTTCATGTTTGAGGAATACTTGGTATATTGCAGACATAAACAGTTCCGAATAAATATGGTCATTCATAATGGCTTTCGCAACCTCGCGAAATTGCGTAAGATTTTTGAATCCATAGACTCCACAACAAAAATTATCGGATATTCTTTTTTTCTCTTTATAATTTGTTATAAATCCATCATCATCCATTGTTAGGAAACTATAGGCTTCAGAACTTGTTGTATCTTTCGCATAGCCAAGGAAGGCAGCATCTTTGGGTTCAAGAAACGTATTCGGAAAATTATAAACAACATCGTTGTCAAGAAACACAATATTTTCATCATCGTTTGGTAAATCGGATGTACCTAACCATGCTGATTCAATAGGTCCACGCGTAAAATAAGGAATCCAATGAACTATACATTTCCGTGTCTTGAACAAATTCGTAACAATTTCCTCAAAATTATATTTCGCCAAATGTGGTGCTGCGATAAAATGCAGTGTCGTAACAGCCTCGGGAAGATTCTTAAGACAATGAGCGATTGACGGAACGCCATTTATCATGTTTAATGGCTTTGGTAGCGAATAATCGGCTAAACGTGAGCCTGAACCGCCACATAGAACAATGATACGCATACTACAACTAATTCAATATTAATATCAATATGATTTAACTCATGGAATGTTACACCTTTTGCCTGAAAAAAGGTGAAAACCCCGAAAAAATTCTTATGTTGTATTTATGGCATTTATGGATGAGTTTAATTGTAATTCTGAATTCATTTCTATAATTCCAGGATCCAAAAGATAACAATTCCATTTCGAAAAGAATAGATTCATTTGCTCATCGTATGCGTCCACCATGTACTTCAATTCAGGTAAAATCTTCGGAATAGCACCGTGGCGTACAACATACGCAAATGTTCCTAAATTACAACGAATAGTACGATTGGTTTTTAGTTTTAGAATTCCTTCGCTAACCTTTTGACCGTGTGGGTGCCACATGCGCAACCAAACTATATCCCAATCATGTGGAATGTTTCGTGCAAGCCTATCCCATCGTCCATTCGGTTGTAGGAAATCCCCTGGTAGTTTTACATCGTCTTCTAAGACAAGATGACCGTGTGATTCGGGAACGTCTTTAGAAGAAAGGTTTTCTAGCAGCGCACGATGCGATAAATAACAACCTACAACACCTAAATTATGTAATTTTTCACCCTTTTTATCGTGTCTATCTACACGAACCATCGCATTCCCAATGCCGTGTTTTCGCATATCTTTATACAGAATATCTTTACCATAGAGTGCTGGAAATCGTTCAATCGTGAGTCCTAATTTCGAACCTTGTGTGTGTATAGAGTCCCAACGTTCCTTATCGCGTTCCAAATTAATAACGTGAATTGTTGAAATATTTGCTGTAGCTGATTTATTGCTATTCATGTATATAAGCATAGCGATAACGATAAGACAAAAACCAAAAAAACCCACATACGCGTGTATGTTGGACTTTGCCACCATCTTACAATGAGTGAATATTTTCGTTACAGTATCTCGTCGACAGTTATGAAATCTAAGGTATCGTATATCTGGAGTTCATGATTCCAATGCGGATGGGGACAAAGCGTCATAAGCCGTAAAAGTCGTTTGGTATTCCAACAGACCTTCATAAGTTCCTCTTTGACCTGTTTTGTTCGCGATATGGTTCGTTCGCGTGAAGCAATATGAAACAATCGTTCTACATAATCTGATATAGATTCACCCTCCTCACGATTTGCGAAATGATTTCCATTACACGATAATTCTTTTAAAGTCACAGGGAGTTCTGGTAATTCCAATAGTTGATTACGAGCGCAATTCAATATTACAAGTCCATGAGGAAGCGCTGGTAGTTTCGTTAATAAATTATCTTCGCAAAGTAATAACTTTAAATTCACCGGCAGTTTCGGTAGATATTTTAATTTATTTCTGTAACACCATAAATCTCGTAACGTATCGGGTAAGTCTGGTAGTGATGTTAAATGGTTCTCATGACACAGTATGTTCAGCAGATTTGTAGGAAGCGCAGGCAAGTTGCGTAATCTGTTACCACAACAATTGAATTCTAAAATACTGTTGGGAAGCCTCGGTAAAGAGCGAAGTCGGTTCGTTTGACACCATACACTTGTTATGCCGTCAGGAAGACTTGGAAGTTCCACTAACTCGTTACTATAACACGCTAATCGCATTAGATTTGGTGGAAGCGGCGGTAATTCTTGAAGTCTATTGAAATGGCAATCAAGTGTCACAAGATTGCCTGGTAGAGTATCATCAAAGCGTGATAATCTATTTTGATAACATCGTAACTGTAGCAGACCCTCCGGTAGAGGAGGTAGCGTAGCGAGACGAAGACACGAAACATTCAAACGTCCATTTTCGGCACTAGCGAGTGCGCGTTCCCGAGCAATTTCCATTTTACGTTATTGTACGAACTATGTCTAGAGCATATTGAATTCAATTTTCGTCATAGTTAGCCCGAACGGGGTTGGCTATGTGTTTCCGGTACAGATTCAAAAAATAATTTAATAGAGTCATATAAAAACATGAATACGCGTTGGATGCACGCACGGGCTTGACGATTCCTATTAGGAGGCGTATCTGCGGAATTATCCGAACCTGTAAGAGATTCTGTTTCCTCGGCAGTCTTTCTATTTTTACACAACGAACAATCCTTCACATAATGATTATTTCCGCACAAAAAACATAAATCCTGTGCTCCCCACAATTCTCTCTGTATCAATTCTTTCTGCTCATTACTTATACGCGGTGCGGAATACGCGCCGCCACGTACTTTATCAATACCGTATTTCATCATATATTCTTTGGTATATTTATCTTCATCAAATGGACTCGCATTTCTATAACATGCTTCCATCGCAATAGGTTTGTGTAGTTTAGTCCATGTGGAACCATTTTGCTCAAAATGCTGCTTTACGCGTTTCGCAATATCATGCGTTTTTCCAACATACCAATATCCGCCCTCAAGTTTCATAATGTAAATCGTTGTTGTATGAAGCGGAATCGTTTCCATTTTACGTTTGTATTGCGTTTGGATTTAGACTCTTTTCGTATATAAATTGCTATCCTACATCCAAAAAATTGAATTAGTGTATGCTTTGGTTTGTATGGGTACAACACAATGAATCGAGGTCGTGATGCTTGCGTAAGTCTACGAAAAACCTACAATGCGCTTTTGCGGCTCATTATAACATGGAACTGGTTAGCAGGCATTGTCGCAGGTGCACCGGTTCTATATCTTATTTCGTTTATGATATACAATTCAGTACGCCCATCCTATATTTCATCTTTGCTCTCCACATCCGGATATTCCGTATTTGGAGTACTTTTAGTTGCGTGGATTATTGGGGCTATCAGTATTTGGAAAAATCTTCCGAATCTTTTGACTCTTACAATCTTCATTTATACTTGCTTAGGTCATTGGTCGCTTGTATCCTTTATTGTTGTTATATTCTACGGATTCAGCAATCTTCCTGGTTCATTGATTCTCTATCTATGTACGGCATTATTGCCATCTGTTCTACTTCTGTTATTCAGCGGCGATCTTATGCGTAAGAAACGCACAATGATGTTTGAAGCGCTTGCTACTTTGACTGCGACTGCGACTGCGACTCCGACTGCGACTGCGACTGCGACTACCACGTCTCCTATAGATACAATACTTGCTTTTGATTCTACAGAAGTATTGGTATCGCCATTAGATAATAGAACTCACAGTAGCCAAAACTCATAGGTCACCTAACTATGTCCATCCAAATACCGATTGTGTGTAAATAGACCAGGTCCAAATACACACCTATGATGCGATTTTTGCCAAATTGCCGCAATATCCTTCTCAATACTTCCACCAAACCGCAGATACGGTAGTATATACTTACGAAAAAATGTTTTTGAACATACATATGGATTATTTGTGTAATTGCACGATTCGGATAAGGATTGATACCACGTATCACCAGTGATAAGAGGTTGGACACGTGATATTTTTGTCGGGTAAAGACGTTCTGGATCGCTGACCCAATATATACATTCCGATAATTCCGAAGATTCAACAAACTCGTCTGGATGTACATATGTATGTTTTTCGGCATAATTCGGTTCACCTGGATATTTCCGACTACGTCCGCGCACAATATCAACACGTTTATGTTGTAAAAAATGTAAGGCATTCTCTATAAACGTTTTTGTTTCAGCGGGTGTAGTTTGTAAAATAAAATCGTTTTCTAAAAACAGCACATATTCGTATTTTGCGTTTTCATAAATCGCTTTGAATCCGGATGCCATATTACCATTATCAGGCAAACATACAGCGCGAATTCCGAACATATCACACACTTTCTTTTCCTGGTCCTGTCGTTCAGACATTTGAATCACTACAAATATGTCATCCGATACGTCAAATAAAGCGGCTTTTTTGTACGTACTGAGCGTATTTGCGAGTGTTTTTGGCGCGAAATGCGTTAAAATGCCAATAGATAGCATATCTACTGAATATTGATATTATGTTTTTATATATTGGCTAAAGAAAAGACGACATTTGTATATTATATGTCTGAATCCTATAACTTTTCATTGAGCGAAAACCAAATACGTCATTTTATACAATGGAAACGTCAATTCATGACAAAAGGTCCATTGGCTGGAAATTTCAGTTTTAAATTTACACCAACAACGATTGGATTGATTGTACAGATACTGTACGAGAACGACATAGGTCTAGAAAAAGAAATGGCAATTTTGGATGTTACGGATTATGATACTTTTTGAGAATGTGCGTTCATTACGTACGACGATTCGTAGTCATTTTTCGTGTTTTACGGGCTTTACGTGCTTTTCGTGCTTTCCGTGCTTTCCGTGCGGTTCCGGCACCACCTGACGGCGATGCCGCGCCACCACCTGATGCGGCTGCTGTTTTTTTTTCGGCGGCTATTCTCAAACACTCTGCTTTATGTGTCGGCCAATCCGCAACTTGGCATTCGCGACTACAAATAAGTCGTTCTTGGCATCGAGCGCACATAGAACCCGTCGGTTTCCCGCAAACAGCGCATACTTTCAAATCTTTTAGTCGGTCTTCGGCTCTCATCATCTGTATCAATTGGACACATTCAAAGTTTGTCTTCATATGAAGATAAAAAACAGTGCTCACTATTTTCAAATACGGAGATCGAGAACTTGCTACAACAGCTTCACGATCTCTTACAATACTCCCCATTCTTTCAATAGCCGCGCGCGCTATTGTCATATTCGTACTATAAATATTATTGAGGTTTATTGCTCCTTCAGCAGTTCGTATAGCATTTAATTTCGCTGTAAATTGCGTCATCTCTTCTGGAGTTAGCACGTCATCCGATGTAGGATTATACGAAGCTGTTAATGTATGGCACGCTTCCCATTCGTGAATAAGATTCATAAAAATACGTGAGGCGGCTAGACTTCTCTTCGCCATTTCTTGAACTGTGAAAAATAGTTTATCAAGAATACTTCTGTTATTGGCTGAACGACCGGGTTGTTCTCTTACAGCGTTACTAGCAAGTTGTATTGTAGCTATGGTTTTAAAATGTGCTTTGTTTTTAATCACAAGTTCGTTTAATCGTGTTAACATACTCGTCGCATATTCACGAAGTGTGTCCGCATAAAAACTTTTACCTTTGAGTTGTGCTTCTCCCATTCGTTTTCCCATTACATCGATGAATTTAATTAGTTCAACTACAGTTTCGCTAACAACAATCCTCGCTCTGAATTCTTCTTCCTGTGCTTTATTTAACTCTCGAACAGCCATGCTTCCCTATTTGGGGAGTCAAAAACATTTTTATGAAACTCCACACTAGAGACAGGATGTCACGAAGACCCTCGAAACGCGTCAACCACTTACCTGAGAACGCATTTGACAGACCGAAACACCAGTGTGCACAATTACGGTTGGAGAACGGTAAAACTGTTTTTGTAAAAGTGTTACTTCCCGTTGACAAACGCAAACAATTCACAAAAAACATACTTGACCTAATACCGTTACTACGAAATGACGAATTGAAAGACGCCGCGGATGGTATTTATACATGGATAGACTCGGATACGGGATTCTATGCAAACAGAGTCCTATCGTCTTTAGAACTCGGAACTATCCATCATAGCCTAGCATTGCGCGGTTTTTCAAATGAAGTGTTTGGCGCAGGTGAACTCAGAAAAGCCGGTGATTCCGTACAGTACAATATTCAATCAGGTTCCTACATGAAGGATTTCATTGGTGAAAATGCGTCCCGAATTGGAGGAATTGTAACTCATATGAATACATTATTTCAATCCTTTGGATTAAGACCCGAATTTGTAGAGACCGCGTTTATTGATATTGCGAGTATGCCTCTAACACGCGCAGAACTTGACATTTATATAGCAGCGGGTTACGAAGTCTGGTTCTTTGATACCGAGGATGAGTGTACCTTATACGGTAAAGCGTATGAGTTACAAGAAACGATTCATGGAGACGAGGAGGCTATAGCAGTCTATTCAAGTATGGGTCATGAGCGAGTAAAATCCTATGTTGAAATGTTACGAAAACGTGTTGCGGAGAACAAAGACATCTTAGTAAGATTGGAAAAAATGGATCTTCGAGGGATGCGTTACGGGGGCGCAGTCGCATCGGGGAATACGAGTAAAGCTAGAAAAGCAAAAAAACGACAGACAAGACGGCGCTCTACTCCATCAATTTGACTTCCTTAATGTAAATCATAACATCACCATCATTAATATCTGCTACAAACGTACCATTTTTTCCATCGTATCCTGGATTCATTTGTGCGCTCGGTGATTCGTCCCATGAATCCGCATCATAATTTCCAGAATCCAATATTTCTTTATTGACTTCGTCCATTCGCTCTTTTACTGCTGCCAAGGCTGCTTTGAGTGATGTGTAGGCTTTCTTCCAAACACTTTCGTTAGTAGTATCATAAATAACAAAAATAGAGGTCATCTTTCTATTTTGGTTATTCTTTTTAGAATTCCTTTATTTCCTACATATCTCCTAATCCCATTCCGGCAGCTAGGCGAGTTCCAATGCGATCCGGATGTAAGGAAACCATCAATAGTTCGTCATGAAGGACCGCGTTACGCGCAACGATTCGTATGCTCGACTGGGCTTCTTCGTGCGCATTTAAGTGCTCTTTCGAGACATTATCATAATTTGTCAAACCCTCCATATATCCTTCGCACCGTATATCAATCAATGACGTAGGAAGAGCCGGCAATGACAAAATCTTATTGAGGCAAAAGTTCAATAGTTGGAGTGATTCGGGTAGCGAGGGTAACGATATGAGGATGTTATCCGCGCAATTGATAGTATCAATACGCGGTGGTAACGTTGGTAGTTGTACAATATAGTTTCCAGAACATTGCAATGAAATTAACGTCGGTGGCAATGTCGGAAGGTGCGATAATTTATTATGACTACAATGAAACTCTGTCAGAGTTACTGGTAGCGCGGGTATTGACGCAATAAAGTTTTGTTCGCAGTACAGATTATCAAGAGCAGCCGGTAGTTCTGGTAACGCATGAAGCGCATTTTCATTACAATAAAGTGAGGTGAGTGATGTAGGAAGTGTAGGAAGTTCAGTTAGCCTGTTTCGCGGACAGTACAATTGGTGTAAGGTATTCGGCAGCGCAGGGAGGTTCGTTAGGTTAGTGTCGCTAACAAAGAATTCCTTCATGTTTGGCGGTAGTTCAGGTAATGACTCTAGCCGATTCTCCTTTACAGAAAGCAATAACAACGCTGTAGGAAGTTTGGGGAGTTTTGTAAGATGATTCGCGTCTACTATAATTTCAGAAAGGGTATCCGGTAGTTCGGGTAATTCTGTCAGTTCATTTGTAAAGCAGTCCAGTTTTGTAAGTTTCGGCGGAAGTTCCGGTAGCGTTGTTAGGTAATTTTTATAACATCGTAACGATTCGAGAGTTTTAGGAAGTTCCGGTAATGTTTTTAGACGATTCGTATGTAGTATCAATTCTACTAAAGCAGGCGGTAGACTATCCAATGTCCGAAGCCCTAGATTTGAAATATTCAATTGTTTGAGGGACTTTGGGAATTGCGGTAAAGTCTCCAACATACTCATGTCGCTTATATTGAATTCAATAAGGGATGGTAGCAACGGTTGAAATACAGTAATAAAATTTCCTCTACATCCAAGAACTCGCAGGGTATCTGGCAGATGCGGTAATGACGATAAACGATTCCAACCGCAATAAAGCGTTACTAATGTTTTCGGAAGTTCTGGTAATCTTGTGATACGATTCATTTCGCAATCTAAGTACTCGAGTGTTGGCGGCAAAGCTCCCAATCGCGTAATACTGTTGTGACTACAATCCAGTTTCTTTAGAGTGTTTGGCATATTATCAGGATACTGTTGTATTTCATTATCAGAACAATAGAGTTCTTCTAAATGCGTAGGTAATTCAGACAGATGTGCGAGTTGATTTTGGGAACAATGTAGAATACGAAGTGATTCGGGTAGTCCGTGTAACCCTTCAAGATTGTTTTCAGAACAATCTAATTCTGTCAGCGTATCGGGTAGCGGTGGTAATTCGCGTAACTCTAGGTTGGATAAATCGAATGGTCCTTCCTTCCATTGTCTGATTCGTTCTTCAGCAATGTCCATTGTGCTCATCGTTTATTCGTCGTAGTGTGTTCAATTTTGCTTTTGGAATTCGGAAAAAATTGAACAGTGTTTTTCCGAATTTTGTTTTGCCGTGCTTCTCCTTTCTTCTTTCTTTCTTTCTTTCTTTCTTTCTTTCTTTCCTACATTTCTCACAATGTCTGCGGATATTATTAACGCCGAGCTTCAAAAGATGACGAATGAAGTTGCGCGGCTGCGTGGGCTTGTTGACACGCTTCGTGTGGACAACAAAGAGCTCCACGAAAAAAACGACCTACTGTGCTCGGAACTTCAGCGGTGGCGCCAAGGCGCTTCTGAAATTGCGGACATCGGCACAGTGACTGCGACTGCGACTTTGGTGACTGCGACTGCGACTACTGCAGCAACTGCTGCGATTGTTTTGACAGATGACACAAAGTTGTCGAAGAAGACCAAGCCGAAGAAGCCTAGCGAGGTCGTATGCGCAGACGTTCTCGCGG
>Ga0114962_10004802_pt1 | contig 10707 bp, 5 predicted proteins | sample C_130820_MF_Meta_FD_87017 | JGI IMG/M metagenome (GOLD analysis project Ga0114962, IMG submission 87017) | Freshwater microbial communities from Lake Croche, Canada to study carbon cycling - C_130820_MF_MetaG | ecosystem: Environmental > Aquatic > Freshwater > Lake | place: Lake Croche, Canada...
GCGCATGATTCCCGCTGCTGCGAACTCGTTGACATCGAGTGCGTGCATGCGGGCGAGGATCTGCAGGTAGTCGTCAACGGCCGAATCTCGTTGGGCTTCGGAGCAACCCGAGAAGTCCTGCTGCCCTCCGACGCGGTCCATCACGTAGGCCATCGGTTGGTCGACCCAGCCGTGAACCGCGGGAGTGGGAATGCCGCGCTCATGCAGCAACGACTGCAGGGTCATTTCATGATGCAACGGGAAGATCAGCGGCATGTCGATTCGATCGCCGCGGATCACGAGCTCGTGCGTGATGCCGTCGCGCCCGACGTCGGCGAACCACACGGGTCTCCAGCGGGGCTGTCGGTGGATGCGCAGGACCGTGCCGCCGAACTCGGTTTCGAGCCAATGGCGCACCCGTTCGGTGTCGGCCGATCGAGAGTCTGATGCGCTGGAAGTGCTCATTCGACGCCGAGGAATGGCGGCCGTTCACCGCCACCGTGAGCTGCGATCTCGGCGCCGGTGACATACGACGCCAGATCGCTGGCCAACCACACGGCGATGTCGCCGACGTCGGAGGGCATGGCGAACCGACCCATGGGGATTCCATCCTCGATACGGCGACGGGTGTCGCCCTCGCCATAGAACAACGCAGCTTGTTCTGTGAGGATGAGTCCCACGGTGATCGTGTTCACCCGTACGGTTGGCGCCCATTCCATGGCGAGGGTGGTGGTGAGCTGTTTGAGCCCGGCCTTCGCGGCGCCATAGGCCGCTGTGGTGGGGGAGGGTCGGTTGGAGACGACGCTTCCGATGTTGATGATGGAGCCGCCACCGGTCTGTGTTGCCATGTGATGGTGGGCCCGCTGGGCAACGTAGTACGGGGCGAGGAGATTGAGTTCAACGATCCGCTGGGTGAATTTGGGGCTGGCCTCCGCGGAATCGGCGGGTGGTGAGCCGCCGGCATTGTTCACAACGATGTCGAGTCGGCCGGTTCGTTCGACGACGGCGTCCACCGCGGCCCATGCGGCCTCGCCATCGCGCAGATCGGCGGCGATGAAGTGCCAGTCTGTGGCCAGCGGGATCTCGGCTTCACGGCGAGCGCAGACCACTACGGTGGCTCCAGCCTGGGCGAACCGGCTGGCGATGCCGCGGCCCACACCCTTCGTGCCGCCCGTGACCAGCACAGTGCGGCCGGTCAGATCGATCTCGAGTGCCATTCCATTCCTCCATCGACTGCTCGTCGCCGAACCCTAGTAGTTCGTCTGTTTCGCAGAGGTCGTCGGTGGTTCGGCACTTCAGATGGCCTGACGAAGCATCGCTTGGGCGACTGGCCTCAACTGATCGCAACGTGTGGTTCTTCGTTGACACGGATTTCAGCTGCTCCTAAGTTTCCCCAAGTTCGAATTCTCTAGGGCACTTCACGCGTGGCGTCAATGCAACCTCTTCACGGGAACGCAGTCAGGGAAACGTAGTCAGGGGAGTGTGCCGTGCGTTGGAGTCTGAAAGCGGTTGTGGTGGGCCTCGCCACCGCGCTTGTCGGCATGGTCGCAATAGGTACGAGTGGAGCGGTTGCCGCGGCGCCGGCGTCTCTAGCGAGTCCAACTGGCGTGTACGTCGTTGCAACACCGGCCGGTGCAGAGGTTCGTTGGTCCGTTGCGTCGACCGGCACCGCTCCGACCGGGTTCACGGTTGTCTCCTGCGGCGCGTTCGCATCAGGGTCGGCCCTGCTGACCAACGCCGTGAACTCTCGGTGTGCTCTTGTCGGCCGGAACACAGTTTCGGTCGGCGCAGCGGAGAGGTCAGTCACGACGCAATGTGCCACAGTCGCAACAACTGGTGTGTGCGTCATCGTGCTGACGAGCTTCGCTGATTCTGCGGGGGTCAGGCAGGTGAGTACGCCGATCGTCCTCCAAGCCGGCGGGGTACCACCGAGTTCCCCGACCAACCTCCAAGCATCCGTAACGGCGAACAAGAAGGGTGTGGCGCTGCAATGGACCGCCGGCACCCCGCCGCAGGGTTCAACGGCACCAGTGTCGTTCGAGGTGTCGCGAAATGGCACCTTGGTCGCATCGGGTCTCTCGCAGGGTTCGTACACCGACTCCAACTGTGGGGTTGCCGTGTCCTGCTCCTACAGCGTTGCTGCGGTGGGTCCTGGTGGCAGGACGACTCCTCTCACCACGACCCTGATAACTCCCGGCACCGTGGCACCAACCATGACGGCTCCGCGCGGACTCGTGATCCCGGGAACCACGGCCATCAAAGGGTCCTTAGGGCACGGAGCCACCGATGCGCGGCCGGTGACTCTCACTTTCACGCCTCAATCCCTTGCAGCTCCAGCGACCGGTTCGTCGACGCCAACCTCGGTCACGGCAACCTCGACCGGGGCAACTTGGTCCTTGACGGCGCCTCTGTCCTTGGCGGCCGGGACGTACTCCCTTGTGGCATCTCAGGCGTCATTGGCAAGGAGCGCGGTGACAATTTCCGTTGCACCCAGTGCCACGTTGACGGCTTCGGCCGTCGGGCTGTCTGGTTCACCATGGCCGCAGGCCACTTCGTACACCACGACATTCAGCGGGAAGGCCATGGCCTCAGCGCCGGCTGGTCAGGTGACCATCTCCCAGGTGGCTGCGCCGTCGACAACGGCGAGGACCACGGCGTATACGCAGGCACAGCTCGCCGCGATGTATCGAACCAACCTCGCGTGGGTGCAGTCGGGAGCGTTCACGAGCTGCGTAGCGGGTGGGTCTGCTTCGTGTGGCTACAACACCGTTTCCGTTTCGCCGACTGGGTCTTCAACCTGGTCGACCCCGCTCACGATGGGAGGTGTTCCCGGAGGCCTTGCCATTCTCAAGATCACCCAGGACGCCGGATCATCGGGAGTGACGCAGCCCACTATTTATCAAGCGATCGTGCTTCCGAACATCACAAACCCCGGGCAGCCCACGGCGCTCACGATGACACCAAGCCCTGGTTCGATCGAACTTTCCTGGACCGCCCCGGCAAGCAGCGGCGGTTCGCCCATCACTGGCTATTACGTCGTGGTCATGTCCGGGACTACGGACTCCACCGGACAATTCTTGGCGAAGTTTCCGCTTTCGGTCTGCATGACAGTCTCGACGTCCTGCGTCCCGTCACCGGGATTGTCGGGGCCCACGTTCATCGTGAACATCCAAGCGATGAATCAAGCAGGTATGTCGCCACTTCTCACGCAAGGTCCGTTTGCCGATTCGGTCCCTGGAGCTCCGTCGAACGTGACCCTGACGCCGAGTTCTCTCGGCGCGACCGTCACGTGGACCCCATCAACCACGATGACCTATCCGGGCACGTCGACCTACGTGGCCACCTTGTCGCCCGGGGGTCAGACCTGCACCTACACGGTGCCGTCGACAGGAACGCCGCTCAATTCCTGCACGGTCTCCGGTCTCACGCGAGGCCAGGTGGTCACTGCCACCGTCGTAGCGCAAAACGTGATGGGCTCGTCTTCTGCGTCGATTGCTTCGGCACCGCTGACGGTGGCGCAGGCACCCGGTGCTCCACGTTCAGTGGTGGCGATAGCAACTGGGCAAGCAGCGCTTCAGATCTCATGGGTGGCACCGTCGGATGGGGGAGGGCTCCCCATCACGTCCTACGTCGCAACGGCATCGCCGGGTGGCGCCAGTTGTACCTATCAAGTGGTCCAACCCGAGACCAACACGTGTTCTATTGGTGGGCTCGCAATCGGCTGGCCGTATTCGGTGTCGGTCGTGGCAATCAACGCAGCCGGAAACTCGGTGGCGACGATGACGGACACGGCGGCAACCCCGAAGCCCGCAGCAACGTGGGCTTATTCGTTTGCGAAGTATGTGCACGGAACAGGCGTCGTCTACGGATCCGCTTGGGCCCTTGAACTCAACGCAGGCTGGGAGCAGTGCTCCGGCGGAAACGCCACGGTTACCGATGCATCAGGGACCGTGGTCGCTCGCGGGCCGCTCGGGAAAGTCAACGAGTACTACATCGATGGTTACTCCTTGGACCAGACAATTCCCAGACACTCGATCTTCATTCAGTTCTATGGAAACAGCGACTGGCCGACACCTGCGACGGCGCCGATAAATCCGGGGCCGCAGACGGTGACCATCACATTGGATGGCACGGGATCCTGTGCGGCCGGTTCCATCGCTGCCCCGCTGGGCGCATGGATCAACGGCAAGCCCGTCTGGGATGGTTCCTACATCAAGCCTTCGAAGATGATCATCACGAAGACCTTGTCGCCGAGTTCACCCGTTGTGGGCCAGCCCATCACGATTTCGGGCACCGTGAAACCGGATGACTACAACGTCAACGACTTTCCGGAATATGCCGAGACACTCGCCTTGAAAGACCAGAACGGCACTGTCCTGGCCAGCACGACAATTTATCCAGCCAAGTCCTATTTGGTTCTTTCTTACCAAGATAGGACCGACGTTTACGATGGGAATCGCAAGGTCTATCCAGACCAAGGTGACTGGAATTTTCCCGGCCTGTACGGGTATGTTCATGGGGTATTTTCGATGACATACACCCCCACGTCTGCTGGCCTCCAGTCTTTGACCCTCGTGGTTGGAACGGGAGGAAAGGGTTGGGAGAGCACCGGGGTGCCCATATCGATCGGAAGCGATGCGTCGCCGGTCAATCTCGCCACCTCCTTCAGTGTGGTTCATCCGGGTCAAGGAGCCACAGCCACCGTTGCTGTTGCGGACTTCGGGGCCCTCGGCAAGATCAATGCCCAGATCAATGGTCTGGTTGCTGTGAACCCGGTGACCGGAGATGGGTTGTGGCCGATCACCTGCGCGGCGACCTGCACCGCAACAGTGCAGATCCCCGCCAACCAACTGGTGTCACAGGGCAATTCATTGGTCCTTGCGTACGACGACCCGAATACTGGCGTCACTCACAGGTTGACCTCGTCGGTGCCGATCACCCCATGGCCGGCGACGGTTGATGTTCGGGTTGGAGCCGGCGCCCCACTCGATGTTCTCGTCCAACCCGGTGATGGTTCAGCAGTCGTCACATGGACAGAGCCTGCAGCGAATCAATCGACGATCAGCAGCTACACGGCGACCGCGACATCTTCAGATGGTTTCCAACCCGTTAGGTCCTGCACGGCACCAGCCGGAACAACCTCATGCACAATCTACGGCCTGACCAATAGCGTTCAATACTCCTACCGCGTATCGACGACCGCGACCTTGAACGGACGACAGGTCACAAGTTCGATGTCGCGCGCCGCGCTCGGCGTGCCCATGGCTGGTCTGATTTCGGGTTCACCGCGGCCTCCCGAGGCCGCTCCCGGGTCGGGCACGATTGCTCGCGATGCGCTGGTCCCGATCAGCGTGGTCGTCACATTCCCGACGCAGATGCCCATGTTGGGCGGCGATGGCACGACGCCGATCGATGGAAGCGTGTCGCTCACCTCGTCCTCGCCCCAGGACTGTGCCTCCTCGAGCACTGGCTATTGCGCATCAACGAAGACCACAGCTACAGCTCAACTCAACAATCCGAGCGCACCGAGTTCCTTCACTGTCTCTGCGGCACCCGTCGGATTCACCCCGACAGGCCAGGGAAGTTGGCAGGGTTCCTCCTACACCTTTAGTGGATCCATCTTCGTGGGCGGAACCAGCTTCCAGATCGGAGCGACGTTTACTCCGAGCGAGGCCATCAACGCGGCCACCGCAACTTCGAGTACGACAATCACCGGCATAGGACCAGCGCCTATCACCATCGAATTGGCATCGGCCACCGTCACCGGTGGTGAGTACGCACCCTCGAATGTGTACGCGGCGTGCTTCTACATGTGTCCCACGCAGTCCGGTAGCCCGACTTCATGGGGTTTCGGGGTGGTGGCCGGCGGCGATACTGCGTATGTGAAGGCCTCGATCAACCCCGCGCTGGCCACGGCGAAGGATCTCTCGACGCTGATCGCGCTGCAGGTCTCCAAGGCGCCCGGTAATCCGCTCTTCGTTCAAGACGATGGCAGCGCCGGTGATTTTGTCTATCCGGACACCCTCGGTGGGGGCTACCCGCATACCTTCCAGGTCGGCGACCAGCGTCAGACCTGTGTTGCTTGCTACATCTGGAAGATTCGTAATCTCAAGGATCGAGAGACGAACCAATCGCCGCTGCCTCCGGGCGGTCTCGCGATTGGCACATACCTGCTTTCGGTGAACACCTACAACGTTGGTTCTCAGGTCTACCTCGAAACTGACACAGAATCAGAGGCGCAGAGCGAGCTTGCCAGGCGTACCTCGCAGACCGCATTCCCGTTGATCGTCAATGGCTACCCGACACAGCAGAGCTCACAGATTGGTCTTGTCCCCAGTCCGAAGCCAACGTTCTCTGCGCTCACCCAGCTGCTTGTCACCACATCGGCGCGCTGGCCCGGCCTGGCGCCGGAGGTTCCCACCTCGAGTGCGGGTGTGACCGCAACGGTGTATCTGGTCTCGCCGGACGGATCCACGTCGACTCCGCTGGCTTCCTGCAGCTACTTGGGGATCTGCTACACCGAGTACCAATCGACAGATTGGGCAGGGAACGAAACCAACGTTCCCTTCACCACCACCTCGACGGCGGTGCCCGCCGCTGGGACGCTTGCCATATCGATCCCGCTGTTCATCAGCTACCAGCAGCAACTCATGGCAGAGGGATACAAGGTCATCGTCGAAACGACCTCAAGTTGGGGCTCAACGGTGGATTCACCGCCCTTGACCCTCTCCAATGTTCAGCCGTATTCGGTGACCGATGCACAGGCTGGTGTCTCGATCGTCGGCCAATGGCTCGGAGGGATTCCTCAGAATCCGGACCTGGAGCCACCCAGTGGGTACTTCACCTGGCAGCAGTACTACATGACCGTTGGGTTCTGGAACTCCATCTTCGGCCCGGGCGCGGTGACTGATTTCCTTGTCAAGGCCACTGGGCATCTTGTGATGATCCTTCCGACTCTCATCGTGCCGTTCGGGTCGATTACCGAAAATCTTGTCTTCTTTGCTCTCAAACAAGGCACCGAACGACTGGCGGCCCAGGCGGCCAAGCAGGCACTGCTTGAAGTTGCTGCTAACGACCTCATGTATTCGATCGGCTCAGCCATGACCAGGAACTCCAGTTCATGGTTGAGCTGGCTCGGAGGAAAAGCGCTCGGTGTTTCCTTCACGGCAACGCGTCAAGCGGGGGAGTCCCTCGCCCGTGTCGGGGCGAATTGGGCGGCCCGCAACATCCCGGCAGCGATCAGCACCGCCTGCAGTCGAGCAAATGCCGCCGTTGCCATCCTGTCGCCGTCCCCGGTCGAGAAGGACAACAAGATGTTCTCTGGCGGGGGATGCATCGAGAGTGCGATGAATGCCGCTGTTGCCGCAGGCGCAAACTCCGCCCCGCTGGTGAACGCCGGAAATGCGGTCCACGATTTCAACACGCAGGTGATCGGGGGCCTTGTCGGTCTCGGTGGCATGGATACCTCGGCCACTGACGCACTGTTTGGTCCGCAAACCGCACCGTTATGGGTTCAGTCCTTTTCGGCGTTCATTCCGATCCACAGTCCGAGTACCTTCGGTCCCAACGACTCCGTCACGCTCTCGTTGTATTCAGGCAAGAACGGATCCGGTACCAACCTCAAGGACATTGCAGTCTGTCCGCTTACCGGAGCAGCATGTTGGGGGGTCACCAGCGGTCTCGAGGTCCACGCGGTGCCCGGAGGTTTCTTCGTCGATGGGACGTTCCCGCAGGATGTGTCGTGGACCCCGCCGGGAGCTTGGCTTGGAGCCACAATTAATCGGGCGGGCGCGCCGGCCTTCTCGGGCTACGGGAATGTTCCGTTTGCCGGAAAGCCCTATAACTGCGGGCCGGTTCCGTATGGAAGCAAGGCGACATGGGCCTATGACTATTGCTCGAATTGGTCGGCAGCCCGTGAGTATTCGGGTGAGAAGTGGACACAAGAACCCGGTGGAGTGAGCCTGTACGACTCCGCCAGGAATGGTTCGATCCCGTGGCCGACGGCGGTCAACCCCAAGCAGAACTACGCCCCGGAGACCAACCTCTATCGCCAAGCCCCCCCGAACTAGCGGTCCGGCGCGTAATCGTCAGAGCCCGGTGTGGCCCGGCCCCAGACCACGTTCGTCAGATGCGCCGGCGCATCTGACTGACCGTCAGGTCAGCGAGTAGCTTCGACGCATGGGTATCGAAGTCAGCATCGGGACCGACGGCATCGCCGAGGTCGTGCAGAACTGCCCACCGGTCAATGCACTGACAGTCGCCGAATGGTTCGAACTGGCTGATTCGGTGCGTCGACTCGGTGAGGATCCGACTGTCCGTGTGGTGATCCTGCGGGCCGAGGGCCGTGGTTTCAACGCCGGGGTCGACATCAAGGAGATGCAGAACACCGACGGTTTCGGTGCGCTCATCGGGGCCAACAAGGGTTGTTATGCCGCATTCGCTGCGGTCTATGACTGCCCCGTTCCGGTTGTTGCGGCCGTCAACGGGTTCTGTGTCGGCGGCGGTATCGGTCTGGTTGGCAACGCCGATGTGATCGTCGCCTCCGACGACGCGTTCTTCGGACTACCCGAGGTCGATCGTGGTGCCCTTGGTGCAGCCACGCATCTCTCCCGCCTGGTTCCGCAGCACAAGATGCGCGAAATGGTCTACACATCGGCCAATGCCACGGCGCAACAGCTGCACGAGTGGGGTTCGGTCTCCCGGGTTGTTCCCCGTGAAGAACTTCTCGGGGCTGCTCGTGAGATCGCTGGCAGCATCGCCGCCAAGTCCCCGGTGGTGATTCGTGCCGCCAAGGAGAGCCTGAACGGCATCGATCTCTGGGATGTGAAGAAGTCCTACCGCTTCGAGCAGGGCTTCACGTTCGAACTGAATCTGTCCGGCGTCTCCGATGAACTGCGCGACGACTTTGTCGAGCACGGGCATAACGCCAACAAGACAGCCGAGAAGAAGGAATCCTGATGGCTGACAAGCGAATGACCGAGGACGAAGCGATCGCCACGCTCTCCGACGGAATGACCATTGGCATCGGCGGTTGGGGTTCACGACGCAAGCCCATGTCGCTGGTCCGGGCGTTGCTGCGTTCGTCGCTCACCGATCTCACCATCGTGTCCTACGGTGGCCCCGATGTCGGGCTGCTGTGTGCCGCCGGCAAGGTCAAGCGACTCGTGTACGGATTCGTCTCCCTCGACTCGATTGCGCTCGAGCCGCATTTCCGCCTCGCCCGCCAGAACGGAACCATCCCCGAGGTCGTCGAATACGACGAGGGCATGCTCCAGTGGGGCCTCTACGCGGCGGCCCTCCGGCTTCCATTCCTTCCCACCCGGGCCGGTCTCGGTTCTGATGTGGTGAAGAATTCGCCGTTCCTGCGCACGGTCACCAGTCCGTACGCCGATGGCGAGGAACTCCTTGCGGTGCCCGCCCTCAACCTCGATGCGGGATTCGTGCATCTCAATCGCAGCGACGAGCGAGGCAACGCCCAGTTCCTCGGGCCCGATCTCTACTTCGATGATCTCTTTCTGAACGCTGCGGCATCTGGTCGACGGTTCATGTCGGTCGAGAAGGTCGTGCCCACCTCCGAGTTGCTCGAGAACGGCACGTTCCACACGATGAAGATCAATCGCTCGATGGTCGACGGTGTGATCGAGGCCCCGAACGGTGCCCACTTCACGAACTGCCAGCCCGACTACGAACGCGACGAATCGTTTCAGAAGGAATATGCGAACGCCGCCAAGGACCCAGAGTCCTGGAGCGCGTTCGTCGACACCTATCTCTCCGGCTCCGAAGCCGACTATCAGAAGGCGGTGGCAGCGCGATGAGCGACATCACTCTCGGTGAGATCTGCGTGGTCGCAGTGGCCGACACCTTCCGCGGTGATGGCGAGATCTTCGCCTCCGGCATGGGAACGATCCCCATGCTCGGTGCTCGACTCGCCCGGGCCACGTTCGAACCGGATCTGCTCGTGTCCGATGGCGAGGCGTTCTTCGTCTCCAACAACCTTCCGGTTGGTGGCACCGACAAGCAGGTCGAAGGTTGGGTTCCGTTCCGCTCAGTGTTCGACACGCTGTGGGGCGGCCGACGTCATGTTGTGATGGGTGCCAGCCAGATCGACGCCCACGGCAACCAGAACATCGCCAACATCGGTCCGTGGGAGCAGCCCAAGTCGCAGCTCCTCGGTGTGCGCGGCGCCCCGGGCAACACCATCAACCACACCACCTCGTACTTCATCGGCAACCAGACCAGTCGGGTGTTCGTCGACAAGGTCGACACCGTGTCAGGTATTGGCTACGACCGTGCCGCCCAGCTCGGCGAGTGGGTGCGCACACATCATGAGATCCGCCGTGTCGTGACCAACCTCGGTGTGTTCGACTTCAACACCCCAGACCACCGCATGCGTCTCGCGTCGGTTCACCCCGGTGTGAACGTCAGCGACATCGTCGAGGCCTGCAGCTTCGAACTTGTCATCGCCGACGATGTGCCCACCACGCGACTTCCGAGCGATGAGGAACTCGCCATGTTGCGTGAGGTGCTTGATCCCAAGTCGTTCCGCGACCGGGAGCTCCCGGCCTGATGCACGCCGCGCTCCATACCCCGCTGCTCGACCTGCTCGGTTGTCGGTACCCGATCGTCCAGACCGGCATGGGCTGGGTGGCGGGTCCGAAACTGGTCTCGGCCACCAGCAACGCCGGTGCGTTCGGCATCATTGCTTCGGCCACCATGACCTACGAGGAA
>Ga0114962_10004805_pt1 | contig 10700 bp, 8 predicted proteins | sample C_130820_MF_Meta_FD_87017 | JGI IMG/M metagenome (GOLD analysis project Ga0114962, IMG submission 87017) | Freshwater microbial communities from Lake Croche, Canada to study carbon cycling - C_130820_MF_MetaG | ecosystem: Environmental > Aquatic > Freshwater > Lake | place: Lake Croche, Canada...
GGCAAATTCTTCCAAATAAATACTTACTTCAACCGTAGCATCATATGCAGGTCTGCCATAAAACGAATTAAAACTCATCCAACCAGCATATTTATCATTTACACAAACAATCCATAATGGTCTTTTACTGATAGAATGCGAATTAAACCAATCTTGCTTACTTTCAACCGATACGGTTTCTAAATCGGCAGTTACAAGGCGTGAGGCAATGGTTGAATTATACGTTGAAATAATTTTTTCTAAATCTTGTTGTTTTGCATATTCAAATTTTGTTGTCATAAAAATAGTTTATTTAAAACATGTTCTTAAAAATTTACGAATATATTTGTGGCACAAGTTCGGATTTTCTAAAAAACCCATATGCCCATCAAATTCCAAATACAATACATGCTTCTGTTTTATTAAATCTGCTTGTTCTAATAATTGTTGATAAGGCAATACGTTATCTAGCTCTCCAATAATCATCATAACGGGGTACGAAACTAGTCTTAAAACAACCTCTCTATTGGGCCTGTCTTTCATACCTTCTAAGGAAGCAATAATAGATTGCTTAGAAACTGATCTTGCAATTTTTTGTGCAAATGCTATTTCTGTTTTTAAATGTTTAGAATTACGAGATGCGAATAAGTTTTTAATTACTCCTGTTGTATAAATTTTATGATTAGCTTTTACAACTTTTATTGAACGTGTTCTATCGTGTTTTTTTTCGTAAGTATCAGCATAAGCTGAAGAATGAAATAAACATAATCCTCTCAAATTATCAGGGAAAATATCCGCAAAAGCAAGGCCAATATAACCACCCATGCTATGCCCAATAATGACATACTTTTTTAATCGCAAACTGTCCATAACAGCCTTAACACTTTTGGCCATTAATTCCATTGAATGAACATACCCAAAACATTCGGTTTTGCCGTGGCCAGGTAAATCAATTGCAATAACTCGATACGATTTTGATAAATTCGAAATAGTCGTATCCCAAATTTTATGGGAACCTAAAAGTCCATGCAACAAAACTATCGTTCTTCCTTTTCCAGTGTCAGAAAAATTTACTTTTCCTTTTTTAAAAAGAATGGTTTTTTGCATGAGCTAGTTCTCAAAAAATTCAAATTGGTTACTAATGTAATTTTTATTTTTCGAATTTGGATTAATTACATCAAAAAATTCTATTACATCTCCTTGGCTTTTATTAAAAAAAAGAGGCTGTTTTTCCCAATTTTGAAATTGAACAATGGAATCGAAACAACCGACAACCGTTTTGTTAAACATTTTTTTATTTTCATTCCAGTTTTTTCCGATTAAACATTTCCAATATACTCCTTGGTTTGGCAAAAAGTCAAATTCGATTAAATAGCTTTTTTGCAAATAAGCATGTTGAATGTATTTTTTATTTTCAGCATTAAACAAAACTATTATTGCATCGAAACTACTTGAATTATTAATTTTTAAACTATTATTTGAATTAAAACTTTGTGCTTCGCCAAAAAAACCCGCATATGGCTTATCCCCATTGCCTATTATTTTTTCTTTATTTTCTAATAATGGCGGTTCCTTAGCAATTAATTTCTCTGTTTTAGGTGATGGGGAAAACATAGAAACAATTAATAATAATAAACCAACCGCTAATGGTGTTGCAAATAAAATGTATTTATAATCTGTGTAAGGTTTGCCGGGCGATTTTAAATTTGTTGCTTTTTGTTTTGTTTTATAATAGTTTTGATAATATTGTCTTTGCTTTAATTCTTCAGCGGAAACGTTCCAGTTTTTATTTGTTTTTGCTTTAGTTTGCGTTTTGTTTTCCGAATGAATTTGACTATTATCAAAATATAAATTATCATACCTTCTTTTTTTTGAAGAGTTAGAAAGTGTGGAATATGCAACTAAAATATTTTCGAATAACAGCTTTGCGTTTTCTTTATTCGGGTTTTTATCTGGGTGATAAATTTTTGCTAATTTCCTAAAAGCTGATTTTATTTCAGTTAATGAAGCCTCTTTTTTTACTCCTAATATTGTATAATAATCAGTCATCTAAAAAAACATTAACTCTCTAACGCATTAAAAACAAGAATTTCTGTCTTCACGGCATTTTTCTTTCCTATTTTACTTTATAGGTTTTAGTTAAATCATAATAACGTATCGGGTTTAATCTCAAACCCTTAAACTTATTGGTTAATAATCTATAAGATTCTTCATACCAAAGTGTAATAACGACCGCTTCGTTTATTAATAATTGTTTAGCCATTGCGAAGGTTCCTCCACTTTTATCAGAGATTTTAGTGCCAGAATGGGATTTGTTATCCTTGCACGAAAAAACTAAAAATAATAGGGTTAAAGTGGAAAAAAGAAATTTGATGTTCATAAAATTAGGCCATAAATTTAAAACAGTTTAAATATACAAATTAATCGATAACCTACCTAAATTAACTGTTTATTAGCAAAAAAGATTTAAAAAAAACTGTTTTTATTTTGTTATTTCCAATTATCCTACTAATATTGCATGACTTTTAGATTAAGCTTAAACCTAAAACACTATGAAGCAATTTTATTTAATTATCCTTTTTACTATAGCTGTTTCACTTAAGGTGTATTCTCAGGGTGGTGTTATTATTTTGGAAGGAAATTATCAAGGTAAAAATTTATATATTCAAAACCCTTTTGGTAGTAGTGGAGTGGGTTTTTGTGTTACTGAGGTTTTAGTCAACGGAAACATTACCACAGATGAAATAAATTCCAGCGCATTTGAAATTGATTTTAAACCCCACAAACTATCAATTGGGGAAAAAGTGGAAATAAAAATTAAACATAAAGAAGATTGCAAGCCGAAAATATTAAACCCAGAAGTATTAAAGCCGAAAAGTACATATGAAGTTGTTTCTATGACAATTGATAAAGATGGTAATTTAAAATGGTCAACAAAATCTGAAACTGGTAAATTATCTTTTGCAATTGAACAGTTCAGATGGAATAAATGGGTAAAAGTTGGCGAAGTGGATGGTAAAGGCGTTCCCAATATAAATGATTATGGCTTTAAAATAACACCTCATTCAGGCAAAAACCAAGTACGTATTCGTCAAACAGATTATAGTGGTCAACCAAGATTATCTAAGCCCGTAGATTTTATGTCTGATGCCGCTAATATAACATTTACTCCAATTAAAGTTTCAAAAGAGATTAATTTTATAGCTTCTGACAAGTCAATTGAAACACTATACGAAATTTATGACCAATACGGAAATGTTGTTAAAAGAGGCTTTGGATCAAAGATTGATGCCTCTAACCTTTCGAAAGGTGGTTATTTTTTAAACTATGATAATAAAATGGGAGAATTTATTAAAAAATAATCCATTTTAAAAACACAAAAGCCTTGATATCTTCAGGGCTTTTTTTATGCATTCGTTCTTGGTTTTATGTTATTTAACAGTATTTTTACATTATATTTTATTTTATGTACACAATTAAAGTTAATGAAATTTCTGAATTCAAAGTTGAAACAAAAACAACATCAGGCAATTGCATTGAAGGTAAACTAAACGATGCATTGTTTAGCTCAGAAATAATAAAAGTTCGGGATGGAGTTTATCATTTAATTAAAGATTATAAATCATATACTCTTGAAATAATAAAACATATACCCGAAGAAAAAAAATTATTTGTAAAAATTAATAACACGTCTTATACTTTAAGTATTAAAGATAAATACGACGAGTTATTACATAACTTGGGACTAGACAGCCTAGCAATTAAAAAAGTTAATGAATTAAAGGCACCAATGCCAGGAATGGTTTTTAAAATTTTAGTGGAAGAAGGCCAGGATATTAAAAAAGGTGATCCATTAATTGTTTTAGAAGCTATGAAAATGGAAAATGTACTAAAATCGCCAAGAGATGGTGTTATTAAAAAAATAGCTGTAGCGAATGGAGTTGCCGTTGAAAAAAACCAAATATTAATTCAATTTTAAAATGAATGATAGAAGAGATTTCTTTAAAAAAATAGGCTTGCTTGGCTTATCTTCAATTGCCGCAAAGCTTAGTAGTAACAATAAATTAGAAACGTTAGATCGTATTGCAAATCATAGAAATACCAATGATGCATTTACGTTACCAAAACTACAATTTGAATATAATGCATTAGAACCTTTTATAGACGAGCAAACTATGATTGTTCATCACACAAAACACCATAAAGGTTATGTAGATAAATTAAACGCCATTCAGTCTCCCGAAATTAATTACCGACTTGATGATATAACAAAATGCAGGCTAATTGAGCCACAACCTATTGGCAACATCAGCCTTAGAAATAATTTAGGTGGCCATGTCAATCACACTCTTTTTTGGGAATTATTAAAGCCAAACCCAAAAGCTGAACAAAATTTCCCTAAAACAAATTTAGCAGAAGCAATTAAAATAGAATTTAAATCATTTGAAGAATTTAAGAAACAATTTTCAGATGCTGCAACTAAACATTTTGGCAGTGGCTGGTGTTGGCTTATAAAACAAAATGGAAAACTCCTGATTGTAACAAGCCCAAATCAAGATAATCCATTTATGAGAAAAAGCGCTACCGATACTATTAAAAACGAAGTTGTTTTAGCACTAGACGTTTGGGAACACGCTTACTATATGAAATACCAAAATAAACGAGCGGATTACATTTCGAATTGGTGGAATATTATAAACTGGGAAAAAGCAGAAACGTTTTACACAAACAGTAAATAATAGATAAGGCGATGAGATTTTTTTTTCTACTTATTTTCAGCTCACTAACGTTATCGTATTATTCACAACAATCGGACAGTTTAATTTTACGTAAAGTTTTTGATTACTATTTAATACAAAGTAGATGTTATTCAAACTTAGAATTTCTTTCTACTAAAATTGAAAGTAGATTAAGCGGCTCGGCGGGAGCTGCTAAAGCAGTTGTTTGGGCCAAAAACGCTATGTATGAGGCTGGTGCAGACACTGTATATTTGCAACCTTGTATGGTACCACATTGGATAAGAGGAAAAAAAGAAACTTGCACTTTTGTTACACGCGAAAACAAAAAAATAAATTTAAATATTTGCGCTTTAGGCAATTCCATTTCAACCGATAAAGGTGGCTTAACTGCAAACGTTATTGAAGTTAAAAGTTTTAAAGAATTAGATTCATTAGGAGAAAAAAATATAAAAGGAAAAATAGTTTTTTTTAATGTGTTCTTTGATCATACTCATTTAACAACTGGGGCATGCTATGGCGAGACTGTTACTTACAGATATTCGGCGCCAAGCAAAGCGGCTAAATACGGTGCACTAGGAACAATTGTTAGAAGTATGAGTTCTATTAGTAACGATTTTCCTCATACCGGAGTAATGGGTTATGATACTGTAATCTGTAAAACAAAAATACCGGCATGCGCTATTAGTTTTACTGGGGCCAATATTTTAGAAAAAGAATTACATTCAAATAAATTAATAAAATTAACTATCACAATGGGCTGTAACATGCTTCCAAAAGAACTTTCATACAATGTGGTTGGTGAAATAAAAGGACGCATAAAACCTAACGAAATAATTTTAGTCGGCGGTCATTTAGATGCATGGGATAATGGACAAGGCGCTCATGATGATGGGGCTGGCGTAGTGCAAGGAATAGAAGTATTAGCAATGTTTAAAAATTTAAACATTAAACCTCAACATACTATTAGAGCGGTTGCTTTTATGAACGAAGAAAATGGTGGGGCTGGCGGAAAAGCATATTTTGAGGACACCAAAAACAATAATTTAAAACACATTGCCGCTCTAGAAAGTGATGCCGGTGGATTTTCGCCACGCGGTATTAGTATCGATACAACAATGGGCGCTTTTAAAAAAGTATTTGAATGGAAAAACTTATTAAACCCTTCCTTTATTCAATATATACCTCGGGGTGGGGGCGGGGCCGATATAGCTCCTCTTAAAAATTTAGGCGTTCCATTAATTGGATTTCAACCCGATGGACAAAAATATTTTGACTACCACCATACCGCTGATGATACATTTGATAAAATAAATAAACGAGAACTTTCTTTAAGCGCAGGAGTTATTGGAAGTTTAATTTTTTTAATTGACACAAAAGGCTGGTAAATCAACGTTTAAAAAACACTAATGAACTTTTCTCAAAAAAAACTTAGTTATCTTGTATTAGTTTTAGTTGTTGGGATAAGTATTTTATTCGCATTCAAAATAAAAAATTTAAATTTCAATTACGATTTCGAGGCTTTTTTTCCTAATGAAGACAACGAACTTGAAACCTACAATAAACATCGCGATCGTTTTGAGTGGGACAACGAGTTTGTGTTATTAGGAATAGAAAATAAAAAAGGAATTTTCAAAAAGGATTTTCTCTCCAAAATCGAAAACCTATCAAACGATCTAAAACTTTTAAATAACGTTGATAAAGTTATTTCACCTACTAACATTAAAAGCATTTCATATAGCGGAATCGTCCCTATAGAAAAAAAAATACTTCATATTAATGACGAAACTTTGTACAAAAATGATAGTACAACTATTTACAATACGCATGAACTAATCGGTTCGTTTTTTCCACAGGACGCTAAATCTATTTCAATATATATAAAAACTAAAGAAGGATTAAGTAAAAAAAAATGTGATAGCTTAGCAAAAAATATTGAATTCACATTTAATAAATATAAATTTGATGAAGTGCATTTTGTTGGTAGAATTGTTGCACAAAACGTTTATTTAAAAAATTTAGAAAAAGAGTTTAAATATTTTTTAAGCATATCCTTTTTTTTAGTTATAGTGTTTCTATGGTTTTCTTTCAAATCACTCTATGGAATTGTTGTTCCAATAACAATAGTTGTCATTTCAATTTTTTGGACCTTAGGCATCATGGCGCTTTTAGGACAATCGTTAGACATTATGACGGTTATGCTGCCTACCATGATTTTTATTGCCGGTATGAGCGACGTTGTTCATTTTTTCTCTAAATATTTTGAAGAACTTTCTAAAGGAACTGAGAAAGTAAAAATATTTCCATTAATTATTAAAGAAGTGGGTTTTCCAACATTTTTAACTCTTATAACTACTGTGGTAGGGTTTTTATCCTTATTGTTTTCAAGCATTATTCCTATCCGTGATTTTGGAATTTTTACTTCTGTTGGTATTATTATTGCCTTTGTGTTAACATATACATTACTTCCTGCACTATTATTTTTATTTACACCAAAAAAATTAGTTGTTGTTCATGGGCATAACAACAAGACTTACAATGTTATGCGTAACGTATTGTTTTGGGTTTTCAGAAATCAAAAAACAATTATAGTTACAACTTGCATGCTAGTAATTTTGTCTATTATTGGTGTTTATAAAATTAAAGTCAATAATGTTTTACTCGAAGATTTATCTGATCGTGTAAAAATTAAACAAGATTTTATGTTTTTTGATAAACACTATAGTGGCGTAAGGCCATTAGAGTTAGCCATTGAAATTAAAAATAAAAATAAAACGGTTTGGGATTACGACATTATGAAGCAACTTAATGCCGTTGATGAGTTTATAAAAAAAGAATATAAAGCTGGTTTTATTTATTCGCCAGCAATGATTTGTAACGGAATCCATAAATCGCTTAATGATGAAAGCGCTGGTAAATTACCTTTTCCAAACAAAGAAGATTATACAGAAGTAAAAAAACAAATTTTCGATAATAAAAAAAATAAAGATATTAAGCGTGTAATCTCCCTTGATGGTAAACACGCCCGTATTAGCGCTAAAATAAATGATGTTGGGAGTATTGTTGTAAATCAACATAATAAAAAATTCCAAGAATTTATTAAATCAACCATTAGCTCAAACGATATTGAAATAAAAATTACTGGCGCTGCTCACCTTGTTGATCGCAATAATGAATATATGGTAACAAACATGACACAGGGATTTTTATTCTCAATTATTGTTATTGCCCTACTAACCTATTTACTACATCGAAGTTGGCGCATGGTTTTGGTTTTTATTTTGCCAAATTTTATTCCTTTACTTATTATTGCGGGCATTATGGGTTTTGCGGGAATTGAGTTAAAATCTGCAACGTCATTAGTTTTCAGTATTGCGTTTGGGGTGGCAACAGATGATACCATTCACTTTATTTCGCGCTTAAAAATCGAACTAGGTTATGGAAAATCTTTAATCTACGCCTTTAAACGTACCTATTTCGAAACCGGAAAACCAATTGTTTTAACTACATTTATTTTAATGGGCGGTTTTATTAGTTTAATGATCAGTGACTTTCAAAGTACCTTTTACTTTGGCTTCTTAATTTGCATCACTATTATTATTGCTGTGATTGCCGATTTCTTTTTGCTTCCGGTGCTGTTGTTTTGGATTTTAGGTCATAAGAAAAAGAACTAATTTTCTTCTCCCCTCTTTTATCTATTTGTCAATCTGCATTGGGAGTTGTTTCTAAAAAACAGTTCGCCTAGCGTGGCAAAATTAATATTTATTAAAAATAAAATGCTCTGCTAATTAATTAATAACGCTTTTTAAATAAAATTATAACAGTTATTTACTTAATAAAGTAACGTGTCCTAATTTCTCATATTCTTTCCCATTCACATCACTAAAAAACATTTTATAAACGTATGTATCTGTTTTTAACAATCCTCCTGAATTATTTATTGCACCATTCCACGATTTATTAATATCATTAGATTTAAAGACCTCTGCGCCCCATCTATCAAATATAGTTATACTAAATGTTGAATAATCAACGCCATAATCCGCTAAATAAATTTTAAAAACATCATTTAAACCATCCCCATTTCCTGGAGTAAACGCATTTGGAATATATAACGCAATGTCTGGATTTACAGAAACTATATGGGTAGCCGTATCAATACAACCATTACTATTTTTTGCGATTAATGTGACTGTAAATTTATCAACATTAGTAAAAACAAAATCTGTATTTGTTTGTGTTGATGTTGTTAGCCCGCTAATATCCCAAAAATATGTATTGCCGCTTAATACCGAAGATTGATTCGTAAAATTAACTTGCCCATCAACAATTGTTGTAACATCTGGACTTGCTATAAACGCTGCAATTGGAACAGAAAAATTTGTTACAGCAAATGAAGCAACCGTTGTATCAAGGCATCCAATATTGTCCGTATAAGTTAATACTGCGGTATAAGTTCCTGGTACAGAATAAAAATGCGCTACATTTAACCCAAACATTGTTGGACTGCCATCGCCAAAGTTCCATAGCCCAGTTCCAGAAACAACAGTAGTGGTATAATAATTAATATATAATGGATAATTACAACCCTCTGTTTTATCAGAAACTACGTTTGCCTCGGGTTTAGCATTTATTACTATAGTTGTTGTTTTAGTGTCAGGGCACAAGCTAGTTGTAGGAACAGAACTTGTAGTGTAGCTTAAAGTATTTATTCCAACTAAGCCAATAGAAGGCGTAAAAATAGAGCCCGCCATTCCGCTACCTGCCCACGTTCCTGTTGTATATTGAGTAATTGTTTGCAAATCAATAGGAGCGTTATAATTACAATACGGCCCCAAAACACCCGTTAAAGTGGCCGGAATAAAATGCTCAACATTAATTAAAATTGAATCTTTTTTAACACAAGGTCCATTAGTTAAAGTATAAATAATTTTGTTATCTCCTAACATACTACCATTTGGATCAAAAACGCCTAAACTTGAAATTGAGGTTGCTGAGGTTGTCCCGCTCCAAACACCCCCCAATGGGCTTGCCGTAAGTGTTTGTAACGAAAAATTATCACAATATGGTCCCGCTGGTGTTATGCTTGGCTGAACAACCGAACTTACAGAAACTACTATACTTGATGTTGATGGACATAAAGTCAATGTTGGCATTGAGTGTGTAGAATAAGTTAATGTAAATGTTCCTATGCCTGATATTGCGGGGTCAAAAAATGTACCCGTTACTCCTGGCCCTGCCCATAAACCTAAAGAACTTGTTGGCATTGACACTAAACTAACCGTTGGATTGGTTACACACTGTGGAACAATTGATCCCGTAATAGTTGACGGTATATATTGCTCAACATTTACTATAATTGAATCTTTTTTTATACAACCATTATTTGATGCGGTAACATGAAGCGTCATGGTGCCAGGTCCTGAAATACTGGGTGTAAATACACCTGTAACAGAATTTGTAATACCTGGGCCTGTCCATGTATTAGTTACAACACCTGTAGTTCCAGTATAAGCAATGCCTAAAGTTGACGCCGTAAAATTTGTACAAAATGGTGAACTAGACGTTACGGTTGTTGTAAATACAGGCGTTACAGTAATACGAACAGTATCCGTTTTTGGACATGCGCTAGTTCCAATAGGAGAAACAGTTACAGTGTACTGAATGCTTGACGTTACACCTGTTGCAATTGGATTTTTAATAGTACTACTACTCAAAAAGGTAGGCGGAGCCCATGAATAAGTAAAGTTTAGCGGATTTTGTGTGCTGGTACAGTTTCCAAACTTGGTATTTGGCAAGTTACTACTATAGCTCCAAATCGAAGTTCCTGGGGTTGGTGGGCCACAAGCAACTGTTACATCGCTATAAAACACTTTAGTTGAACTGTATGGTTTTGTTGTTGAAGGTGAAGCGCAATTTGAAGTATATGCTGATGTTAATGAATAACATGTTTCAAGAATTATATTAGAAACCCCATCCCACTCA
>Ga0114962_10004806_pt1 | contig 10700 bp, 10 predicted proteins | sample C_130820_MF_Meta_FD_87017 | JGI IMG/M metagenome (GOLD analysis project Ga0114962, IMG submission 87017) | Freshwater microbial communities from Lake Croche, Canada to study carbon cycling - C_130820_MF_MetaG | ecosystem: Environmental > Aquatic > Freshwater > Lake | place: Lake Croche, Canada...
ACCTTTTTGGTAAATGAATTTAGAACATCAAAATTATGTAATTGCTGTAATGGTGAATTAGAACATTTTTTAGAAAGACCAAGTCAAAAACCAAAATTAAAGAAAGAAAATAAAACAGAAATCTGTCATGGACTATTACGATGTCAATCGGTTAAGCATAAAAGCGAAATATTCCATAATAGAGATAAGAATGCTGTGCAAAATATGTTAAATATAGTAAAATCTGTATTTGATACAGGAAAAAGACCAAACATATTTTGTAGAGAAATAAATTCTTAAACTTCATAGTCATTTCAAGATGACTAATAATCAAATTTTTGCATTTTTGTATTATTTTTTTCGTTGTTAAGTCGGCGTTTTAAATGTGCAAAGGTGTAAAAAATATAATAAATTTATTAAATAACTTAAAGAAAATAAAATAATATATATTTTCTTTTTGTATAATAAATGACTGTATATTATATTGTTTCACGTGAATCATATGAAAATAAATATAATTTTGAAGGAATACAAAAAAGTTCAAAAACTATTTCTTCTTTACAGAATGAAATTATGACAATACCTAATTTTTGTAGAGAAGAAATATCTATTGCTACTGTTGAACTTAAAAGTTATTTGTGTAACGGTATTACATTTTTTACAGAAAATGAAGAAAATATAACAGGTTTAATTGTTTTTGATATTAATGTTAATTCAATTTATATAATTGGTTTATGTGTTCCTGAACCATCTGTTGGTTTAGGTAGTATTTTAATAAATAAAGTAAAAGAATTTGCTGAAAAAAATGGTATTATTAATATAATTTTAACATGTTATGATAGTGTAAAAAATTTTTATGAAAAATTAGGATTTAAAATTATAAATGAAAACAAATTTTATGATTCAGATGAAGATTCTGAAGATGAAGATTCTACAGGAAAAATAAGATATGAAATGATATATATATTAACACCAATTACAGCTGGAAAACGTAAATCAAAAAAAAATAGTAAAAGATATAAAAAAAATAAAACATATAAAAAACGCAAAACATGTAAAAAACATAACACATGTAAAAAACGCAAAACATGTAAAAATTAAAAATTGAGATAAAATTAATATAATAAAGTAAATAATAATATTATGAGTCTTTTTACATTTGAAATTTCTGATATGAATCCAACATTTATTTTTGTTGATGGTAGTTATTATTGTTTTTATAGATATTTTGCTCTTTTACAATGGTGGAAAAATGCTTATCCAGAACAACCACTAGAAGACCCTTTTCAAAATCATATTTTTGTTGATAAATTCAAAAAAACATTTGTTGAAAATTTAAAACAAATACCTAAAAAATTAAAAATTGAAAAAATAGTTAAACCAATTATGATTATTGGAAAGGATTGTAAGAGAGAAAATATTTGGCGAAATACACTTTTCTCTAAATACAAAGCAAATCGCACAAATAAAATAGAAGATGGGTTTATGGGAGGACCGTTTTTTAAAATGGCATATGAAGAAAAATTATTTGAACAAGGAGGTAGTAAAGCTATTTTAAAACATCCAAAGTTAGAAGCAGATGATTGTATTGCTATTTCTGTAAAACATGTATTAGAAATGTATCCTAAGTGTACTATTTATATAATTACAAGTGACCACGATTATTTACAGTTACAAACACCAAATGTGACTATTTATACTTGTGCTTTTAAAACACTTAAAACAACAGGTAACACAAAATTAGATTTATGGATAAAAATTCTTATGGGTGATACAAGTGACAACATTCCATCAGTTTTTCCTAAATGTGGTCCAAAAACAGCCAAAAAGTGTTATGAAAATAAAGATTTTTTTGAAAAAAAAATGAATAATAATAAAGAATATTATAAACAATATGAAGTGAACAAAAAATTAATAGATTTTAATAATATACCTATTAATTTATTGAATGAGTTTATGGAAACAATAAAAAAATGATATTTTGTAAAGTAATGTAAAAAATAGATAATTTAGTGTTTATTTGTAAAAACTTATAATAATATTATTCTGATATTATAAGTATGACAAGTCAAATAATACCACAAGAATTAAAAATAACATTAAACACAAGTGTTCCAGGATTTCAAAAAATCAAATATCAACCTAATATGACAATTACTAACATAAGTAAAGATGATAATAATATTAATTTTAATCCTTTGGTTAAATTAAATCAAAGCGTAATAAATAAATTACCAAAAGATGTTCAAGTTAAAGAATTTTTTAATAAAGGTTTATTTAATTCACTTATTTATGCTCATGGTTTAATTAAAGTATCCACATTATTAGAAGCAACAAAGAATGGTTATGTTGATAATAATATTAAAGTAACTTTAGATACAATTTTTCCAGTAAATAGTTTAATATATATTAATAAACAACCTTATGTTATTGGTGGTGTTCAGTGGACAAAAGGAGATTGGAAAATTGATACAAAAAAAGAGCCAATACAAGAAGAAATTATAAGTGTATATGAAGAAATTAACAAATTACCAAAAGAATTGCGATATGGACAAAATTTTCCTGACACCGAAAAAGAAATAACAACTATACCACCTACATTACCTACATTACCTACATTAATGCCATTAGTACAATTAAGGTCTACACCAAGTCTTCAACCAAGCCCTCAACCAAGTCTTCAACCAAGTCTTCAACCAAGTCTTCAACCAAGTCTTCAACCAAGTCCTCAACCTAGTTCATTACCTAAACTTTATACACCATTACCATTACCACCTACGACAAAACAATATCCAGAGTTGCCCCCTCTACAGGGAACACCACCTGAACCAAATAATCCTTATCCCTTACTACCACCAGTTTCTAATGTAGAAGAAATTGAAGAAGAATCACAAGAAACAGGCACATACACTGTTACTCTTAAAAAGTCAAATGAGTCAACGAATGTTCTTACAAGTTATTTTAAAAATAAAAAATATTACAATATGATTAATATTTTATTTAATTATATGTCAGAACAAGAAAAGCTCATTATAAAAAATATTTTAATAAAAACAACAGGTGTAGCTGTAAAAACAGAAAATAAATTTACTAATTTAAGTAAAAAATCATATGAAGTTAGTGTTAATGAAACTAGAGTGTTTGACAATAGGGGAAGTGGAGATTGTTTTTTTTTAGCTATTGCTGATGCGATAAACTTTTATAATTTACATAACTCTGTAAAAATAGTTTATAAAGGAACAGGTATAGGAAATAGAATTTTTACAAATAAAATATTGCGTGAATTAGTTTTTGATTATATTAAAGAAAAGTATCCTTTAAATGATTTTTTATATATTTCACAATTTAACACAGAAACTTTAAATAAAATTTATAGTGATGAAAGCATAAAATTTATAACGAATATTAATGATGGTATTGGAAATAATAATAAAACAACTTTAACAGAAGAAGAATTTTTTGATTTAATTCAAAATTTGTATCTAAGTAATAATAATTTTTTAGTAAAAAAACCTACAACATTTTCAAATAATCATTTTTTTGAACCATTTACTCCTTTAACAAATATTGATGAAATAAAAGAATTTATTGAAAGTCCTGATTTTTGGGCAAATGAAATAGCGATAGTGGCTGTAGCAAATAAGTTACAGTTAAATGTAATACCATTAGAATATAAAAACGAAAAATTTTTTATTCCATTTGTTGATTTAACAAATAATACAATGAATTGGAACAAATATGTTTTTTTATATTTAGAAAATAATCATTATAAATTAATAAGTTTTGATATGATTTTTGAAAAAATTATAAGAAAACCCAAAACTATTGTAAAACAAATAAAAAAACGAATAACAATTTTTGATAAAATGTCTTCAATATATCCTCCATTATTTGTGCTTTTTTTAATATTTGGTTGTTACTATCAACATATACGAAGTGAAGACACACGAATAGCAGTTAGTTTATTACCTGCTGTATTTTATACTTTAGAGTCATCATTTGATAAAATAGTTCGTGATTATACAGATAATCAAAGTAGAGAAGATTTAACTATGTTTTTTAAATTATATAAATATTATTTTACATTGCCAACAAGATATAATGCTATTGAAAATCTAAATCAAACAACTAGAAGCATTGAAGATATAGATGGTGGAGCTCAAACAAATAACACTTACTCATATAAATATCCTCGTTATCCTTATCCTCTTCCATATTCTTCTTATATACCAAAAAAAAATGAAGAACCATCAAAAATAAGTTATTATATATCAATTGATTTAGAATTACAAAAAGGTACATCATTAACACCAAAAGAACAAAATGATTTAAAATGTAGAACAAGATGGAACGCAGTAAAAAAAGCATATGCTAATTTTAGAGGAATACCTTATGTTATTTCACCTATTTATGATAATTTATCAAATAATAAAACAACAACAGTAAAAAAAGGTGGTTATACAAAACATACAAAAAAAAAAAAATATAATTCAAATAGTAAAACTCATAAAAATCATAACTAAATATTTATGTATTATTCTAGTAAATAAATATTTTTAATTTCCATTATGAAACTTTTCAAAATCAAATTTAGTATAAGCATCCTGTTGAGTTTTTCTTAGTTTTTCTCGTTTAGCTTTTTCTAAAACTGCGATTGCGGCAGTTAATTCTTCATGACTAACCTCATTATCATTATTTGTGTTAATAAGTTTATGTAATATTCTATATTCATATGGTACAACACATAAATGACTTTCTTCATTAAATAAATGATCAGATAAAATAGTAAAAACAGCAGTTAATCCTAATGCAATATAAATATCACGAGTACCCATCCAAGCCATAGCAAATACAAGTAATTGTTTACTTAATGAAAATTTCATATATTCTTCAGTTGATTTACTAAATTGAATAGTAATGAATTTAGAACCTACATTAAGAAGAATCATAATAATTCCAGCAAAAAATTTACTATTATTAAGATACATAATATTACTATTAAAATAAGTTAATCCATTTAAAATAGGTGTAAATATGCTTGTACCTGAATTTAAATTGTCTTTATTTATTTCTTTTGATTTTGTCATATAATATATATTTATAAAAAGTAAAAGATAAATTATATAACCCCAAATTTTTTACACAAAACATTAGATATTACACGAGTATTTCTAATATAAGGCTTGAACAGGCTAAAATTTGACCCCCCGATTATTTTGTATAATCATCTTGTAATAAATTCAAAAAATACTTGTCAATAGAAAGCATTTACATATATATTATTTTATTTTTACTTAAAGAGAAAACAAATTTTTAAAATTATCTCCTTCATAAGGAGATACATTATCTGATATTTTTGAAAAATTATTTACAGAAATTGAATTAGATTGTTTACCTCTTTTAATTGTATTTTCTGTGCCAATTAAATCAAAGCCTTCAAAAGAAGCTGTCTTATCTTTTGCTTTATTATATAATTGTTCTGTTGATGTATCAGAATTAAAACTGGTTGTAACATTTATTTTAGGAATATTTTCAGTTTCTGTCTTATTTACTGCCGTTTGTATTTGTCTATTAAGAGTGTTTTTATTAGATATTTCATCATTTGCAGTTTTCATTCCTTCCATAAAATGAATATTACTGTTATTAAAGACAATTATAATAAATAAAACAGAAACAATACCTAAAATATGGTTATTATAACTAATGAATATTATAAGTAAAATTAAAAATGCTCTTCCTAAATAAGTTTCAAAAAGAAAATCAAGTATTCGTTCTTGACTCAATAAAATTACTAATAATAACATAGAGATAATTCCAATAATATCTTTACTATAAAGCTTAAATGACATTTATATAATTTATATATAAATTATTTTGAAAGATAAATAATTATTTCAGTGTTTTTGGTAAATTTTTATCTGCTTTTTAATTAAGAAGAATGTCTTTAGCAATGTGTGCTGCTCCATTTGATGAAAATTTAAATAATATAAATGTTGAAACAGATAATTTAATAAGTAAAAAAAGACAACAAACACATAATAAAACACAAAAAATCTACCCAAAAGAAAATTTTACAAGTAAAAATTTTAATTCTCAAAAAGTAAATTCAGTTTTAGAACAAATACATAATAAAACTAGTGAAGATGATGACGAAGATGATAATTTACATTTTAATCCTCCTCCACCACCTGAATCAGTAGGTGTAGAAAAAACAAAATCCACTGAAAATATGGAAAATATGCTTAATAATAATAACTTAAATATGTATAAATTTATGGGAAAATCACCACAACCAAATTATAATGAAAATAATTTGGATTTAAATAATTACCAAAGCAATTATTTAGATAGTAAAAGTGTTGATGAATATTATAAAAAAGTTTTACCTGAATTTTCATCACAAAAAAATCAAGTAAATCGTCAATATTATAATTCATTTGTAGATAATCAAACAAATACAAATATTGGTCATAATGATGTGTTACTTCAAAAGTTAAACTATATGATAAATTTATTAGAGGAACAGCAAGATGAAAAAACTAGTAATGTAACAGAAGAAGTTGTATTGTATACATTTTTAGGGATTTTTATTATTTTTGTAGTTGATTCATTTGCCCGTGTTGGAAAATATATACGATAGTATATTGTAAAAATATATAGAATAAAATGACTTAAACCAATATTAATATGTATATAAAAATGATAACAAAATATTTAATAATACATAATAAACATGAAGGTTGTTATGATTTTCATTATTATGAGGATAAAACAACCAAAATGAGGTTGACATCTATAACTATAAATCCTCCAAAAGTTTTTTATTTTAATGAGAAAGAATCAGCTCACGAATTTTTCAATCAATATATAAATGATATTGATGTGTTAGATATTAGATGTAAAAAAGAAAATGATGAAGTTCATCATATTGATTATTGTACGTGTGGTTGTATTGAGATGGATGATGATAATAATCCAATATTGTTTTATAATAAAAAAAATCAAATTTTTTTCCTTGAAACAGGAGCACAAATGTATACTGTTCCCGCAGAATTGGGAACTGACATTAGCCACTTTAATTTAACAAATAAATTAATTAGAACTTGTAAAAATCTAGGAAAAGATCAGTTAAAAAGATATGTTGAATTAGGAAAAATGTGTGAAAAATTGTATGATGCCGAGCAAAATGATAATAATAAAAATGACAATAATAAAAATGACAATAATAATAATAATAATAATAATAATAATAATAATAATAATAATAATAATAATAATAATAATAATAATAATAATTAAGTTAAAATGAATACCTTTTTATGATCAAATGTTGGGTATGCAAAGTTATAAAAAAAATATGCTGTGGGGCTAATTATTAAAGGTTTAGTTTTAAGAACAATATTATCAATTATTATTTGATTATGAGATATATTTTCAATAGCAGCAAACCCAAAATAATTTTTTTCTGCTATTTTCCAAAAACTTATTTTAAAACCCTGAATAAAAATAGCATCTTCTGTATTATTTATTGAAGAAAAACATGAAAGTACTTCCATATTTTTTTCAATATAAACGCATGATTTTCTATAAAAATAAGCAGAAATTATAGTATCTTCTTCAAGTAAAACAAATATAAAAATATTTTTGGTCTTAATTAGCTCAATAATATTTGATACTTCTGTATTTATTATTATTTCAAATTTATTTTGTGTATTTTTCATGAAATCATATAAAAAATGAAAATTTTGTTCATTTATTTCTATAAATTTATATATTGAATGTAATTCATTTGGTTTACACCATTTATTTACAGAAAATCCATAAGTAGAATAAACACACAATGGCACTATTCCTGTTAATTCATCTTCTCTCTTAAATAAACTTACAGAGATGTTTTTATTTATATGTCTTTGATTATAATGATGTGTTTGTATAATTTGAGGAGCAATACCTTTTTTTCGTAATTGTTTATCAACACACAAATAATCAACATAATATGCGTAAAATTTGGAATCTTTCTCACCTTTATTAATAAAAATATGAATTGGTCGTGAAGTCATTACACCTATTATTCTGCTGTCATCTATCATAGTTCCTTTTTTTAAGTCAAGTAAAATTTCATTCTCTCTATAAAAAGAAAAAAATGAAAAATCATTGTGACCATTAAAATAAGGTATAATATTATTATTTTTGGGATTAAAATGATTGTCTTTATTTTGTAAATAATGATAACTAATAAAATTTACAAATCTAGATTTATCAAAATCAGTTAATTCTTTATAAACAATAGTTTTAATATTTTTGAAATTTGTATACTTATTTCTCTTTGGTAATGACTGTTCAATTATTCCAGGTGGAAATAACATATAACTTATGTCGTAAACATGAAATACTGGTTGTATTATCCAAAAACCATATTTGGCTTTAAAGTATCCAAATATTACTAAAATAATAATTATTACAAGTAATAATATGTATGATAAATATTCAAACATATTATTTAATGTTTTTTTTTTTTACAATAAATAACTTACTCATTGTTGTAAAAATTTATGATGATTTCATAAAAATATATAAATATTGGTATTCATACGCAACTTTAACAAGGTCAATCTTACCTTGAATAATAAATCCAGCATCTTGTGCCATATTAATAATATCATCTATAGATTCCATGTATAAAATGTGTTCTTGTTTTCGTATTTTACCATCATTAAATTTAAATTTTTCGTCAAAAATAACTGTATTAGAAGTTTCATTTAATTTAAAGTTTGAATTATAAATAAATTCATTGAAATTAATTTTAGTTTTTGTAATTCTTTCTTTTGCATATTTTTGTGGAGATACGATATACAATGGATTACCAGGTGGTAAAATTGGATCAAATTTATTTCTATCTACCAAATGTATAATTAAATATCCGCCAGGTTTTAACCATTCCATACAATTATTGAAAAATTGTTGTTTATTATCTAAGTAATAAATTGTAAAATATAAACAAAGAATATGTGTAAATGTATTATTACTAAATTCGTTTGTATTTAATACATTTCCCAATTTAAAATTATAATTAGGAAAGTTTTTTTTTGATTGGTTTATCATAGATTGTGAATTATCAATGCCTAATACATCAAATCCTTTTTCAGCAATTGTAGCAACATGATGACCAGTTCCAGAACCTACATCTAAAATAACACTTTTTACATTAGGAACGTCTTTATTTATAATCATACCAATTTCATAATCATTTTTAACTGAATTAAAAACTAAAAAATCATAAATACTTGCATAAAAGTCATCATAAATTTCAGGTCCTCTTTTAAACACGAAATCTTGTTGTTGAATAAATCCTTCTTTTTTTTTAAAATTATTGATATATCTGAAAAATACAATAATTATCAAGAAAATGGTTATAAATATAAGTATTTTACCAAAATTTGATAATTTATTGTAAAAATTAGTAATTGATTTAATAGAAGTATTGTTTTTCATCTATATGTATTGTTGTTATTTTTTTTGTGTGAATTTTAAATATATATGTCAGATTCTGAAATAAATGATGTTCGTGAAGTAAAAGATTTTAAGGGTGTTACATTTTCAAAGTTTAAAAAAAGTGATGTACGAAAAGAATTACTAAATAGTTTAATAAAAGTAAAAATAGAACCAGCATGTTATTGGAGTGCTGAATTAATATGTGCTTGTCATTATAGTGAATTATGGGAAATAATATTATATTTTTACAGTAAATATATTCATTTAGGAAATCCTAAAATTGCTATATATTTAGAAGTAAGAATAAAAACTTTTAAAGAAATTGTAAAAAATGGATATAATAATAATGAATTAAAATTAAGAAATAATGACAAAATACGACAATTATTTTGTGAAATAATGTGTGTTCTTTGTGATGCTAAAAGAAAACATAGTTTTGATAATATTAAAATAAAAAAAGAAGATTTTGATATGACTCAAATAACAGATAGATTTAAAGCTCCAAATACTCAATATGCTGAAGATATATTTAAAAAAGAAGATCCAAAAGAATTATTTGTAGCAATAAATGAACTTTGTTATAATTTATCTGATGAAAGTAAGAATATTATTCAAAGTTGTTATTGGATAGAATGGATTATTGAATTTGAAAGTATTTGTAAATTAAAAAAAACTAAAATAAAATGTGAACGCAGAAACAATATTCAAGTTGAAAGTAAAAGTCAAATGGATTTAGTTTGGATTATTTGGGATATATTTTTAACAAAATCAAAATCAAAATCAAAAATTTTACAAAAAATAATAAATGCGTTATTGTCTTTATTCACATTAAAATATACAAATGGAACAGCTAAAAAACGCAAATATATTATGTATTTTGTAGTATCACTTTTATGTGAGACTATTAATTTGAATGATGAAATAATAAGAGATGAACAAAAAATGGTTGTTTCTAATATATTAAAAAAAATAAATTTGGTATATAAACAAATAAAGAAAAATGAAGAATCACCTGGAACAGATTATTTATTTAAAGATATTAAAAATTCTAATTTAGAAAAAACAATTGAAAAATTAGAAGCTATAGATACATTTGGAGAGAAATTTTTACCAAGAATATAATTATATATATATATATATATATATATAAAATGAGAGAAACAAAAAACAATATAAAAAAAAAAACTATACGAAATTCTAAAAAAAATAATAATATTTTTTATAAAAAA
>Ga0114962_10004807_pt1 | contig 10700 bp, 20 predicted proteins | sample C_130820_MF_Meta_FD_87017 | JGI IMG/M metagenome (GOLD analysis project Ga0114962, IMG submission 87017) | Freshwater microbial communities from Lake Croche, Canada to study carbon cycling - C_130820_MF_MetaG | ecosystem: Environmental > Aquatic > Freshwater > Lake | place: Lake Croche, Canada...
AAAGCTAAAACAGTTGCACAAGGTGTAGCTGCTACAAAGAAATGGCATAAAGATAATCCTAATTATGGCAACAACAGCAAAAAGCCCAGCGTGGCAAAGAAAAGAAGGTAAAAATCCTTCAGGTGGTTTAAATGCTAAAGGTAGAGCATCTTATAATAGAGCTAACCCTGGCAAACCTGGATTAAAAGCTCCACAACCTGAGGGAGGTTCTAGAAAGAAATCATTCTGTGCTAGAATGAGTGGCATGAAAAAGAAGCTTACAAGCTCTAAAACTGCCAACGATCCTAACAGCAGAATTAATAAGTCACTTCGTAAATGGAAATGTTAATATGGCAACTATAAAAAAATATAATGTCCCTAGAGATAATGCTATGGCAGATGCTTTAGATAGACAAGATGGTTATGGTAAGTACGCTTCTAAAAAGAACGATGCTATTAGTAATAAACCTATGAAGTCTGGTGGTATGTTAAAACGTGCTGATGGTCACTATTCTAAAAGAGGACTGTGGGACAACATCAGAGCTAATAAAGGATCTGGAAAGAAGCCTACAGCTCAAATGCTTAAACAAGAAAGGAAGATAAAAGCTAAAAGTAAATAAAATGCATTCATCAGCATACAACAATGCAGAAAACTTTTTTAGAAAGTATTGCAAAGATGGAATTGAAAAAAAAACTATATTAGATGTTGGATCATATGATGTTAACGGAACATTAAAACCAATATTCCAACAAGGTATTTATACTGGCTTGGATATGGAAAAAGGTCCAAATGTTGATATTGTTGCACCATCTAGTAATATACCATTTGATAACAATTATTTTGATATTGTAATATCTTCATCTTGTTTTGAACATGATGATTTCTTTTGGTTAACTTTTTTAGAGATGTGCAGAGTAGTAAAATCAGATGGACTTATTTATGTTAATGCACCATCAGCAGGACCTTATCATGGATATCCAGGTGATAATTGGAGGTTTTATAAAGATAGTTGGAATTCTTTAAATAAATGGGGAATTAAAAATAATTACGAAATTGAATTAATTGAAACATATATTGATGAATCTAGTATTTGGAAAGATTCAATTGGTATTTTTAAAAAGAAATAAATATGAAAAAAATCTTAATAGGAATATTATTAATTATAGCAGTAGCTGCTATAGTTATGGTAAAAAATTTAAAGAATTCAGAAGTTGCCCATGATACAGCATTAACTATTGTTGAGGGTAAATTTGCATTTTGTGGTGCTTCAGGAGCAATTCCTACAGGTGATACAATAACTGTAGAAGGCAAACAATTCTTGGAAGGAGTAGCAGCATGTCCTGTATTAGATGGTCCTTCTGTTGCTAATACAATCCTTGTACCTAATCCATCTGTTACTCCTGATAGTACAGACAAAACAGTATGGTCATTCTTTTGGTATTATGATTCAGTTCCTCAAGCTCCAACTTGGAAAAACTTACCTACAGTAAATCGTACATTTACAATTGCAAATACTCCAGATAGTAGTATGAGTAATATGTGGTGTATGCCTTGTAAGATATTACCTAAGAAAGTTAATGGTGTAACAATAGCTAATTGCTATGGTCCACTTAATGAATTGGCTTTTCCAATGCGTAGAGCATTAAGAGCTCATCCAGGTCAAACCTCTGTAACACAAGCTCCAGTAGGTGCAACCTTTTCTGTAGGAACAATTATTCCAAAATTTAAAAATTAAATATAATGGCAACAGCTAAAAAACCAAGTGGTGGAAGTCTTTCAGGATTAAAAGCTTCTAACAAACGTGTAGGTCCTGTAGATCCTAAAGGAGCTTGGACTAAAGTTCAAAGTAAAACCTTAGCAAAAGCTAAAGGTAAAGCTAAACTTACAGTAGACAAAGAATTAGGTGCTACAAAAATGAAGAGTAAAGCTAAAAAGAAATAATTATGGCAACTGCAAAGAAAAATTGGATTCAGGGAGCTGTTAATCCTAAACATAAAGGTTATTGCACCCCAATGACTAAAGCTACATGCACTCCTAAGAGAAAAGCATTAGCTAAGACATTTAAAGCAATGGGTAAAGCTAGAAAAGGTAAATAATTTTAACAATTTAAAATCAAATAAAATGGGTATCAAAGTAGTTCCAAAAAGTAAACTTCAAAATCAATTAGAAGATAAAGACTATCAACAAAAGGCTATATCTAAAGTTGAATCAATGAAACCAGCTATGAAATATGGTGGTAAAATGAAAAAAGCTGAAAATGGTAAATCATTTCCTGACCTAAACAAAGATGGTAAAATCACTAAGGCTGATATATTAAAAGGTCGTGGTGTTATTGCTAAAAATGGCATGAAAATGAAAAAACAAGCTGCTACAGCTATTGCTATGAAAAAAACAGGTAAAGCACCTATGATGATGAAAAAAGGTGGAATGATGAAAAGAGGTGGTATGATGAAAAAAGGCTGCTAATGAAATCAAGTAAAGTAACTAGTAAACAAGCAAGGTCAACAAAACCAATGACTGCTGGAAAAGCTAAAGGCTCTGGTAAACCAAGACCTGCACCTAAGGTTGCTCCTCCTAAACCAATCAATGGTAATTACATGAGAGAAGCTGATGTAATCCAAAAAAGAAGAAGCCCTATGGCTCCTATGACTGGTAAGAAGTTATCAAAATAATTGTCTCCTCCTGCATCCCACATGAACTGCACGCTCAGGTTGATCCTCCAGTTTCTAGAACTGTGGTCTTAAAGGAGAGTTTTCCCTACAGTCTCAGTACTATAGGTCTGCTCCTTATGGGAGAAAAGAAAAGCCCCTTATTGGGGCTTTTTTATTTTATCAACTGTATTTAAAGCAGATTCTATAACTTGATGCATGTCATAATACTTATATTCTGCTAGTCTACCACCAAATGTATATTTAGGTAGTTTGTCAGCTTCTTCTTTGTATTGCTTATAGATATTATTATTAACCTCATCATTTACAGGATACATTGGTTCTGTACGATTGTATTTAGCAGGATACTCATATGTAATCCATGTACTTGGTGTATTTGCAAACTCAAAATGTTTATGTTCAAGAATACGAGTGTAAGGAACTGATTCATCTGTGTAATTTACCACTGAAGAACCTTGGTAATTGTCAGTATTTTCTTTAACATGTTTGAATTCATTAGTTTTATATTCTAAATCACCATATTTGTAATCAAAATACCTATCAATTGCTCCTGTATAAATAACGTGATTTGCTTGCATATCCCATTGCTTTTGATATTCTAGATAGTCTACTTCTAATTTTACCTCAATACCTTCTAATAGCTTTTCAAACAGTTGTGTGTATCCACCAATTGGTATACCTTGATAGGTATCATTAAAATAGTTATTGTCATATGTAAATCTGACTGGTAACCTTTTGATAATTTCTTTTGGTAAATCTTTAGGATTTTTTCTCCATTGCTTAGCTGTATATCCTTTTATAAGTTTAGTGTAAACATCTATACCAACTAGTTTAATAGCTTGTTCTTCCAAGTTAGCAGGATCTTTAATTTCACCACTTTGTTTTTCTAGTATTGATTTAGCTTCATCAGGAGTATTTACCTTCCACATTTTTGAAAAGGTCCACATACTAAATGGTAAAGAATATAGCTCGTTCTTATAGTTAGCTAATACAGTGTGTCTATAGTTATTAAACTCTACAAACTGATTAATCCAATCCCATACTCTCTTGTTTGATGTATGAAATATATGAGCTCCATATAAATGAATGTTAATACCGTCTCTTTTTTCAGTGTAGCAATTACCTCCTATGTGATTACGAGATTCTACAACTAAAACTTTATATCCTAGTTTATTTAACTCATAAGCACATACAGATCCAAATAGACCTGTACCAACTATTAAATAATCATATTTCATTAGTCTATTTTATCTTTTGTACCAAAATGTAATAGACGCATAACTCTATAAGATAAGATGTTGTTTTTTGATTTTTCACCTTTTCCTTTAGTTGATATAGCATCTATAAAATCCCAATCATGTCCATATTCTGGTGAATGTTCTGGTACTTGTTTTGCTAGCTCTGTAGTTACTATTATTTCACTATGACCTATATGACAGATAGCAAGTCTTGACACTCTAATTTCATCAGTAGGATCTAGAAAGGAGTCAAAGAACATGTAATCTAAATTAGTATTTTCTATTTCTAGGTAGTTGCTAAAATGATTATTAAGTATAATATCATCGTTTGAAAAGAATATAAAGTATTTACCTATAGCATGTTGTATTGCATAGTTAATTAATTTATATCCGCATCCTCCTCCATGTTCTTTAGCATTAAAGAAGTGAATAATGTTTCCTTTTTTCTCTTGTTCTTCTTTAATAGATTGTAAATACCCACTATCAATAAGTTTTTGAAAATCTGGACAACAGTCTCCCATTATAAAGGCTTCCCAATTGTTAATGTCTTGATCTAATATACATTGTATGGACCGTTTAGTTCTCTCAGGTCTACCATAAGCAGTCATACTAATTGTTATTCTTGGTTGTATCATTGTTAGTTATTTAATAATTTATGTAAATATTCCATAAAAGGCTTGTGCCTTATATAATGATGTGTTACATTTTTATGTAAAAAGGCAACATCCTCTTCTGTAAAGCTTTCTATCATCTTAGGTACATAACTGTCTCCTTCTTTCCAAAGGTCATTAAAATGTTTCTGGAATGGAAACCAACCATTTAAATGTATTTGGTGTAGTAAACTACCAATCATATATTTATTACTAATCTTTACCTTGTTATCCTGTAGCCATTTACCTATAGACACATCTTCAAATCCATATCCCTGCACTTGCATCTCACCACATGTCTTTATAAGCTCTGGAGATATGAAATAGCTACAACCTCCTGATGGATAATCTAACTCTAGGTCTTTTTGAAAAGCACCCTTCATACTATATCCATATAACTTAGTTTTCTCTAAATAGGGTAGAATAGATTCAAATAGCTTGATATTTAAAATAGCATCATCATCTATAAAGACTAACCAATCATAATTATCAAACTGGTTAGTTGTCCTAACTAGGTTAATAAAGTTAACTGTCTTTTCTTCATTGCTATTATAATCATCTTTACTACTGCCTGATATCTCAGGATGTTTACCTGTAAGCTTGTCTGTAAGACATACATAATCAAGAGTGGACAACCATGTATTAACACAGTTATCCACTCTATTAGTATGCTTATGACTAGTTTTTAATATAATCTTGTACATTACCAAATCATTATAACATCAAATGGAGATACTAATAATACTTGCTCATCATCTGATAAGTTAATTAATGGAGCTTTTGCTAAAACAGCTGGATCTGCTAATACCACATCTCCTGCTTTTATGTTTGATACAATATCTCCTACTGTATGCACTGTTAACTTAGAGAACTTTTTAATCATTTCTCTTTGTAATGCTTCTTTTGTATTTTCATCTACAACAATCTTACTTTCCTCATCTTGCAAAGGCATTTGTAAGTAAATTCTGTTTCCTAATAGTTTCATATTATTTATTTAAATTGTGAAATCTTGTTACATCTTCATCAAACAAACTAATTTCTGTTGAATATGTATTACGTTGTCTTTTAATTCCTTTAGTCTTTCCTGTTTTAGGATCAACATCTGGAACATCTTCTGAACGGTCATGTGTATCATCTAATAAGACTAACACTTTGTTTTCATCCATTTGTACAGACCTAACTACCTTATTTAAGTTAAAACTGTCTGTATAGATTTTGTCATCTTCTGTCTTTCTTGTGTAAAAGAATAAACTCATTGTTTTTGTTTTATTTGTTTAAAAAATTCATTGCTTAAATGTTGCATTTCATATGTATATACTTCTTCTGTATCATTATTCAAACAAATATCAGCCCAATGCATAACATTAATTGTAGCATGTAAAAGCTCATGATTAATCACTGATATATCATTTGTATTAGGTAACCATATAATAGGACTTTTACCATCTATTGTACCAAATGTCACTCCTCTAGCATCAAAATCATCTGATTTAACTGTACTATCTAAGTTATTTCTTACATATTCAGCAGCAAAAGCTGTATCTTCTGTAATAAGAACTTTTACATCCAAATCAAATGTATCTCCTTCTAATGTAATTACTTGATATTTAGTTAATAAAAAACTAGGAACTTTTGGTGTAACACATGATGCTAATAACACAAAAATTGCTATTAATACGTTAAATTTCATACTTTTTCTTTAGATATTCACGTCTTTTGTTAACTTCTTCATATCTATACATGTTGTTTTCAACATTAGAATGTTCATCTAATGTCAAAAGTATAATATTTTCCTCATCAAACCTAGCTTGAGGGTATTTTTCTTTTGGTAATATGTGATGGAAGAATATTGATAAAGGTTCTTTTCCTAAATATTCACCACTTTCTTCAGAATAATGGTGCTTTTTTGACCAAATTTGTAAGAAAATCTCTTGTAACTCGGACGTTTGTTGAGTTACCTCTTCTTTTTTTACAACATTGAATCCTTTTCTAGGCTTATGAATAAAGCAATATTCTCCCTCACAATTTTTACCACAGGTTTTGCACTTGGCTTTCACTACTTCAAACCAGTTGACCCAAATCCAAGTTCTCCTCTATTAGATTGCTCTAATTCAGGGACCACATCAAATGATATTGATAATACCTCTTCAAAATATATCTGAGCTACTCTATCTCCTACACCATAAGGAAATGATGTAGTTCCTGTAATACCTCCTGATAATACAGGAAGTTGTGTAAATATAGCCATCCATTCACCACGGTAATCGCTATCAATTACACCAAAAGAGTTATTCAATACCCAATGAAACTTAGTTAAGTTACTTCTAGGTACAATTATACCCTTATATCCTCTAGGTATTTCAGTCTTGAATCCAAGACCTACAGTTACTTTACCATCATTAGATACAGTGATACTATGTGCATATACATCATAACAAGCTGCATCCGCAGTGCCCTTAATAGGCATGCGTCCATCTTCTGTAGTCTTTTGTAATTTAATCTTCAATGGTTGATTCATCTTCTTCAATTTTAGGTTTTTCAATTTTGTTTATCTTTGCAATGATTTGTTCTCTAATGTCATTATAGAAATCTTCATTGTCAGTCAACATATCTTTAAACTTATCAAGATCGTATTTAGTTTCTCCAATAGTCATAGTTTTACCCCACTTCTTACCAATTCCATAATCATTGATAAGTTGTAGTATTTCACCAATTTTATCAATACCCACACCATAAACTATCTCAAAATTAGATAGCATATATGGAGGAGACATTTTGTTCTTAATAGCTTTCACCTTAGTAATGTTACCATAAGCTTGGTCACCTTCTTTTGCTAAAGATTTACTCACCTCGATTCTACAATCTGTATAGAACTTCAATGCATGACCACCTTGAGTTGTAGTTGGATTACCAAACATCATACCTATCTTCTCACGATATTGAGAAATTACAATAACACAAACATTGTGTTGTGATAGGGCACCTTTTAATTTTGGATATGCATTACTATTTAATAATGCTTTCTTACCAATTGAGCTATCACCTACATCACCATCTAGCACCTTCTTAGGAATCAATGAGCTATCTGAATCTATGATGACAAGATCAATTGTTCCTGTCTCAATCATTTCCATAGCTACTTGAAAGCCCTCTTCACCGCATGATGGTTGTGCAATCAACATTTTTGTTGTGTCTACACCAATTGCTTCAAAATACTTTTTATCCACTGCATGCTCGCCATCTATATACAATACAGTTCCTCCTGCCTTTTGGCATTCAGCAACAGCGTGACCACAGATTGTAGATTTACCTGAACCTTCCCATCCCATAAGTTCATACATCTTACCTTTAACAAATCCACCTGTGCCTAATGTAATGTGATCGAATGCAATACTTCCAGTGCTGATGATATCATAATGACCATCTGTTTTGGAATCTAATGTTAATACTGTACCTACACCATAAGTTTTATTTAACTTGTCTAGTGCCTCTTGAAATTTAGAAGATACCTCTACTTCTTGAGATTTTGCTTTTGCCATATTTAATTATTTTTGTGTATACAAATATACGATATTGTGTGTGATTTTCCATGATTTATTGCAAAAAAAACCCCTAGATTTTTTACGATCTAGGGGACACAATTAATGAACATGAACCAAAAACACAACACAATATTACTAATATTTTTTTAATTTATGAAATTTCGCATGCCCCACCACTGCATGCTGCTACTTGAGAGAATTCAACATTATCATCCATTTCTAAAACTCTTGTTAAGTCTATGGATGTCAATGTTTTAACTTTCTCATTATATTCTTCTTCTGTAATGTCTTCAAATGGAGCTTGTTTATAGCTACCACCAAAGTATGGTAATACAGACAAACCATTGTAAGTTTCTCTATTATCCCACATCCATTGACCTACTACTTCCCACTCATCAGTGATAGAAACAGTAGCTGATACATTATGAGTGTTATCTCCATTTATGTGCCCAGGTTTAATCCACTCTTGAGAGAATCTTTTAACACGTTCTAACGTATCTAATGGTGATTCAGTTCTTAGAATAGATCCTTCTGGAGCTTTCACAGGGATGCGTACACACAATGTATCTTTTGGACGTAATACATCATCTTCAACTAGTTCAGGATGATTGATTTCCAAGTACATAGCTAAATCTTCAGACTTATTGAATCTCATTGTTCTAAGGTAGTATGGAGCATGCCAAGCATGAATACCACTAGCTGTACCCAAAACAAGAGAAGTGGTCCCAGAAGGCTTAATACATGTAATACGAGCTGCTTCGTTGATACCTGTCTTCTCAGTGATTAGCGTATTTACAACTCTAGCTGTATTTGCTGCTATCTCTAAGTTATATTTAAGGATTTCTCCTGAACCTATACCAGTCATACCAATTCCTAACAATGCATCCTTAGCTGTAGTCTTAGACCAGATAGGACGTAAGTAATGAAAGTCAAAGAATCCTGCTTGCAATGTACCAAAGAATGCAGCGGTTGCCACTCTATCGTTAAGATCTTCTTGAGACTCAACATCTGATACATTCACTTCACATAGATTACAGAACTGAAATGGACGTAATCCAATCTCACAGCAAGGATTAGTTCCCCAATCTTTGTTGTTTGTCCAATAGATACCAGGCTCACCAGAACCAGAAGCTTCAATTCTCTTCCAAAGAGCTTTGAATTCTTCTTCTCCTACAGATCCTCTCTCTAGAACAGCTGAGTTGTTACTTCTACCTCTTTGTTCATTTAACTCCCACCAGTTACCATACTTACAGGTAATCATTTCTTCATCATCATGGCTGAATAAGCTAATCATTGCTGATCTTCTGATTCCACCTGCTAATACAGAATTAGCTATATGACACATAATATCATGGCATTCTAATGGAGATAGTTTACTACCGTTCTCTTTTCTTTCCATGATAGCATCAATATGAGCTAAACATATCTTAAGTGGTTCAGGACCAGGTGCTTTACCACCAGCTGTTACCAGTCTAGCTCCTTTCTGACGGATAGCTCTAAAGTCAAATTTAGGCTTTGGACCACCCTCAAAATAGAATTTCATTAGCATTTTTACTGAATCAGCCCAACCCATAATAGAATCTTCAATAAGATAATTTCTCATCTTATGATTATCCTGTTTCTTAATAGCTGGTAAATGCTCTACATGATGCTTCTGTACAGAAAAGCCTACACCTGAACCTCCTAGCAATAAGAACATAGTCTCACTAAAACTATATAAACTATCAACTGGTAGGAAAGCACAGTTATAACCTCTTGCGTTATTCACTTCCATAGCAGGACCTGCAAACTGCATAGCTCTCATAGATGGTAACACCTTCTTTTCCCTAATAAATTTAGCACTTTCTACAATTGCCTTCTCTAAATTAGGATACTTCTTAATCATCATAGTCTGATATCTATCAACTATCTCATCCCAGGTTTCCCTTCTTCTTAATTTTGAATTATATTTAGCATATTTACTAAATACCGTTATTTTACTTAATGCGTCTAGTCCTAAATCCATATGTTTTGTGTTTTATTGGTTAAAAAATGAAGGGCTGCGAATATACAACAGCCCTTCATAGAAACCAAGACATTTTAAAAATTCTAACTAACCAATTGTCTTATTAATTGTCCAAGTTCTGCATTATTTGAGTGGTCTCTAACTAACCTCGTTATTTCCTTATTTAAGGTCATTAATTTCTCTAAATACAAACTAGCGTCCATTAGTTCTTCTTGCAAATGTTTCAGATAGTTATCTTTATTATTCTTTTCCAGGGTGGTACCATACTTGCTGATACCGATTTCACTCCTTTGTGCATACTTTTCAATAACTTGTAAGACTATTTTGTCTGATTCTGTTGTCATAGTTTATCATTTAATAATTTAAATGCTTCTTCTACACCATTTCTTTCAGCTTCAATTCTAGTACTGCAAGGTACATATTCAGAATTTAAAGGTTTACTGATAAAATGTGAGAATATTACATCTTTTGAATCTTCCATTATTCTAATATGGATAATAATTCCGTGCTTATCAAATACATCAAAGAATATCATAGGAGATGCTGTTAACATAACTGCAATTGTATCATTATCAATAACTTGTTCTTTAAAAAAGTATTTGAAGTTTTAAGATAA
>Ga0114962_10004808_pt1 | contig 10698 bp, 18 predicted proteins | sample C_130820_MF_Meta_FD_87017 | JGI IMG/M metagenome (GOLD analysis project Ga0114962, IMG submission 87017) | Freshwater microbial communities from Lake Croche, Canada to study carbon cycling - C_130820_MF_MetaG | ecosystem: Environmental > Aquatic > Freshwater > Lake | place: Lake Croche, Canada...
ATAGTTTGTGGTCATGTCCACGATGAAGAAACAGAAGGTAAATGGGATGATCTACCAGAAGATTTCCTTTGCCCCGAGTGTGGTTGCGGTAAAGAAGAATACGAGTTACTTTAATCAGGTAATATGAATAAAGAAGAATTTATAGATCGATTATTTCATTCCACTGCTGTATTTGTAGATTGGGATGATAAAGAGTACCTTGTCAGCGATCTAATGAATCGCGCATGGAAGGAACGCCATGATACAGTTCAATTAACTGAAACTGTTAATCATGTAGAATACTTTGTTGAATTAATGAGAGCGGTATTAGGTGGTGGTTATCTAATACGTGGTAACCAATTACCTGATACAAAACCTGCTGGTACTTATTCATCTTGTACAAGCGGTAGTACAGGTCGTCCTAAATTAATTTCACACAACTTAGAAAACTTTATCGCACCTAGTGTAGCAATGAGTACTACAGAAAACATGGATGAGTCAAGTATTTTCTTAGCATACTTACCTACATCCACTAATGCGGTATTTGGTGTAGGCATGATGCCTATAGCAATTAGTAATGGTAGATGTGTGTTTAAAAAGTTCAATCCTTATCAAATTGTACACGAAATAGACAAATATCAACCTACACATGCTACTATGCCTCCGGGAATTTATAATCCTACAAGGTTAACAAAAGAATGGAAAAATGCAGATTTAAGTAGTTTTAAATATCTTATGTCTGGTAGTAATTTTACCGTTCCTGGATTCTTTGAGGACATTAAGAGCAAAGGCGGGAAACCTTTTCATGGATATGGAACAACAGAAATGCCTGCTATTATGAATTCGTATCCTGATAGCGAACAACATTTAGGGCATGTATGGTATCCCGGAGCAGAATGGAAAGAAGTAAACGGAGAGCTTTGGTGTCGTTGGAATCACATGGAATGGTGGCAAAGTGGAGACATGATTGAAGTAGATCCTGTTCATGGTCCTAGAATCACAGGACGTAAAGACAATCAGTTCAAATACAGAGATTTTAAAATTGTTCCTGAGAGTTATGAGTTAACTGCTAGACAACATGAACTGGTTACTGATGCCATGCTTAAACTAGAAAATCATTTGGTATTGTATTACGAAGGTACTGCTAGACCCGACGAAGTGGAGGATCTACTGGCCCAACATAATCCAAAAGAAATAATGCCAAGACAGTTTATCAAAGTAAATGCATTACCCAGATCTAATTTAGGAAAATTAGATCGCAAAGGTACAATAGTATTAAATTAAAAGTAATTATGAGTAAAGGTAGTAGTCCACGTCCCTATAGTGTTAGCCAACAACAGTTTGGCAATAACTATGATACAATTTTCAGAAAGGATAAAGAAATGCAAGTACGAGTAGCAGAACAAGGAAAAAAGTTCGGATCATGCGGCTGTGGTCGTAGCCCCACAGGTAACTGTATTGGTTGGCACGGTTTGACTGAAGAAGCCTTCAAACAGAAGTTAGCAGAATATCAGTCAAAGCAGTTGAATGAAACCAATCAAGGAAATTAAGTATTACGGTCCAGTTCAAATAACCTGGATCCTTAATCAATCATGTCCTAGTCATTGTTGGTATTGTCCCGATCATATACACCGCGGTCGTAATAACAACTTTGATTGGGACACTGTTAATAAATTTTTAGATTTCCTAATTAGCAAATATCCACATGCTAATATTTCACTCAGCGGAGGAGAACCTACTACATGGCCTTACTTTGAAGAACTACTAGACAAGGTATTATCAGAAGGTCGGAAGATAACAGTAAGCGTAAATTCAAACCTAGTTAGAACACGAGACTGGTGGAGTAGAATGGCTCCTAAGTTGGCAGGTGTGAGTGCTAGTTATCATCCCGATGTTGTTAAGACAGATGAGGAACGGCAAGATTGGTTTGACAAGTTAGATTATGTTGCGGCACAGTCCGGAACAAATTTACGTATTATGATGGATCCTAAACATTGGGATCATTGTGTAGAAGTAATAGAACGTTTACGGACTAGGAATGATTTACTTTATGGAGTTGAACCTGTTAGGTTGTTAAACTACTTTGAAGGTTTTCATGTAGTTAATTACGACATTGACTATACTCCCGAACAGGATCACAATCTAAGTTTGATGAATTATTCCCCCCCTAAAATAAATCCTCCTGCAATACAGAAAAAACAATTTCAAGAACTAATAGGCATAGTACATGAAGACGGTTCTCGCCAAAAGTTAGATCACGTGGGTCCCTTAGTTTTAAATAAAATGAATAAGTTTAAGGGCTGGCAATGTAATATAGGCTTAGAAAGTCTATATATCAGCCCAGATGGGCACATTAAAAGAGGCAACTGTTTTGAAGGTGCCATAATCGGTAATGTATTGGAGCCCGAAAAGATAATTTGGGCAGATAAAGCATTAGAGTGTTCCTATGAAATGTGCCATTGTTTAACAGATATTCGAATATCCAAATGGCGCCCATGACTGGTAAAATTGGTAAAAAAATCTCTTGTGGTTTTACTGGTTTTGTCATATACTAAACACATAGGAGAATTTTATGAGCCCAGAACACACAGTTACAGCAATCAAAAAGATTTGTAAAAATGACTCAGGCGATGAGCAAATTTGGAAAAACAAGGGTACACAATATCATTGGAATATTGGACGTTCCACACCTTCTGGTTTAATCAATGGGGTTGTACGCAAACTAGCAGGTATCGACGCTAGTGGTTACCAAATTTGGGTTGTTGCAGGCAGTTTTAAGATCAATCCGGACGGCACTATTGCTCGCTGGACAGGACTGCCACGTGAAACACAGAAACTAGCAGAAGGTGTTAGTCGAATTAAATCAGAAGTTCTAGAAAAGGTAGGTACCTAATGAGTATGCACTTAGAAGGCCCGTGGCTCAGTACTACAGGCAAGCGTAAAGGCAAGGTAAAGTTCCGTAATGCTGAAGAAGCACGTAAGAGTCGAGATCTGGATACCGCCTGGAAAGAACTTCAAAAGAAATGGGCTGTGGAGGCAGAAGATAAAAAACGCAAACGTGCCCTAAGTGCTGAGCCTTACCGATCTCCTGTACAGAATTATCGTGGTGTTGAATCACCTCGCATTCCTAGTTTAAATAATGGTATAGACGCAAGTCCGGCTGTGCTAGCACCCCCAAAGGTTTATACCGGAACAAAGGTCAAGGGGATTGCCACAATGCACAAATCAAATGCCGTTCCTGTTTTCTCCAATGAGGAAGCAGTTGATATTTCAAAGATGAGACGATGAAACCTACACTAAATGAAAAATTTATAGCATATCTAGCACTACTAAGCGGCTTGTCAATTTCGGCAGTAGCGGTCTACTACTCAGTAGTGGGCCTTACTGCTATTTTCTCTGCCGCTGTCTTGCCCATTATCATTATGGGTGCTACATTAGAACTAAGCAAATTAGTTGCCACAGTTTGGCTCAAACAAAATTGGAAGATAGCACCTTTATCAATTAAGGCATACATGACTACTGCGGTTATTGTGTTAATGCTAATTACTTCAATGGGTATATTTGGATTTTTAAGTAAAGCACACAACGATCAAAATCTTGTAAGCGGAGATGTAGTTAGTAAAATAGCCATTTATGATGAAAAGATTAAAACAGCCAAGGATAATATCGATGCAAACCGCAAACAACTTAAACAGATGGATGAGGCTGTGGATCAGGTCATGGGCCGGAGTAGCGATGAAAAAGGTGCCGATAAAGCAGTTGCGCTACGAAAAGGACAAGCCAAGGACCGTGCTAGACTGCTTCAGGACATCGAAACCGAGCAGAAAAAGATTAGTAGTCTTAATGAAGAACGGGCCCCTATTGCCGCAGAAGTACGTAAAGTGGAAGCAGAAGTTGGGCCTATAAAATACATTGCGGCATTTGTCTACGGGTCTAATCCCGACAGTTCAATCTTAGAAAAAGCAGTCACATGGATTATTATCTTAATAGTAGTTGTATTTGACCCGCTGGCTGTTATCCTGTTGTTAGCAAGTCAAATTAGTTTCCAGAGTTTCCGTGAAAAACGAGACTGGCTTGACGACCAGGAAGATGATTTAAATGAATCGACTTTTGTTGCTGACCAAATTTTAAAAGCAGGTGTTGCTAATAGTAATCCTGATGATAATGTGCCTGTAGATCTAGAATGGAAAGAAGCAGGTCCTGAACCTAAATATGAGCAAGATGACGGTCCATTAACAGCAACTCAAGTTGAACAAATAAAAGAATCAGTTAAATTTAAAGATCCGGGCGAACATCCTGCTGATACATTAGATTATCAAATTTTGGAAGATGTTGATGACGAACCTATAAATGTAGGACCCGCCTTTGAAGGTGTAAAGATTGACGGTGAATGGATTCAAACAGGACCTGCTTTGGAAAAAGAATCTGAACAGCCATCAGCAGTTGACCAATGGAACACCATGATTGCTGAAGTTGAGAAAAATATCCAAACGGAACAACAAGCAGAGCCGCCACGTGTAGACAATCCTACCAGTGATTATGTAACTATTGACGGAGAACGTTATCATAAACGTGCCGCACCTCGTGGTTATATTCAAAATGAAGAACAACAAGAAGGTGGCAAATGGCAAGAGATAACTAATAAGGCTGTAAAGATTACAGAACAAGAATATATTGAAAAGGCCAAAGAACGTCGTGAAGAAAGTAACCCTAATAACCCCGCCTGATTTTTACGAAAACGGCAATTACAGTATTTTATTAATAGGTATCTCTGAAGAAGAACAGGATCAAATTAGTCACCAACTAGGACAGTTAGATTCGGACACACCACTTAACATATATTATTTCCAAGGCGAAAATAATATGGAATGGTTGTTGTTTGCATTAAATAGAAGTGATGCAATATATATTAATGCTGATTCTGGCACAGACTTAGTCAAATGGATGGCCAGTTATATGTTAGGTAAGTCTAATGTTTGGTACACTACCTCTGATGCGGAGTTAAAATCATTATTCTCTTATATTAATCAGAGGTATGTACCGAACATTAAAACATTTATAGAGGTTCAATTTGACAACAAAGAATAAAGATCCGCATTGCTCATTCTGCGGCAAAAATCAAAACGATGTTGAAAAACTAATTGTAGGTAGTGATACAGTTGGAATATGTAACGATTGCGTTACCCTATGTGTAGATATCCTACAAGATGAAAAAGTTAAAAAATTTCCGTTAGATGAAACCAAAAAACTTTATAACCCTGTAAAGATTAAAGATTATCTTGACGAATATATTATTGGACAAGATGAAGCAAAGATCAGTTTGAGCGTTGCAGTATGTCAGCATTTCAAACGTATCAACCATCCTAACAAACACATTGAATTAGAAAAGACCAATGTACTAATGTTAGGCCCTACCGGATGTGGCAAAACAATGTTGGCTAAAAAGATTGCCAGTTATTTGGATATTCCTTTCGCCATTTGTGATGCTACCGGGTTAACAGAAGCAGGCTATGTAGGTGACGATGTTGAATCAGTGCTTACACGACTGATCAATGTAGCAGACGGTGATATAGAAAAAGCACAGCGTGGTATTATCTATATCGACGAAATTGACAAACTTGCTCGCAAGGGCGAAAGCATGAGTATTACCCGAGATGTAAGCGGGGAAGGTGTGCAACAAGCATTGCTCAAAATGATAGAAGGATCAGTATGCAGGGTGCCTGCCGGCGACAAAAGAAAGCATCCTAAAGGAGATATGTTAGAAATCGATACTAGCAAGATCTTGTTCATTTGCGGTGGTGCCTTTGTTGGTATTGATAAAATTATTCAACGCAGACGAGGGTCAAAAGGTGTCGGCTTTGGTGCTACTATTAAAACCAAAGAAGAAGAAATATTAGATGTATTCAAACACCATACAACCAAAGATCTTATCAGTTACGGGATGATTCCGGAATTTGTAGGACGTTTTGGTATTACAGTCAGTGTTGAAAAATTAACAGAAGACCAATTGGTTCAAATCCTAAAAGAACCAAAGAATAGTCTCATTAAACAGTATCAATATATCTTTGAGTTAGATGGGCTAGGACTTACATTTGAAGATTCTGCTCTTAAAGAAATTGCCCATAAGGCCACTAAGTTAGACACTAATGCTCGTGGACTAAAGAGTATATTAGAAAAGATCTTGTTGCCTTATCAGTTTGATGCTGTGGATTTACGTGAAAGAGGTTTAACCAATATAAATATCACAACGGATGCAGTAAATGAAATGCCCGCTGAATTAACCTTTGAAAAAGTAACCAATGAGAAAACCAAACAGTCCTAAGGGTGTATCAGTTGAAGTTAGAGATGCCAATATTAATGTTGCTCTTAGAAAACTCAAAAAGAAAGTAGAAGAAGGCGGAGTACTAATCGAAGTGCTAGAACGTCAACATTTTGAAAAGCCCACTACAGAACGTAAGCGTAAAAAAGGAGCCGCCCGAGCTCGCTGGCTCAAAAAACTACGAGAGCAGGAATTACCTAAAAAACTCTATTGACATTGGCGTAAAAATACAGTATAATAGTATTTTAACAAGAAAGTTCCCAATGAATAAAACCAAACTTAAAGCAGTTGTATCCGATCTTAAATCTTTTGATTGGCAAAAAGTTGTTGATTACGGTAACAGCCTAGGACCTAAATTTGATGAAGCCCAGTGGAGATTCCTTAAAGGTTATATTATGGAGGCGTCCTCAGAAGTACATGCTAATGATCCAACTTTTAAATATGTCGGAGAAACACATTGTGATTTCAAATGGAGTAAACATAAGATCACTGTAGAACAAAAAAGCAAAATGGCTGGTAAGTTTTATACCAAAAAGAATAAACTCAAAAAAACAATCAGTTTTATTCTTACCAATAGTTACGGAACAAACAATTCCAACAAAATTTCTGCCGCATCAGTTGCAGATGTTCTTATTGGCATTTCAAGCGACGGAGTAGTATTTGCTCCAAAAGATGTTGTCATGAAACATCTCACACAAAATGGTGATGGGTTTGTTGTTAACATTCCTGCATCTGAGATAACAGAAATTACTGGGTATCTTGAGCCAGGAACCACATATGAAAATAATTTGGATGAAGACATTCAAAATGCTATCAAAGAAAATATTAAACGCTTGACAAAATAACTTTATCGTGCTATAATAGTGTTTTATAACACAGAAAGATCTTATGGCAAAGCACCTAATGGTAGACATGGAGACAATGGCAGTCTCCCCAAATGCAGTTATTCTCACTTTGGGTGCTGTTCATTTTAATCCCTACGGCAACGGCTACGGTGATAAGATGTATGTGCGTTTTGATCTTGATGACCAAGATAAACTAGGACGAGAAATTGATCCTAATACCTTAGATTGGTGGGCGAAACAAGATCCTAAAATTATGGAAGAAGCCTTTGGTCCAGAGAATCGTACACCTGTAGCAGATGCTATCAATCAGTTCCATAAGTTTGCTTGGGGCTGTGATGCATTCTGGAGTCACGGTGCTACCTTTGATTTGGTTATTATTGAGAACATATATAAGCAGTTAAATAAAGTACCGCCATGGCAGTATTGGCAGTTACGGGACACACGTACACTCTTTGATTTAGGCTATAATCCAGATATGCCCCAAGGTAGTAAGCACGATGCCCTACAAGATGCTATCCGGCAATCAGTGGGTGTTCAAAACATCTACGCAAAATTGAAAATTAAGGAACGGTAATATGAGCACTGAGCAAGACAAGTTTAATCACAGCAAACGTCTACAAAAAGATGAGAACGCTATTAAAAAACAAGTCAAGATTGCTAAGGAACATAGGGTCAGCGAATATAACCCTAGTGAAGTGAATCAACCTCATCGTTATAATAAACATCACGTAATGGATTGCGGTAATCCAAAATGCGTGATGTGCGGTAATCCTAGAAAAACTTTTAAAGAATTAACGCAACAAGAAAAACGTCTATTCCAAGATGTTGATACGCCCAATGATCGTCATTCTAATGGAATTCCGCCAAAAGACGAGTAACTTGTCAACGTAATGTCCTTAACTGGCGTTATAAATATATAGTCAGGAGAAAACTATGAAAAAAGTTCTTTTAGCATTATCGTTATTTGCAGTAGTTGGCACAGCCAATGCACAGTGGCATCATCACGGTGGATACTACCGAGGCGGCGGATACTACGGTGGAGGTAATTGGGTTGCACCTTTGATACTTGGCGGAGTTATTGGTTACGAAATCAATCGTGCAAATCAACAGGTCATAGTTCAACAACCACCTGTTATCGTCCAATCACAACCAGTGCTTCAACAACCTCCTTATGGTTATCACTGGGAAGAAATGATTGATCCTGCAACCAACACAAGAAAAATTGTACTAGTACCGAATTGAGGCAATGTGGTTCTAAGAATCCAGCCCGACGAATCTTTTGAAAGTTGGGCTAATCGTGTCAATGAATATGAAATTGATCGTGCTCGTAGGCGTATAGCCAAAGGTGAGGACATTGAGTTAGTGTTGGAAGAAATGTCTAAGGCTGTTTCGCAAAAGTTACTACATCCTATTCTTAGTATAATACACAAAAGTGCTAGCGGGTCCTTTGATGCTGAAGCAAATAGAAAATCATACGATGAGTATATGAAACATATAGGCCCAAGAGCAGACCATATTCAGGATGATAAATGAAACTTGATCGAAGATTCAAAGGGTACGGCGATTTTAAATATGCTGTACAGTTTGGTTATAAACAAGGTGATGTTTTTTGCGAACGTAGAGAATGGATGTGGGATCAATTTGGTGCAAGTTGTGAGCACGAACATTGGCGCGAAGGCAAATCTTGTTGGTGCTGGATCAATGACGACTATCGTACCCGAATCTTATTTGAATCCGAAAAAGAATACAACTGGTACATGTTAAAGTGGGGTTGACTTGAATGTAGATTTATGCTACAATATAGGATGGCTACAAAAAACGCATTCATCTTTAGTTGGGATCAAACAGGCATAGAAGCCATTGTTCCTATTACACAATATGAACATCACGATAAACAGAACCTTATGCGTCTGCTACGTGAACAAGACCCGATTCCAAATCCGCTAGACCGCATTGTAAATATGCTGGTCATGAGGGCTAGATATAACACTCAACGTCATTATGAAATCTACGCTATAGATTGTGTAGAAGATATGGACGAAGCATTTTGGAGAGAACAGTGGGAAGAATATCCTCAGTCCACAGCAGAACTAATTAGAGAGCGTGGTCACAAATTATACAGTGACCGAGTTAACACTAACCAAATTAAAATAACATGAAAATACACTACGTTTCAGACCTGCATCTTGAGTGCGAATATCAAGAACTTCCCGGTGGAGAAGTATTGATCCTTGCTGGCGATATTGCCGAAGTTGTAGGAATCAGTAAACAGCATCACAGTACCAAACTAGTTCAAGATACCCCTGATTATTTTTATCGACTTTCCGAATTTTTTAGATGGGAATGTGAAAAATACGATAAGGTATTTTATGTATTAGGCAATCACGAACATTATCACGGACGCCTAGACAAGTCTTATCACATCCTCAAATCTATTATGCCTGACAATGTTAGTGTGTTAGAGAACGAAGTTGTTGAGTATAAAGGTGTTATGTTCATGGGTGCTACCATGTGGACTGATATGAATAAGAATGATCCTATTACTCTTTATACTGTTAAAAACGGAATGAATGATTATAGATCTATTACAAATCATTATCTAGATAAAGATATATATTATAAATTAACTCCCGAACATACTGTTGGTATTTTTAGAAAAACTGTAGAGAACTTTAAACAGATACTAGAACGTGAAGAAAACAAATTGAAACCATTTGTGGTAATTACACATCACAGTCCTAGTTATTCCAGTATCAACGACAAGTACAAATCCGAGTACCATATGAACGGTGCTTACTGTAGTGATTTAAGTAATTTTATTTTAGATCATCCGCAGATCAAATACTGGATACACGGACATCTGCATGATGCAGTAGACTACATGATAGGAACAACACGCATTACCAGTAACCCTCGCGGCTATGTAGGTTTTGAAGATACTAGTGGGTTTGATCCTAACAAGAGTTTTGAACTATGAATATACCACAATTTAATTCTAAAAGTATTGATCAGATAGGAAATTCTCTTGTTGCTATTTTTCATAGACTTGCATTGTTTGGTATAGGTGCGGCCACAGTATGGGCGGCCAGTTGGACATTTATTGAATTATTCAGTCAGCATCATGCTTCAGTAGGAGACCTACTACTTTTGTTTATCTATTTGGAAATAGGTGCTATGGTTGGAATTTATTTTAAAACCAACCATATGCCTGTACGTTTCCTACTTTATATTGCAATTACAGCGTTAACCAGACACATGATTGACGTAATGAGTCATAGCCCAATTAATGTAATTGAAATGATAGCAGTAGCAGGGTCTACTCTTGTTATTGCTTTTAGTGTTCTAATAGTTAGATTTACCAGTGCTCGATTTCCCAGTGATAAAAAGGACGATGTAGTATGAGTTCAACAGTACGTATACCTTGGACTGTTAGATCCGACAACGAAATTTATTGGAACGAGGTTTGTGCTTGGGCTATTGAGCGTTTTGGATTGCCGGGTGATAAGTTTGTCACCTCGGCCAATATCAACTACATGGACTTTGTTTTTGAAAACA
>Ga0114962_10004809_pt1 | contig 10697 bp, 11 predicted proteins | sample C_130820_MF_Meta_FD_87017 | JGI IMG/M metagenome (GOLD analysis project Ga0114962, IMG submission 87017) | Freshwater microbial communities from Lake Croche, Canada to study carbon cycling - C_130820_MF_MetaG | ecosystem: Environmental > Aquatic > Freshwater > Lake | place: Lake Croche, Canada...
CTTCCAACAGGGCTTGTTGCAGTATTTCTGTGAGGCCAACGGGCGGCTGCAAATCGAAATGGATGTCGTGCAATAACTTGGTGGGTGACAAGTGGCCCAAGGTGTCTTGCAAGTGATGAGCCAAAGAGGCAGAACGGATGAGCGCATTTTTAAGGGCTACCAATTCACGCGGCCGGACCTGCTTCAGCGCAATGCGCGCTGTGATGCGCTCCACGTCGCTGGCGCCTTTGAGTTGTTCGCGCAATCTGGACCAAATGGCCACGCCGCTTTGGACTGCTGCGCTGCTGTCGTTCAACTGATCAAGTGCAGCCAAACGCTCAACTGCAATTTGCCGGTCGCGCGGCGGATTGAGCAACCATTGTTTGAGTTGGCGGCTGCCCATGCCTGTCATGCAAGTGTCTAGCAACGAGAAGAGGGTGGGCGAGTCTTCGCCGCGCAAAGTTTGCGTGAGTTCTAAATTGCGGCGCGTGCTGGTGGGCAGGTCAATGAGCTCGTTGGCCTTTTGCACTTTGAGCTGCGACACATGAGGAAGTGTTCTGCCTTGCGTGTGTTCTGCATAAGTGAGCAAAGCACCTGCTGCGGCATGGGCGTGACTGAGCTTGTCAGCATCCCATGCGGCCAGGCTGGTCACATTGAGCTGCTTGATCAGCTTGCTGTGACCGAGGCCAGCTTCGTATTGAAAGTCAGGCCGCAAAGTGAGTGACAGAGCCATGCCACGTTGGCCCAAACGCATCGACTGAAGTTGCTGTTCCCACTTGGGGCTAATGCTGGCGCTGACCAGCAATTCACTGGGTGCAATTCTTTCTAACCAATCGGCCAATTCATCGTGCGTGCATTCGGCCAAATGCAAGACACCTTGTGTCACGCTGAGCCAAGCCAAGCCGCACGCATTGCGCGGTGCAATGTGCAGTGACAACAAAATGGCTTCGCTTTTGTCAGACAGCAATTCAGTGTCTGTGAGGGTGCCGGGTGTGACAACGCGAACTACTTTGCGCTCAACGGGCCCTTTGCTGGTGGCCACATCGCCCACTTGCTCGCAGATGGCCACCGACTCACCCAACTTGATGAGTTTGGCCAAATAGTTTTCGACGGAATGAAACGGTACTCCGGCCATGGCAATGGGCTTGCCTGCTGTTTGACCACGGTGCGTGAGGGTGATGTCCATGAGGCCCGCTGCACGCTCGGCGTCTTCAAAGAACATTTCGTAAAAGTCGCCCATCCGGTAAAAAACCAGGGTGTCAGGAAACTCCGCCTTGATGCGCAGGTACTGCTGCATCATGGGCGTGTGAGCACTCAGGTCGAGCGCGTCGGTCATGGCTTAGATCGGGCTGTCGGTTGAGGTTTGACGCGCTTGCGTATCCTTGATGTCGGCCGCACGCATGGCCGCTTTTTCGCCAGCACTGGCGAATTTGCTGTACTTGCTAAGGATAGGCACCAGCTGTCCGTAAATTTTGGGCGTGCCAGCCAAGCATTCTTTTTGTTCCAAGAAGTCGGCTTCGCCTGTGAAGTTGCCCACCAAGCCGCCAGCTTCGGTCACGAGCAAGGCACCTGCTGCCACGTCCCAAGGCTGTAGACCTGTTTCAAAGAATGCATCTGTGAAACCAGCGGCCACATAAGCCAAATCCAATGCCGCAGCACCTGGCCTGCGCAGGCCCTCGGTGCGTTGCATGACTTCGCCCATCATGCGCAGGTATTGGTTGAAGTTGTCGCCTGGGCGGAATGGAAAGCCTGTGGAAATAAGGCACTCATGCATTTGCGTGCGCTTGCTGGTGCGCAAGCGCCGATCGTTCATGTAGGCGCCGCGCCCTTTGGTGGCTGTGAACAAATCGTTGCGTGAGGGGTCGTACACCACTGCTTGTTCCACTTTGCCATTGACGGCCAGCGCAATGCTGACGCAATAAACGGGAAAGCCGTGAATGAAGTTGGTGGTGCCGTCTAGCGGATCGATGATCCACACATGATCGGCGTCGGGGTTGCCATGTGTGCTGCCAGACTCTTCGGCCAAGATGCCGTGATGCGGGTAGGCGGTGAGCAGGGTTTCGATGATGGTGTTTTCGCTGGCCAAATCGACTTCGGTCACGAAGTCATTGACTTGTTTTTGCGAAATTCGAACAGCCTCCACGTCCAGGGCCGCGCGGTTGATGATGGCGCCGGCGGCGCGTGCAGCCTTGACGGCTACGTTGAGCATGGGGTGGAGATTGGTCGACATGAATTTTTAAGAGCAAAAGCTAAGGTCCTCAGTGCGATGACAGAGGCGAATGACGCATTTTCCCATGAAATTTGACCCTCGGCACAGGCCGCAGTTGGATTTGGCCATTTTGAGCACTTGGAACTGGGACAATAGCCCCTATGCGAACCCGATTTATCTTGATTGAAACCAGCCACCCCGGCAATGTGGGTGCGGCCGCCCGTGCCTTGAAGGTCATGGGCTTTGATGAAATGGTGCTGGTGGCACCGCGCTACGCCAATGTTTTGCGCAAGGAAGAAACCATCCAAAGGGCCAGTGGCGCCAACGATGTGCTAGATAAAACGCGCATTGTGGACAGCTTGGAGGAGGCGTTTGAGGGCATTTCGCATCTGTGTGCCACGGCCATGACACCTCGAGATTTTGGCCCTCCAACGCGATCACCCCGAGAACACTTTGAGGGGCTGTTGGGCCGCTCTCTTGCGCCACCCCAAATGCTTGAGGCCAAAGCCACTGAGTCCCAACCGAAAGAAGCCATTTCGTCGATTGGATTTCTGTTTGGCTCCGAACGTTTTGGTATGAAAAACGAGGATGTCTACAAGTGCCATGTTGCGCTGTCTATTCCGACCCATCCTGAGTTTGGCTCTTTGAATTTGGCCGCAGCCATTCAATTGGTGGCCTATGAATGGCGTTTGGCCTTGGGTGGTTTTCCAGTTGTATCTCCTGTGCATGAATCGCCTGTGGCCGATGCTGCACAAGTGGCTGGACTGCTCAGCCATTTGGAAAAAGCCTTGGTTGAAATTGGATTCCTAGATCCTTTGGCCCCTAAAAAACTCATGCCTCGTTTGAATCAATTGTTCAATCGGGCCGACCTCACGCCAGAAGAAATCCATATTCTCAGAGGTGTTGCTAAAGCCATGATCGAAACAGCGCAATCAAAAAGGTAGACTTGGCCCAAACCCAATTGCTTATGTTCTCTCGCATCCATTCCGACATCCAATGCATCCTTGACCGAGATCCTGCTGCGCGCACCGCTTGGGAAGTGCTGACCTGTTACCCAGGACTTCATGCCGTGGTGATGCACAGGTGGGCCCATGCATGCTGGCGCATGGGATTCAAATGGTTGGGTCGATTCATTTCTAATTTCTCACGCTGGGTCACGGGCATTGAGATTCACCCGGGCGCGAAGTTGGGAGAGCGGGTGTTTTTCGATCACGGTATGGGCATCGTGATTGGTGAAACCGCCGAGATTGGAGACGGCTGCACCATTTACCATGGCGTCACTTTGGGCGGCACATCTTTGTACAAAGGGGCTAAGCGCCATCCCACTTTGGGTAAAGATGTGGTCATAGGCGCTGGCGCGAAAGTGTTGGGCGGTTTCACTGTGGGCGATGGCGCTAAAGTAGGCTCCAATGCCGTGGTGACCAAGCCGGTACCCCAAGGCGCTACTGCTGTGGGTAATCCTGCTCGCATCATTCAGGAAGATGCCGATGTTCAGCGCGAAGCAACAGCTTCCAAGATGGGCTTTTCAGCTTATGGCGTGACACAAAACGACGATCCTTTGTCGCAAGCGATGCGCGGATTGATCGACAACGCAGCCAGCCAAGAGCATCAAATTACCATGCTGTGGCAAGCGCTTGAAAAAATGAATTCAGACGCTGGCAATGCAGCTGCCATTCAAATGCCCGGTGATGCGGCCAAGCGCGAAACTTTTGAGGCTGAAAAGCTCAATCAGTTGGTGGGCAAATAATTTTCAGGACCTGGGTGCTCGGATGGCCGTCTTGGGTCTGAAGGCCTTGCACACTTCGTCGTGTGTTTCCAAATAAGGGCCTCCGATCAAATCAATGCAGTAGGGCACAGCGGCAAAAATGCCATGCACTACGCTTTGTCCTTGACTGTCTTTCAAGCCTTCCAAGGTTTCTGCAATCGATTTGGGTTGACCCGGAAGATTGATGATCAAACTCTGTCCTCGAATCACGGCCACTTGTCTTGAGAGGATGGCGGTGGGCACAAACTTCAAACTGATCTGACGCATTTGCTCACCAAAGCCAGGCATCTCTTTGTCGGCCACAGCCAAGGTGGCTTCAGGGGTGACATCTCGGATGGCTGGGCCTGTGCCGCCAGTGGTGAGCACCAAACTGCAGCCGGCCTCTACCAATTCAATCAGGGTGGCGCTGATGCGTTCTTTTTCATCGGGAATGAGCCGAGACTCAAATTGCAATGGATTTTTCAAAGCATGGCTCAGCCATGTTTGAAGGGCTGGAAGGCCTTTGTCTTCGTAGACGCCTGTACTGGCGCGGTCGCTGATGGAGACAATGCCAATTTTGACGGGGTCGTGCAATGCGCTGGATGTGTCTTGTGATGTCGTCATGTTCAAAGCTCAGTGGTCTTCATCCTGGGCGGCGCTGTCATGCGTGGCATTGCTCATTTCTGCACGCACCAACTGAAATATTTCGCGGTAAGCGCGGCTTTGCCGGGGTGCCAAGCCTTGAGACACGCTGGCCGCAGAAATGGCTGGCGCATCTTTGCGAGCTTGCCTGATGAGGGCACGCAGTTGTTGGCTGTCGGTTTCTGGGAAGTTTTTAAGCCATTCGCCACATGCATCGTCATCACTGATCAAGCGGTCGCGCCACTGCTCGGCCAAATGCAGTTGCAATGTTTCTTGCGCTGAGCCCTGGTTTTGTTCTAACAGGGCCGCCTTGACGCTTTCAATGACGTCGTCGTCGAGCTTGCGCATGAGCTTGCCAATGAATTGCATTTGCCGGCGCTTGCCTTCAAAGTTGGTAATTCGCTTGGCATCTGCGACGGCATCGACCAGTTTTTCGGGCAGGTCGGCTTTGGCCATCAGATCGGGGCGTAAATCCAATAGACTCTCACCCAGTTTCTGCAACTCATCGCTCTCTTTTTTGAGGTCAGTGCGGCTGGGTTCATCGCCCCCTTTGAGCTCGCGCTTGAGTTCGAGGTCCAGCTCGCTGCCTTCGGCAACAAATTGACCTTGAACGAAATAACCTTTTTTGAATTTACGGGACATGTGAGCTCTTAAGCCTTTTCAGCGGGACGGCAAGTATCATAGCCGTCACTGTGAATTTTAAATAATCGACTGTTTTGACGAATTCGACGCAAATGATGAAAAAAAACAAGCCTCAGACTGCCAAGGCCCCTTCCAAGTCCCACAACGCGCATGCGCATGACGGTTTCAGCTACAGCCGCAACTTTTTTGAAGGCTTGGTCGATTCTGCCCTGAAACACGCCAAAAAAATCGGCGCTACCGATGCGGGGGCCGAAGCTTCAGAGGGCTGTGGTCTGAGTGTGAGTGTGCGCAAGGGCGAGTTGGAAAACGTGGAGCGCAACCGTGACAAGTCCTTGGGTGTCACGGTGTATGTGGGCCACAGACGCGGTAATGCCAGCACTTCTGACTTCTCAGAGGCGGCCATTCAGCAAACCGTTCAAGCTGCGTTCGACATTGCGCGTTTTACCGCTGAAGATCCAACGGCTGGCTTGCCCGATGAAGATGACATTGCCAAAGTTCAACCTGAATTGGATTTGTTTCATCCTTGGTCTATCAACAGCGAAGAGGCGGCCAAGTTGGCTTTGGCTTGTGAAGCGGCAGCGCTTCAAACCAGTCGACGCATTACCAACAGCGAAGGCGCTGGCGTGTCAGCGCAGCAGAGTCATTTTTTCAGTGCGCACACGCACGGATTTCGGGGCGGGTATGCCAGTTCTAGGCACAGCATGTCGGTGGCGCCCATCGCATCATTGCCTGGAAAACATGCTGAAATGCAACGCGATGCTTGGTACACATCGATGCGCGCCGCTGATCAAATGGCCACGCCTGAAGCGGTAGGACGGTATGCGGCAGAGCGTGCTTTGAGCCGATTGGGTAGCCGCAAAATTCCAACCACAGAGTGTCCTGTTTTGTTTGAATCGCCCTTGGCAGCGGGTCTGTTGGGCGGATTTGTGCAAGCAGTCAGTGGCGGTTCTTTGTACCGCAAGAGCAGCTTCTTGTTGGACTCTATGGGCAAGCAAGTCTTTCCCAAACACATTGATATTTCGGAAGATCCCCATGTGTTGCGCGGCAAAGGCAGCTCGCCATTTGACGATGAAGGTGTTCGCGGTTTGAAGCGCAAAGTGGTCTCGGGTGGTCGTGTCGAAGGCTATTTCTTGAGCAGCTATTCAGCGCGCAAATTGGGCATGAAGACCACAGGCAATGCGGGTGGTTCACACAACTTGATCATGTCATCGAAGTTGACGCGTTCGAGTGATGACCTTCAGGCCATGCTGCAAAAATTGGGCACAGGTTTGTTTGTGATTGAACTCATGGGGCAGGGCGTGAACTACGTCACTGGCGACTACTCGCGTGGTGCATCAGGCTTCTGGGTTGAGAATGGCGAAATTGCTTTTCCTGTGCAAGAAATTACCATCGCAGGTAATTTGAAAACCATGTTCAAAGGCATTGAGGCTGTGGGCGCTGATGCATACAACTATGGCGCAAAAACCATTGGCTCGGTCTTGATCAACCGGATGAAAATTGCAGGCTCTTGATGCTGGCACCTGAGTTGTTGGCTGCAATGGCCTCGGGCTGTTGGGCCATCGGTGCTTTGTTCTCTGCCAATGCCGCTTCTGAAATGGGCGCTTTTGCTTTCACGAGATGGCGTTTGTTTTTCGCCATGTGCTTGTTGTGGCTCGCCGCGATTTATGTAGGACGTTGGCCTGAACTCACCTTTGAAAGCATCGCTTGGCTTTCTGTTTCCAGTTGGATTGGCATCTTGGTGGCCATCTTCTCATCGATTGCGCCAGTTTTGTTGTTGCCCCTCTTATGGGTCGTCTATCGAAGACAACCAACTGATTGGAAATTAATGTTGATCTGACCCCAATTAAATTACCCTGCGAGGGCGGCTTTTACCGCGGCTGAGACTTGTCCCATATCGGCTTTGCCAGCCAACTGGGTTTTGACGGCGCCCATGACTTTGCCCATGTCGCCAGGGCCTTTGGCGCCCAAAGAAGCAACGATGGCTTGGACGGCTGCAGTTACTTCCTCTGCCGACATACGAGCTGGTAAGTAAGCCTGCAACACCAGCATCTCGGCTTTTTCAATGTCGACCAAGTCTTGACGTGCTGCTAATTCAAACGCAGCAATCGAGTCTTTGCGCTGCTTCACCAGTTTGTCCAAGATGACCACGTTGGCTGCGTCATCCAACACCACGCGCTCATCCACTTCTTTTTGCTTCATGGCCGACAGCAACAAACGAATGGTGCCCAAGCGCGCAGTGTCTTTGGCGCGCATGGCGTTTTTCATATCTTCGGTGATTTGGTCTTTGAGGCTCATGGTGCTTCCTTTGGGAAAGTGACTCTGGCAATGACAGATTAACTAAAAAAAAGCCCGCTTGAGCGTCCTCCAGCGGGCTTTGCTTGGCTCTCCCATGAATCAGGAGGGCTTCGCAATTTCAAAGCTTCGTTAGAAGCTTTGAATGAAGCAAAGTACGAATTAGTACAGCTTCTTGGGCAATTGCATGCTGCGCACGCGCTTGTAGTGGCGCTTCACAGCGGCCGCTTTTTTGCGCTTGCGTTCTGTGGTGGGCTTTTCATAAAACTCACGGGCACGCAAGTCGGTCAACAGACCGAGTTTTTCAATGGTGCGTTTGAAGCGGCGAAGTGCTACGTCAAACGGCTCGTTTTCTTTCACGCGAATGGTGGTCATGGATTTCAATGTTTCCAAAATATGCCGACTGACACTGAGAGGGAAGATCGAGCCCTTACAAGCAGTTTCGGCGGGTTCCCCGTCACGAACTAGTATTTGGCAGACGGAGGATTGCCAGCAAAGCCTTGGATTATAGCCCTAAGTTTTGGACTGTTTTGACCTATTTTTGGGCGATATTTACTGGGCTACAGCCTGTTTTTGCTTGAGGGCTTGGGCGCAGGCAAATGCGCTGGACCAGGCCCACTGGAAGTTGTAGCCCCCCAACCAGCCGGTCACATCGACCACTTCTCCAATGAAATACAGGCCCGGTTGCTTGGATTCCATGGTTTGGGACGATAAATCTCGGGTGTCTACCCCGCCCAAGGTCACTTCAGCCTTTTTGTAGCCCTCGCTGCCATTGGGGGTGAGAGGCCAGCGGCTCAGTTTTTGGGCCAATTGAAGCAAGGCTTTGTCGCTGGCCTCGGCCACCGGGCGTTGCCATTGGGGGTCTTGAGCCACCCAGGCATCAGCAAGTCGGTGCGGCACCCAAGCGCTAAGCTCATTGGCAATGAGCTTTTTGGACCTGACTTTGGCTTGCATGAGCGAGCCTTCAATGTCTTCTTGGGGTGCCAGGTTCAAATGAAGGGGCTGACCTTCTTGCCAATAGCTGGAAATTTGCAATACGGCAGGGCCAGACAAGCCGCGGTGTGTGAACAAAAGGTCCTCATCAAAACGCATGAGTGTCTTTTTGGCGCCAGTTTCGATGCTCACCGGCAATGAAAGTCCAGCCAAGCTTGCATAAGGCGCCCACTCAGCGCCATCAAAGGTGAGGGGGACCAAGCCTGCCCGCCGGTTTACCAATCGCAAGCCATATTGCGATGCAATGCGATAACCAAAATCGGTGGCGCCAATTTGAGGGATTGACAGGCCGCCAGTGGCAATGACCACAGCGCCGGCGTGAACTTCGCCCTGGTCCGTTTGTAAGTTGTAACCAGCGTCCTCAGAGGCGATGGCTTTCACGCCACAGCCTTGCCAACGCATCACGCCGCCCTTGTCGCATTCCTTCAAAAGCATTTGAATCAAATCTTCGGAAGAGTGATCGCAAAACAATTGACCCTTGTGTTTCTCATGAAAGGGGATGTCATAAGACTTCATCAGTTCAATGAAGTCTTGCGCGGTGTAGCGCGACAAAGCACTGCGGCAAAAGTGCGGATTTTCGCTGAGGAAATGTTTGTGAGGCGCACTGACATCGATGAGCCGATTGGTGAAATTGCTTCGACCGCCGCCAGAAATTCGAATTTTTTCAGCGACCTTTTGGCTGTGATCGATCAACAAGACGGACAAGCCCAATTGGCCAGCCACACCAGCACAAAAAAGGCCAGCAGCGCCGGCGCCTACGATCACCACATCACATGTTTGCATGCAGTGGGAGTGTAGGGCTAGATGGCTGCGTTTGGAAAATTTGGGCGCAAGCTTGAATCACATCGCCGATGACCAAGATGCTGGGGCTTTGAAGGCCTGTCTCATTCAAGGTGAAGGTGAGGCGATCAAGGCGTGTCAGAGCTTGGCGCTGCTGAGGCAAGCTGGCGTTTTCAATGATGGCAACGGGTGTGTCGGCTGGCAAGCCTGTGAGCAGTTCATTTTGAATGGTCTCTGCACCACTGACTCCCATGTAGATGACCAACGTGAGTTTGGCGTCGCGCGCGGTGGCTGCCAATTGGCGCCAATCGGTGCCACGGTCTCCGGGCTTGGCATGACCCGTGACAAATACCACGCCGTGGGCATGCTCGCGATGTGTGAGCGGTGCTCCCAAACTGCTGATGGCGGCTAAACCAGAGGTGATGCCATTGATGACAGTCACTTCAATGCCCACTTCGCGAAGGTGCTCAACTTCTTCGCCGCCACGGCCAAAAATAAAGGGATCACCCCCTTTGAGGCGCACCACAGTTTCACCTTCATTCACGGCATGGATCATGAGCTTTTCAATGAAGGCTTGCGGTGTGCTTTTGCAGCCGCCGCGTTTGCCCACATGAACAATGCGAGCAGAAGGTGATGCATGGATTAAAACTTCATCGTTCACCAAGTCATCGACGAACAAAACGGTAGCGGCTTGAATGGCTTTGACGGCTTTGAGGGTGAGCAATTCAGGATCGCCCGGGCCTGCGCCAACCAAAGTGCATGTGCCTAATGTGCAAGATGCTGGCTTGGGTTGGGTGAAGGATGAATCGTTGTCGCTCATAGGGATTTCAAGGCTTGCAAAATATGTTGAACTTGAAGTGCAATAGGCGCAGGCACTTCACGTTTTTGCTTCAAAACATCTTCAATGTAGGCAGCCGTTTCAGCCGCGTTGGGTAGTGGTAATTCGGGAATGCTTTGACGGGCGCCGGCTTGTGCGGCTTGAACAGTTTGTGTGCTGCCACCGTGAAAGAAATCCATTTGAGGCGTACGTCGCGCATCGGCAACCGGTTCGCCTTCAGTGCCTCTCAGCAAGAAAGCAGAGGCTTGTGTTAACTTGAAAGTCTGAGCCATCGAAACGGCATATTCTGGGTGTGTGTAACTGCTGACAATGAGTGCCGAGCCTTGGCATGGATTCATCAGCTTGACCAAGCTGTGCGCGGGGTTGCGCAAATTCACCACACGGCGAACATCAAGCAGCTTTTTCAAGGCAGGACTCAGAAGCTCGGTGGCTACGATGTTCAAACCCGCTTGCGCTTGGTCAATGTGCGTGAGGGCTTTGTGCCCCAGGGCTTCAAACACTTCAAAAGAGGTGGTCCGACTGTTTTCTGTGGGCGTGCCATGAACACACACACGCACGCCCTTTTGGCATAAAAGCAA
>Ga0114962_10004810_pt1 | contig 10694 bp, 6 predicted proteins | sample C_130820_MF_Meta_FD_87017 | JGI IMG/M metagenome (GOLD analysis project Ga0114962, IMG submission 87017) | Freshwater microbial communities from Lake Croche, Canada to study carbon cycling - C_130820_MF_MetaG | ecosystem: Environmental > Aquatic > Freshwater > Lake | place: Lake Croche, Canada...
CACCGTGGTTTTGCTGAACATGGGGAACTTCACGCCGTAAGTGTTTTCACAAAAGTCGGCAATTTTTTGATTGTTGGCAGGTTCTTGGGCGAAATCGTTTGAGGGGAAACCTAACACCACCAAGCCTTTGTCTTTGTATTTATCGTACAAGGCTTCCAAGGATTTGTACTGGGGCGTGAAGCCGCAAAAGCTGGCGGTATTGACCACCAACACCACTTGACCCGCGTACTGGCACAGGTTTTGCGGTTTCTCATCTTGCAGTCGGTCAACCGTGTAACGAAGCACCGAAGGACATTCGGCGGCGCTGCTGTTGGGCGCGGCGGGTTTGGTGTCTGCCGCCCAAGCCCCATGGGTGCTTGCCAAGAAGGCGACAAAGAGAGCTTGAAGCAAGGCTGTAGATAGCGTTTTCATGCGGTTTCCTTTAAGGGGTTTTATGCTATTGTCCACGACATATTTAGCCTACCCGATTATTTTGAAAATAACCCTATGAATTTAAGCGAAGGGGACTCCCATCACTTGCGATTTTCAATAGCTGCAGTTGAGCGGGATACGGGTTTGGGCAAGGACACCCTCAGGGTGTGGGAGCGACGTTATGGTTTTCCACAGCCCCTGCGCGACAACTTTGGCGAGCGTACCTACCCCTTGGCGCAAGTTGAAAAACTTCGCATCATCAAGCGTTTGCTAGACGCTGGTTACCGCCCTGGTGCGGTGGTGGCTTTGTCTGAGGAGCAACTTCAAGCCATCAATGAGTCTATGTTCCTTGGCATACCAACCCAGGGCGAGGTGATTGATGGTGCCGGCACTGTCTTGCAAGACGCCATGGCGCTGATACGTGCCCATAACATCGACGGTTTGCGAAGTCATTTGCACCAAGCAGTTACTGGCTTGGGGTTGAGCCACTTTGTCATCAAGTTGGTGGCCCCGCTCACTGCCTTGGTGGGAGAAGCTTGGATGCGCGGTGAGATTGAGGTGTTTCAAGAGCACCTCTACACCGAATGCGTGGCAGGTGTTTTGCGTCATGCGATTCATCAACTTCAAAGCCATGCCCCGCACCGCCAACCGCGCATTTTGCTCACCACCTTTCCCCAAGAGGATCATGTCTTGGGCTTGTTGATGGCTGAGTGCTTGTTGACATTGCAGGGCTGTCATTGTTTATCTATGGGCGCGAAAACCCCCATGGGCGACATGATCAAAGCGGCGGCGGTTTACCAAACGGACATCGTGGCGCTCAGCTTCAGCGTCAGTCAAAACCCGAATCATGTGTTGGATGGTTTGAACGAACTGCGCCGCCTTTTGCCCGCGCACATAGAAATTTGGGCAGGCGGTCGCGCACCGGTGTTGCAACGCCGCCCGCCCGACAATGTGTCGGTCATCTCGGATGTGGCGCAAATCGAGTCACAAGTTGTGCGCTGGCGCAGCCAAAGACCATGAGCGCATTCATTGGGTTTGCCGACAAAGTGTGTGAGGCTACGGTGGCACTTGCGCGAATGCAAGACTTGCGCCGCCAAGGACCCGTGGTGTTCACCAACGGCGTGTTTGATGTGCTGCACCGAGGTCATGCCAGTTATTTAGAGCAAGCCCGCCTCTTGGGTGCTTCTTTGGTGGTGGGTGTCAATACCGACGCTTCGGCCAAGCGCTTGGGCAAAGGCCCCGAGCGGCCTCTAAATTCCCAGCAAGACCGTGCACTTTTGTTGGCAGCCCTTGCTTCGGTCAGCTTGGTGACTTGGTTTGATGAAGACACGCCTTTGCAACTCCTTGAACAGCTGCGCCCCGATCTGTATGTCAAAGGCGGCGATTACGACATGGACACATTGGCGGAGTCCGCTTTGGTGCGCAGCTGGGGCGGCACTGCTCTGGCTATTCCTTTTGTCAGCGGCTATTCAACCAGCGCCTTGGTTATGAAAATACAAAACGCCACAAAGCCTCGATAGCCATTTTTTGCGCCTCTACTTGGTGGGTCGGCACATGGGCAGGCGCTTCGTCTAAGCGCGCAAGATGCTGCAAATGGCGCAGCACCCGGTAAGCATTGGCACTGGCAGCACCCAAGCCCACGGGCAACAAGCCCAAGCGCTCGGCGTGTTCCAGCAAGGCGATATTGCCCAAGTTATCAGCCAATTCTGGGTGTTGGTGGGCATGGGCCAGAACCAAAAATTGCACCACGAATTCGGCGTCAATCATGCCCCCCAAGCTGTGCTTGAAGTCAAACTCATCGGACCGTGAGGCGTGGGCAGCGCGCATTTTGTCGCGCATGGCAACTACCTCGTGGGCCAAGGCCTGCGGGTCCCGCTTTGCGCACAAGACTTGGCGACGCACAGCTTCGAACGGTTGTCGCAAGCGCTCATCGCCCACGCAAAAACGCGCCCGCGTCATCGCTTGGTGCTCCCAAACCCAAGCTGTGTTGGAGCCGCGCTGAGCTTGGTAATCTGCAAACGATTCCCAAGATGTCACCAACAAGCCGGCATTGCCATTGGGACGCAAGGCGGTGTCGATTTCGTACACATCACCCTCGCCAGTTTTGATGGTGAGCCATTGAATAAGCTTGCGCGCAAAGGCTGCGTAAATTTCTCCGGCTTGCGGGGGATCGTCTTGGTAGACAAACACGATATCGAGGTCGCTGCCGTAACCCAGTTCTTTGCCACCCCACTTGCCATAACCCAGTACCGCAAAACAGGGCATTTCACGGTGACGCACTTTCAGCCGCGCCCACACCCATAGGGCAGCAACCTCGACCAGCGTGTCGGCCAGCAAACTTAAATCATCGCCCACTTGCTCCACACGCAAACGTCCCTCCACATCGCGGGCCAGCGTCAGCAAGGTTTCGCCGTGATGGGCTCGGCGCAGCAAGTTGAGCAAACTTTCCTCATCGTCGCCGCCTTGGGCGGCCAGCGCATCATGCCGAGCTTGTAAATGTTGGCGAAGTTGTTGGCTGTCGAATCGCTCGGCCAGCACCTCAGGGTTGGCCAATTCATCGATCACGCCTGGGTGGGTGCGCAAATACCTGGCCGCCCAACGCGACGCGCCCAGCAGATGCAGTAACTGCCGGTGCACTTGGGGGCGCTCAAGCAACAAAGCCAAATAGGTTTCACGGCGCAGCAAAGGCTCCATCCAATCGCTCCACCGCAGCGCGGCTACTTCACTGATGAGGCCTTGGTTGATCCATTGCTGTGTGCGCTGCACCAGACGCAGCAATCGCCCGCGAGCGTCTTCGCGCAAAGCCAAGACCCTTGGCAAGGCCGGCCACAAGGCCATGCGCTGGCGAAACGCCGGCGACAAGCCCTCAAGTAAGTCACCCCAGTCGCTGCTGGCAGAGACTGGAGTTTCGCCATCGCTGGCGGTTTGTGCTTGGCCCAGCAAGCGCTCAAACTCTTCGGCTACCCTGTCGCGGTGTTGTTGCAACTCGAGCAGCATCTCTTGCGCATCTGCCAAACCCAAGCTGCGTGCCATCCATTGCACATCGGCGGGGTCGCTGGGCAAGCGGTGGGTTTGTTGGTCGTCCAAATATTGGATGCGGTGCTCTACGCGTCGCAAAAATTCATAGGCCAGGGCCAAAGCTTGTGCGCAGTCTTGGGGCATCAGGCGAGCTTGCACCAGTGCTTGCAGGGCGGGCAAGGTCGCTCGCAGCCTCAGTTCGGGGAACTGCCCGCCACGCACAACTTGCAAGAGTTGCACCGTGAACTCTATTTCGCGAATGCCGCCGCGTCCCAATTTCACATCGTTGGCACGCTCGGGCCGCCCAGCGCTCAAGCGCAGCGACTGCGCCCGTATTTGCTGATGCAAAACCCGCAGCGCCTCAAACACGTTGTAGTCTAGGTAGCGGCGAAACACAAACGGCAAGATGATGTCGCGCAAGGGCCCAACAGCGTCCATACAGGCCATGGGCGCCACCACCCGCGCTTTGAGCCAAGCCAAGCGTTCCCATTCGCGGCCCTGCACTTGAAAATATTCTTCCAAGGCATCCAGCGACACCACGCTGTGGCCCGATTCGCCATTGGGTCGCAGGCCCAAGTCCATGCGAAACACCAGACCGTGTTCGGTGGTGTCGCCAATCAAGGCGAACAGCTGCTTGACCACTTTGTCAAAGTAGCTGTGGTTGCTTAAGCCCCCACGTCCCGCCTCTGTGCCCAGCGTTTGCCCGTCTTCATCAAACACATAAACCAAATCAATGTCGCTGGACACATTCAATTCGCCCGCACCCAGCTTGCCCATGCCGACCACCCACATTTGCGCTCTCACCCCTCGGGCTGTCATGGGTGCACCGTGGCGCAAGTCGATGCGTCTAAAGGCCTCGTGTAAGGCTTTGTCAAGCGCAAACTCTGCCAGCACGGTCATGCTGTGGGTGACGGTGTCTAAGCTGGTGTGTTGTTCGCAGTCAAGCACCACCAAACGCTCGAGCACCAACTGGCGCAACACCCGCAGTGCATCGCCGACGTCGGGGTAAATATCGCGCAACGCTTGGTAGGTGGCTTGCAAATGCGCCAAACTGGGGGCGCCTGGCGCCAGCAACGGCAACACATCTGCATAGCGTCGGCGCAGGCGCTGAACCAAGCGAGAACCTTGCGATAAAGGCGTGGAAAGGGTCATGATTGAAAGCAAGTATGCACCTGCCGTGCTTTGCGGGTCATAATTCTGAAATAGCTCAATATGGCAACCATACCCCCAGACCACCCCCCCGTTTCTGCCCAACCCTCTCGTTGGTGGCGCATTTACGCTTGGGCAGTTCGTTTGCTGTGGTGGTCGGTGTTGACGGTGTGGGGCTTGGTGGCAATGGCTGCACTCACGCTGCATGTGTGGATTGCCCCTCGCTTGCTGGACTGGCGAAGCGACATCGAGGCCGTGGCTTCGCAATCTCTGGGCTTGAAGGTGAGCATTGGCAACCTAGAGACCATCTCAAGCGGTTGGTTGCCGTCCTTGGAAGTGACCGATTTTGTCTTGCGCAACAGCATGGACGAAGAGGTTTTGCATTTGCCACGGGTGTTGGTGTCGCTCTCGCCCACCTCATTGCTAACGCTGTCTTTAGACCGCGTCGATATTGACAGCCCGTTGATTGAACTCTCACGTGACAGCGACGGGCAGATACGCATGGCTGGGCTGTCGCTGGACGGCTCGCAAGCTTCTGCGCTCGCCGATTGGTTTTGGAGTCAGCCGGCTGTGTTCATCCACCATGGTCACTTGCGCTGGGTAGACCACATCGCCGCCTTGCCTGCCGTGGAGTTGCAAGACGTCAACGTGGTGATACGCAATGGCTTGAGCCGTCACCAATGGCGAATCGATGCGTCACCCCCGCCAGAGTGGGGCGAGCGCATGAGCTTGCAAGGAAGCTTCAGCCAGCCCTTGCTCAGTCGACACGCCGGCGATTTGAAAAGTTGGAATGGTCAGGTCTATGCCGCTTTGCCGCGGGTTGATATGGCACCCATTCACCCTTATTTAAAATTTATCGGTGGCGAGCAACTGCAAGCCGGTCAAGGCTGGCTGCGTCTATGGGGACAGGTTCACCAAGGCCAGCTTGTCTCTCAAACTTTGGATTTGGATATGCAAGGTCTGCGTTGGCAAACGGTCGACCAAGCCGACGCGGTGGTGTTGCGCCGCATCCATGGCCGAGTTCAGCATCAAGCATGGCGCGATGGTGTGGGCCAGGACTTTCGCAGCGAAGGCTTGGCCTTGACCTTGGAGGATGGCGAAGAGTGGTCTTTGGGCAACAGCCGAGTTGCTTGGAGCGATGATGGACAGCACTTGGCCGATGCTGGTGAATTGCAACTGCAGTCGTTTTCTTTGGACTTGCTCACACGCATTACTCAGCGCCTGCCCTTGGACGACATTTGGCGCAACCGGCTCGCTGTGGCCCAAGCCAAGGGTCAAGTGAAAGATCTTGATGCAAGGTGGTTTTCGGCGCATAGCGCAGCACCGAAATTCACACTCAAGACGCAGATCAACGATTTGTCCCTGCAAGCTTCCAGCACAGCGACCAAACCCGATGCGAGGCTGTGGTGGCCAGGCTTGCAGTCGTCCCAGCTCAGCTTGGAGTTGAGTGAAAACACAGGGAAAGTTCACTGGAGCCAAGAGGGAGGCAACCTGCAGTTGGGTGCAGGGTGGGAGAGCCCCACTGTTCCTTTGACCCAAGCTTTGGCGCACATCAGTTGGGAGCGCAAAAACCGCCAATGGGATGTGCAGATTCACCAAGCCAAGCTTAGCAACGCCGATCTGCAAGCCGATATGCAAGCCAGTTGGTTGTCTGGCGACAGCGGCCAGCCCTTGGGTACTTTGGATATGAAAGCCAAAGTGGCTCGACTTGAAGCGGCAGCGCTGCACCGCTATTTGCCAACCCGGATGGACGAGCAGGCCAGACATTATGTGCGCGACGCCTTGCTGGCGGGACGCTTCAGCCAAGCGGCCATCACGCTCAAAGGCCCCCTAGACGGTTTCCCTTTTACCCGCAGCAACGAGGGTGTTTTCTCTGTCGTGGCTCCTTTTCAGCAACTCAGCGTGCAGTTTGCGCCCAACAGCGTACTCAGCACCGCGCAGCGGCGCGACAGGGTTGTGTGGCCTCAGTTGCAACAAGTTTCGGGTGAACTGAATCTGAACCGCAACCGGCTGCAGATCAAAGCGGCCAACGCTCGCTTGGGACCAGACAGCTCGACCCAGGTGAGTAAATTGGATGTGCAAATCCCCGACTTGCTCGACATCGTGGTGGATGTGAATGCGCAGCTTCGCGGTAATTTCAGCGACGTGTTGCAAATGCTCAAGTCCTCCCCCATCAATGGCCTCACCGACCAAGCTTTGGCGCAGGTCAGTGCGACAGGCGTGGCAGACCACCAATTTCACCTCAACCTACCGCTGCAAAACATGTCGCTTGCCAGAGTGCAAGGCAGTGTGCAGTTCAACGGTAACGATGTTCAGTGGCAGCCGACGATTCCGCGCTTTAGCAAAGTGCGCGGCACCCTCAACTACAGCGATTCTGGTGTGTCCGTCAGCAATATGCGGCTGCGTTGGCTGGGCGGCGATGCGCGCTTGGATGGCGGTTTGCGCTTCAACGACAACACCGATGCAGGCCCCACCCGTTTGAGCTTGCAAGGCAGTGCCAGCGCTGAAGCTTTGCGTCAAATCAGCGAGCCAGCGCTGGTCGCTGGTTTTGCATCTCACTTGTCTGGCGGTACTTCTTTTGTGGCGAGTTTGGGTTTGCGTCGCGGGGTGCCCGAGTTCTCTTTTGTTAGCTCATTGCAAGGCATGGGGGTTGACTTACCCGCGCCTTTGAACAAACCTGCCGACGTCGCCTGGCCTGTGCGTTTTGACAGCGAACTGGTGCGCGTGGCGCAGTCGCGTGGCAGCCCACAGTTAGAGCAGAGCACGCTCAGCTTGGGGCAGCTCATCAACATCAGCTATGTGCGCGACATGACCCCGCAAGTGCCGCAAGTTTTACGCGGTCAAATTCTGCTGGGAGCGGTCAGCGCCCGCAAAGAAATGACCGATGGTGCAGTGCTGATGCAGGTGCAACTGCCAAACTTCAATGCCGATGCGTGGCAACAAACCTTGGCGACTTGGTTGGGCAGCACCGTAGCAGATGACAAGTCTGCCAAGCCGCCCAGCGCGCAGGCCTTGGCTTTCGTTCCCACACGCTTTGAGGTGGGTACAGGCGAATTACTGTGGCTGGGTCGCACCTTCAACCATGTGCAGGCCAGCGCTGACAAGAAAGGCCCCCAGTGGCGTATTCAACTCAAAGCCGATGAGGCGCAGGGGCAGATTGACTATCGCCCCAAGCAAGACAACGCGTCTGCGCAAGTGGTGGCCCGGCTATCGAGCTTGGTGATGCCACCTTCGGTCGTACAAGAAGTCGAGAGCACTTTGTCCGACTCCCCCAAAGACTTGCCCTCGATGGACATCGTTATCGATAGCCTAGAGTTGCGCGGCCTGAAATTGGGGCGCGCCGAGATAGAAGGCTTTAGCCGCGCCATCGCCGGTGGCGGGCGCGAATGGGTGCTCAACAAATTCAATCTCAGCTTGCCCGAGGCGTCGTTTCAGGCCAAAGGCCAATGGGGCGGAGCGGGGCGGGTGCAGGCCAAGCGCACCCAGCTCGATTTCACCCTTCAGTTGCAAAACTCGGGTGAGTTTCTCGAGCGCTTGGGCTTTAAGGGAGCGATTCGCAATGGCAAAGGTCGTATGGCGGGTCAGGTGGGCTGGACGGGCTCACCTTTTTCGCCCGACTACACCAGCATGAGTGGGCAGTTCAATGTCAATTTAGAGCGTGGACAGTTTTTGAAGGCCGAACCTGGCGTGGCGCGATTGTTGGGTGTGCTCAATTTACAGGCCTTGCCGCGTCGCTTAACTTTAGATTTTTCAGATGTTTTTAGCGAAGGCTTTTCATTTGATTTCGTACGCGGGGATGTGCAAATACAGCAAGGCATAGCCAGTACCAATAATATGCAAATGAAGGGTGTCACCGCCGCGGTGTTACTGGAGGGCAAGGCGGATATTGAGCATGAAACCCAAGACCTCAAAGTGGTGGTGGTGCCCGACCTCAACACAGGCACGGCCACCTTGCTCTATACCTTCATTAACCCGGTGGTGGGACTCACCAGTTTTCTCACGCAGTATTTTTTGAAATCGCCGCTGGCCAAATCCACCACCCAAGAGTTTCGGGTTCAAGGCACGTGGAAAGACCCCAAGGTGAGTAAAGTCGACGCATCCAAAGAGCCGGAGGCCAAGCCATGAAAGCCGCTTTATTGCAAATGGTGTCAAGCACCGATGTCAGCATCAACCTCGACACGGCAGAGCGCTTACTGGAACAAGCCGCCAAAGCCGGCGCGGAGTTGGCGGTGTTGCCCGAATATTTTTGTTTGCTCGGGCAGCAAGACACCGACAAACTCTTGATTGCCGAAACCTATGGCGATGGCCCCATGCAACAGCGTTTGGCGGCCATGGCCAAAACCTACGGCGTGTGTCTGGTTGCAGGCACTTTGCCCATAGCAGTGCCAGGCGACGCCACGCGGGTGCGCAACACCACCTTGGTTTACAGCGCACAAGGTGAGAACCTTGCTCGCTACGACAAGATTCATTTATTTTGTTTTGACAATGGCCGCGAAAGCTACGATGAAAGCTTGGTGCTGCAAGCTGGGGACAAGCCGGTGGTGATGGACTTGCCCTCGCGAGACGGTCACACATGGCGTGTAGGTTTAAGTGTCTGCTACGACTTGCGCTTTCCCCAGTTGTATAAGCAATTGGTGCAGCAAGGTGCAGAATTGTTGTTGGCACCCAGCGCGTTTACCCACACCACGGGTTCAGCTCACTGGGAGGTGTTGCTGCGTGCTCGCGCTATCGACAACCTGGCTTGGGTGGGCGCAGCGGCGCAAGGCGGCAAGCACAGCAACGGCCGTCGCACGTGGGGGCATTCCATGTGGGTCGACCCTTGGGGTCAGGTGCAAGCCGTGCAGCCAGAGGGGGAGGGCTGTGTTTTCACCGAACTGTCTATAGATGCGCTGCGTGAGCGCAGACAGCAGCTGCCCTTACGCCGCTCGCCCTTGGCATGATTATTTGTCGTCTTGAGAGTCACCTTCACGCTCACCGCTTGGGCGACCATGGAACATGGTCCACCACACGATGAGCACCAAAATCAGGCCGGCGGCTAAGGCTTCGAACAAAATCAGCAGCATGCGTTTGTACCGAATTGAAAAAATATTACCAAGGTTGGCGATTGTAGGCATGCTGGTTTCGTGTGCCGCGCCACTGCCGCCGCCCAGTTCTCGCTTGCCCCTACCCAGCAGCACCAGCAGCAGCACCACCAGCTCACCTAGCTCAGCCAGCCCATCCGCGCCTACGCCAAGCCCCACACAAGCGCCCATCCCGCCCGCCCCCCTTGGCGCTGCCAAGTTTGAGCCGCCGGTGAAAGGCGAGAGCCGCAGTCGCTGGGTGCCAGTTGCCATCGAAGACTTGCCAGGCTGGCCGCAAGAATCCATGGCCGAGGTGTGGACGCTGCTCTTGGCCAACTGTGATGTCAGCGGCACGGTGCTGGCGCCCTTGTGCAGTGATATTCGTCGCTTGAGCATCGCCTCAGAAACCGAACAACGTTTGCTGCTGCTGAATCGCTTGCAAGCCTATCGTTTGGAATCTTTGGAAGGTGAGGCCGGCGGTTTGCTCACCGCGTATTACGAGCCGGTGTTCGATGCCCAGCGCCTGCCTGGCAATGGTTTCAACACACCGCTGTATGCCACACCCAGCGGCTTGGCAAGTGGCCGGCCTTGGTTTAGTCGCCAAGATATCGAGAGTTTGCCCGCCGCACAAAACGCATTGCGCGGGCGCGAGATTGCGTGGCTGGCTGACCCCGTAGACGCTTTGATTTTGCACATCCAAGGCTCGGGTCGCTTGCGCATCACCGAGCCCGATGGCAGTGTGCGCACCGTTCGCGTGGGCTTTGCCGCCTCGAACGAGCAGCCTTACCAAAGCGTGGGCCGGTGGTTGCTCGACAAAGGCGAAACCCGCGACGCCTCATGGCCTGGCATCAAAGCTTGGTTGCAGCGCAACCCGCAGCGCCAGCAAGAACTTTTATGGACCAATCCGCGTTATGTATTTTTCAAAGAGCAGCCCATGGGCGTTGACCCGCAAGTGGGGCCGCGGGGTGCGCAGGGCTTGCCATTGATCGCGGGCAGGTCGGTGGCCATTGATCCACTCAGCATGCCTTACGGCACGCCGCTGTGGTTGGTGTCCCC
>Ga0114962_10004812_pt1 | contig 10693 bp, 11 predicted proteins | sample C_130820_MF_Meta_FD_87017 | JGI IMG/M metagenome (GOLD analysis project Ga0114962, IMG submission 87017) | Freshwater microbial communities from Lake Croche, Canada to study carbon cycling - C_130820_MF_MetaG | ecosystem: Environmental > Aquatic > Freshwater > Lake | place: Lake Croche, Canada...
GATGTTAACCCAAGATACATGAAACGGTATCGGTATACAGGTAACCTCGATGTGTCTTTTCAAAACACAAAGTCACTCAATTCACCTAGTGCTGGTAGTTATGCGCCTGATGAATTTACTACATTGCGTACGTTTATGATACATTGGTCTCATAGCCAGGATCAGCGTGTGCGCCCCGGAACAAGTTTTAGTGCCAACGTAAATTATGGAAGCACCCGTTACAATTCTACGGTATATAATAATCCGTTTTTAACCTATCAAAATCAAATAAGTTCTTCTATCAACTATTCAAAAAACTTCAAGGATAAGGCCAATGTTTCGCTTTCTTTTGATCATAGCCAAAATAGCTATAATCATTTAGTAAACCTCATTTTGCCTACTGCAACAGGGAGTATCGTTACCTTTTATCCTTTTCAGCGGAAAGAAGCTGTTGGAACGCCCAAGTGGTACGAAAAGCTAGGGATTGGTTACAGTGGTAACTTAACCAATCAGGTTTCGTTTTATGATACGGCTTTCGATTTAAAAAAGGTACTCGACACCACACAATGGGGTGCTACCCATAGTATTCCCATTACTTTGTCGTTGCCTTCTTTGGGTCCTGTAACAATTTCGCCAAGTGTGTCTTTTGCACAGAAATGGTATGGGCAAACACTATTTAGACGATGGGATAAAGTAAATAGCAAGATAGATACAGTGGTGCATAAAGGGTTTTATATGGGTAGTCAGGTGAGTATGGGGGTAAGTGCCAATACCCGCATTTTCGGCACCTATCTGTTTGGCAAAAAGAGCGATATTATTGCTATCCGTCACGAAATGCGACCTAGTATCAGCTTTAGTTATGTGCCAGATTTGGCTAGTCAGAACTATTACAAAGTGCAGGTAGATACAGCGTTTGGAAAAGGGCAAGGGCACGTTGTATCCTTCTCAAAATTTGATGGCGTTATACCAGGAGCTTATTCCGAAGGAAATTCTGGATCGGTCGGCTTTGGGATAGATAATACGTTAGAGATGAAAGTAAAGGACAAAGACAACAAAGATTCCACCAATGGGCCACCTACTAAAAAAGTAAAGCTGATTGATGGGTTTGGGTTTAGTTCTTCTTATAATCTATTGGCGGATAGCTTTGCTTTGGCTCCTTTTAACTTCTATGTAAGGAGTACTTTGTTTAAAATAATCAATATAACCTCAGGTTTTATTCTCGATCCTTATGCAATAGACCAATATGGTTTTGAACGAAAGAATTATTTTTGGGATAGAAAGAGTTTGAACTTTGGGCGTATTACAAGTGGAAACATAGCCATCTCTACTTCCTTTAAGAGTAAAACGAAGGATGGTACCAAAAGTAAAGACAGCCTGCCTTCTTCAGATCCATTCCTTACTCCCGAGGAACAGCAACAACAATTGCAATATGCCCGTAGCAACCCGGCGGAGTTTACCGACTTTAATATCCCTTGGACGTTAACGCTTTCTTATTCTCTCAATTTTAGTAAGCAACTGCAGGCTAACTATGTTTACAAGAACGTATTTACGTCTAGTGTAAACTTTAATGGAGATTTTAGTTTAACCGAAAAGTGGAAAATGGGTGCCACCGGGTATTATGATTTTACTGCAGGAAAACTACAACAATTAAGTATGTTTATGACGCGTGATATGCACTGTTGGCAAATGGCTATCAATGTGAGTCCGATAGGGTATACCCGTTCGTTTAATATTACGATTAGCCCCAAAGCAGGTATCCTTAGAGATTTACGTATTAATAGAAGCAGATACTTTTCCAATTATTAACGTGTTAAGGCACAGGGTCATGCCCATGTCCGCCCCAAGGGTGGCAGCTGCTTATTCTTTTGATGGCTAACCACAATCCTTTAATGGGGCCATACTTACTTAAAGCTTCTAGTGCATAGTGAGAACAAGTGGGCGTGTATCTGCACTTTGGCCCAATTGCAGGAGATAGTACGTATTGGTAAAACTTTATCAGCAATATAAAGGGAAGGTTAAGGAGTTGGATTAGACGTTTCATGGAGGGTTTTTATCAGTTTATCTATAACAAGGGGCATTTTTCTTTGTAGAAGTTCGTTTTCGGGTAATTTTTTATCAATATACATAAAGAATACCGAAACTTGTTTGCCGCTTTCCTTTATATATTGGTATAAAGGATGTTTGTTGAGTCGATAGTTTTCTTTCAGTAATCTTTTGATTCTATTTCTATCTACAGCTGTTTTAAAATTCTTCTTGCTAGCGCTTACACCTACTTTTACCGGAAAATCTAATGGTTCTTCAACTAGCATATACACCACCTTAATTGGGAAAACCAAAAAGGTTCCCTTGCTTTTAAAAAGCTGTTCGATCAGTTTCCTGCTCTTAAGCTTCTCTTGCTTATTAAAGACGTATGATAAATTGTTTTCCAATTAGATATGTAATAAAAGAAATAAAAAAAGACCGTTCCCAAAAGGAAACAGTCTTTAAATATGATTTTTGAATAAACCTTTACTGTATTATTTTAAACCTTTCTCGCTAGAAACAGTAAGGTGCTTACGACCTTTTGCTCTGCGGCTAGCTAAAACTTTACGTCCGTTAGCTGTTTGCATACGCTTACGAAAACCATGAACTGTTTTACGACGCTTTTTATGTGGTTGAAATGTTTGTTTCATCTTTAAAAAATTTTACTTACCTGATAATTATTTTCAACTTTATAGTAGTCACCATACCACTATTTTGCGAAAGGACGGCAAATGTAGGAGTTTCATTGTAAAGTAGCTTAATATTTATTGACTTTAATGGGAGATTATCTAAATAAACAGGTGGTTTAGCTAAAAAAGGGTGCAATTGCAGGTATTGTTTTAATAAAATCACAGCTTTCGGCTCTTAATGGCTTTTCTAAAAAGCCAATTACCTGCGGATAGGTCTTTGCTTTTTGCTTATCGCTACTATCCACAGAAGAAGTTACAATGATTACAAAAAGTTTGTTGGCAAATCTTTCTGGTTGCACGGATTCTAAAAATTCCCACCCATTTAAGACAGGCATATTAATATCTAACAGGATAAGGTAGTTTTCATTTGGGTTATATTCGCTTAATAAAAACTCCAATGCCATCTTACCATCACTAAATAGGAGTGGAGTATTAGAACTTATTTTATACTTTACCACTATTACTTTATGTAAAAGGGTAATCATTTTATCATCATCTACAATCAAAATATTTAGTTTCATAAGCCTGATTGATTTTGAACATTTTCGGTATTTAGTACAATTTTTCTTATTATATTATCTAACTCATTGGCTGAAGAAGCAATAGCTTCAATTATTTGATTGTTACTTAGGTCTTCGCTATCATGACGCTCCGATAACAATTCGACTAATCCCATAATACGAGCCAATGGGGCACGAACCACATGAGACTGTATCCAAGCAATTTCTTTTAATTTTTTATTTTGAACTTCTAATGCTTGTAGATGCCTTCTTTTATTGTTTACGTCACGTTGAATGTAAACCCAATGTTTGTAGCCGCCACTTGTATCAGAAACAGGAGCAACAGAAAGGTTAATCCAATATTTTGCACCACTCTTATTGCTAGCTTTTACTACGATATTACAAGATTCGAACTTTTCAATGGACTCTTTTAGTCTAGCCAACTCATCAACAGAGGCATCATTAGCAAAGAAAGTAAGGGGGGAACGACCTATAATTTCTTCTTTAGCAAAGCCAGACATTTTCATAAAGGCCTCATTAACAAAAACTATTTGAGACTCGAAATTATGGGTGTTTTCGGCAATCAGAACACCATCTGTAGTGTTTAGAATAACCGATTCAAGTAGCCTCAATCTTTCGTCGTCATCTTTTGTTGTGCTTATCATTAGTTAGTCTAGTTTTAGTAATTTATTAAAACTTTCAGGTTCAATGTTAATTGTACACACCATTTATTGTGGATACAAAAACTAAATATAATATCTAATAGCGTAATAAATTTAATTATCTAAGATGTAAAGTAAATTAATTTAGCTGAAAAGAACGCCTTTTTTGAAATGTATATTTTAATTTCAACTACAATAACAGATTCTGTTAAACAACTTGCCTATTTTATTGCTTTATTTTTTTTGTTAATTTATTCGATTAGTTAAAATTACTTCCAGCTTCTTGTCTATTCCACATTTTATGATCTATTTTAATTTATTTCGTGCCATGAAGAAGATAGCAGCAAGCTTATTTGTTTTGGTTATAATTAGTTGTTCGCACAAAAAGAAAATTCCAGATGTCTCTCAGATAAAAGTCAATCTTCAAACAGTTCGCTTTGAGAAAGACTTCTTTGCCATCGACACCAACAATATGCCTGCAAGTCTGCAATCTTTATATGCAAAACATAAAGGGTTTTCACAAGATTTCTTTTTCAATATTCTAGGCATTCCTCCTTTTCCTGATAGTGTTGCACATGATGCCAAAATGTTTTTAGCAACTTACAAAGGCATCTATGCATCATCAGTAAAGCCTTTTGAAAATTTTGAACCCATACAGGAAGATGTAAGAAAAGGGCTTCAATATGTTAATTATTACTTTCCAAAATATATACTTCCTAATAAAATAGTTACGTTTATTGGCCCCCTCAATAGTTATGCAGGTATCATAACACCCGATAATTCTATTGCTGTTGGGTTGCAACTCTATCTGGGTAAAGATTATAAAGTGTATCAATCAGATGAAGTATTAAACATGTATCCTTCTTATGTATCTCGTCGTTTTGAACCTGCTTATATTCCAGTTAATTGTATGAAAAATATAGTAGAGGATCTTTTTGCAAGTAATAAACCAGCTAAAAAGAGTACACAACTAATCGAGCAGATGGTAGATGAAGGTAAAAAGATATATGTGTTGGATGCCTTCTTGCCATATACCCCCGATAGTTTAAAAACTGGTTATACGCAGCAACAATTGATTAATAGTTTTGCAGCAGAAAAAGAAATCTGGACATATTTTGTTGAGAATGATCTCCTCTACCAAACCGACCCAACTATTGTGAGCCCTTACGTAAATAATGGGCCGAAAACAACTGAATTGGGTGAATGGTCTCCTGGTAACATCGGACAGTTTGTAGGATGGCAGATTGTAAAGAAGTGGATGGAGAAAAATGAAAAAGCCACCCTACAACAACTGATTCGAACTCCTGCAAAACAAATTTTTGAAGAAGCTAGGTACAAACCACATTAGTTTTTAGTAATTATGTTGAATTTTAACTAAAGAAGCCATAATTCCGTTTAATATAAAACTTATCACGTTTAATTAAACTTACTAGATGCAATCATTTCAAATGCGGGGATTTGCACTTGAAACTTTTGTTTGTTGTTTTGATTTTCCATAAAGTAAATGCCGTGCATCTTGCCCATTTCAGTTCTTAGATTACAGCCACTTGTATATTGAAACTCTTGCCCTGGTTCTATAACGGGTTGTAAGCCTACAACTCCTTCTCCTTCTACTTCACGATATTCACCATTGCTGTCAAATATGTTCCAACGACGTGTAAGAAGCTTTACCGCAAAATTATTGTGGTTCTCAATAATAATCCGATAGGCAAACATGTACTCGTTTCCAAGTGGATTGCTATAAGCGGGCTGATAGAAAACCTCTACAGTGACAGAAACGCCGGATGAAATTTTTGAAACCATTGTTTAAATATTTTGATAAATATAATTACAAAACTAATTGAACTAAGTTTTCTGTATGAGGTATGTATTAATAGCTTTATTTTTTTGGGTTATCATAAACAACAAGTTATATTTATTCACATAATTGATAAATCTATTGACACCTTTCTTTTGTCTTAGTCAATTGAGAATTAATACATTAAAAACACCCTAATAACCAACTTTATGTGTCTTAGCATATCGCCCACTTCCGTACATTTGCGACCTATCAGTTTAACAAATATAACAGATTTTTGAAGGCTTCATCGTTTTCATTTAAATCATTTAATCATAAATTAGTCATGGAAATAACCGTACAGACTGCACAACAGCTTCGCTTGACACCTGAGGAATTTGAGTTGATAAAAACCAAATTGGGCCGTACTCCAAACTTTAATGAACTCTGTTGCTTTAGTGCCATGTGGAGTGAACATTGTAGTTATAAAAACAGTATCAAATGGCTTAAGACGCTTCCACGTGATGGCGGGAAAATGTTGGTAGCTGCCGGAGAAGAGAATGCAGGGTTGATGGATATGGGCAATAATTTCGGGGTGGTATTCAAGATAGAAAGTCACAATCACCCAAGTGCCTTGGAGCCTTTTCAAGGGGCGGCAACAGGCGTTGGTGGTATCCAAAGAGACATTTTTACAATGGGTGCAAGACCAATTGCTTCATTAAACAGTCTTCGTTTTGGTAATCTTAAAGATAAAAAGACCCAACATTTATTGGGTGGTGTGGTACATGGCATTGGTCATTATGGCAATTGTTTTGGCGTTCCTACAGTTGGTGGTGAAGTTTATTTTGAAGAATGTTATCATACCAATCCTTTGGTAAATGCAATGAGCGTTGGTATTGTAGAAATAGGTAAAACCGTAAGTGCGATTGCCTTGGGTGAGGGAAACCCTGTATTCTTTGTTGGTAGTGCCACCGGAAAAGACGGTATTGGTGGGGCAAGTTTTGCTAGCGCAGATATTACAAAAGACAGTGTGCAAGAATTGCCAGCCGTGCAAGTAGGTGATCCTTTTCAGGAGAAGAAATTGTTGGAAGCTTGTTTAGAGGTATTAGAAACAGGTGCTGTTGTGGGCATGCAGGATATGGGTGCGGCAGGAATAATTTGTAGTACGGCTGAAATGAGTGCCAAAGGTGGAGTAGGAATGCGGATTGATTTAGATAAAGTTCCTACCCGCCAAAAAGATATGAAAGCTTGGGAGTTGTTGCTGAGTGAAAGCCAGGAACGAATGCTGATGGTAGTAGAAAAAGGCAAAGAAGCTGAAGTAATTGCGGTGTTTGAGAAGTGGGATTTAAGTGCCAGTAACATTGGGGAAGTAACTACCGATGGTTTATTGAAGTTTTATATGCATGGTGAGTTGGAAGCAACCCTTCCTGCTGAGGAATTGGTTTTGGGAGGCGGAACCCCGCAGTATACGAGGGAATATACAGCGCCCAAATACTTGGATAAGATAGCAGCTTTCAAGCTAGAATCCATTGCTGACCTAAAAAATAATTCCGACCTGAAAGCTGCTGCAGAACAATTGGTACAGTTGCCAAATATTGCCTCAAAACGTTGGATTTATACCCAATATGATAGTATGGTTGGTGCGGCAAACATGAGTACCAACGAACCAAGCGACGCTTCTATCGTATTGGCGAAGGGCACAGGAAAGGCGTTGGCAATGACGGTAGACTGCAATAGTAAATATGTATTTGCTGACCCTTACAAGGGTGGAATGATTGCGGTTGCAGAAGCTGCTCGTAACATTGTTTGTAGTGGTGGCGAGCCTTTGGGCGTAACTAATTGCTTAAACTTTGGGAATCCTTACGATCCAGAGGTATATTACCAGTTTGTAAAGGCGGTAACTGGTATGGGGGATGCTTGCAGACGTTTTAATACCCCTGTAACGGGGGGTAATGTGAGCTTCTACAACCAAAATCCGGATGGTCCGGTTTACCCTACCCCTACAATTGGAATGGTTGGTTTGTTGGATGATGTGAACCAGAAGATGACCATGTACTTTAAGAAGGAAGGTGATGTGATTGTATTAATTGGCAAACAACAGAATGATATAGGCACATCGGAATACCTGCATAAGCTAAAAAGTACCGAATATTCCCCTGCGCCTTACTTCGATCTCGAAGAAGAGTTTGCCATGCAGCAGGTTGTGGCGGGAATTATTAAAGATAAATTGGTTGAATCTGCGCACGATATCAGTGAAGGCGGCTTGATTATTACGCTATTAGAATGTGGTTTCCAAAAGGGATTAGGCTTTACTGTTTCTGATCAATCAACAACCACCAGACAAGATGCTTTTTGGTTGGGTGAAGCTCAAGGAAGGGTAGTGGTGAGTGTATCGAAAGAGAAGTTGGCTACATTAAAGGATAAATTGGTTGCTGCTGGACAAACATTCTTAGAATTAGGAACTGTTGCTTCTTCAATCAATGTAAATAGTACAGATTGGGGTAATATATCTGATTGGAAGGAGATGTATGATACAGCAATTGAAAACTTTCTGAAGTAGAGAATAAATTATCTTCACGGCAAGTAAAAAATAAATAGCATGGGCTTAATTTATGCAGAGTTAGAGTTAATTAATGCTGAAGACATTGCCTTAGCTCGTAGATATATTATTGGAGAGGAAGAAATTAAGCGTATAAAAGTCTCGGCTTTAGTTGATACGGGTGCATATATGCTTTGTATTAATGAAAGTGTGCAAGAACAACTGCAATTGCCTGTATTAGAGCTTCGAAAGGGTGTTAGTGCTAATGGGGAAATAAGAGAGTATAAGGTAGTTGGACCTATTGAATTGAAGTTTAAAAATCGCCGGACGCTTTGTGAGGCATTGGTTCTTTCGGGTGATAATGAAATATTATTAGGCTCAATTCCTTTGGAAAACATGGATGTTCTGATAGATCCTTTAAGACAAGAATTAGTTGTTAACCCCGAACACCCTTATTATGCACAGATGTCTTTGAAACATATAAGACCCCAAAAAATAAATTAATAATAAATTTAATAATTGTTATGTCTGAAATAAGCACAATTAATTCAACAAATAAGTTTACAGTAGTAACCGGTGCAGCTGGTTTCATTGGATCTTGCATGGTTCAATATCTAAATGAACAAGGCTTTACCAATCTTATTTTGGTAGATGACTTTGGTATAGAAACAAAGCGCGTAAACTGGGAAAGCAAACAGTATGAAGCCATTGTGGAGCGTCAAAGTTTGTTTGAATGGTTGGAAAGAAATGAGCCCACTATTGATGTGTTTATTCACTTGGGTGCAAGAACTGATACAACCGAGTTCGATTATTCCATTCACGAAGCGTTGAATGTGGTATATTCCCAAAACGTCTGGAACTATTGTACAAAGCATAATATCCCATTAATTTATGCATCTTCTGCTGCTACGTATGGTAGTGGAGAATTGGGATATGATGACAACCACGAGATAGTTGAGGATCTAAAACCACTCAATCCTTATGGAATCAGTAAGAATGAGTTTGACAAATGGGCATTAAAACAAACAGAAACCCCTCCTTTTTGGGCGGGCTTAAAGTTCTTTAATATCTATGGGCCCAATGAATATCATAAGGGAAGGATGGCGAGTGTTATCTGGCATTCTTTCAATCAGATAAAGAAAGATGGCTTGGTTAAATTGTTCAGGAGTCATCGTCCCGACTTCAAAGATGGCGAACAATTGCGTGACTTTGTTTATGTAAAGGACTTGGTAAAAGTTATTTATTGGATGATGCAAAACCAACAGATTCCTTCTGGCTTATATAACTTAGGAACAGGTAGTGCCCGTAGTTTCTACGACTTAGCTTCGTCTACTTTCAGGGGATTAGACTTAGAACCCAACATATCCTTCGTGGATATGCCGATAGATATCCGGGATAAGTATCAATACTTCACCGAAGCAAATATGCAAAAGCTGAAAGCTGCTGGTTACATCGATGCTTTTTATACCCTGGAAGAAGGCGTGGATGATTATGTAAGAAATTATCTGGCTGAAGGAAAGATTTGGTAGATTTGATTAAAATGTATTCGTTATGAGTGAGGTAGAATTAATGAAGAGAAAGATTATTAAGTTTATTGAGGAAACAGATGATATAGAAATATTGAATCAGATAATTTCAATGATTAATGAATTTGAAGCTAAGAAGAAACCCGAATACTTTAATTCAATTGATGCCACAAATATTGTCTATGAATCTGAAGCCATTTTTCAAACCCAACAAATGGAAGACTTTGAAGTGCCACAAGAATGGATAGATGAAGCAGATGAAGCTGGCAGGCAAATGGATAGTGGAGAAGATAAAGGCTATACCCACAAGGAAATAATGAAAATGGCTTTTGCGCATCTTGAATCGATTCAAAAGAAGACCAGATAATGTACAATCTAGCGGTTACTTCGAAGGTTTGGATTCAGTTACAAAGTATGATTGATTTTTATGAAAAGAAAAATAGTGGATTAGGAAATAGATTTTTGAAAGACTTTGATGAAACCCTTTTGAAATTGACAGACAATCCTCACTCATATTTTAATGTAAATAAACATAAACGCAGAATCTCTTTCAAAGTATTTAAATGTATGCTGATATACAAAATTACAGAGACTACTGTACAGGTTCAAGTTCTAAAAGATTTTCCTTCAAAGCCTCAAAAAGATTTTTATTAATACAAACAACTACAACATATCATGTCTAAAAAAATAGCCATCATTGGTGGCGGAAATCTTGGTTCGGCCATTGCAGAAGGTCTGATTAACAGTGGATTTATTCAACCAAATCAGCTTTTAATCACTAAAAGAAACATTGCTACCCTCCATTCATTAAAAGAAAGAGGCGTACTTGTAAGCGATAACAATCTGGAGGCTGCCGCTTTTGCCGACTATATCATTCTGGCTGTAAAGCCTTTTCAAATAAAAGATGTACTAACCCTTTTATTGCCCAAACTAGATGCTAAAAAGCACGTTTTGGTGAGTGTTATCACGGGTGTTTGGGTGAAAGATATCGAAGAAGTA
>Ga0114962_10004814_pt1 | contig 10692 bp, 10 predicted proteins | sample C_130820_MF_Meta_FD_87017 | JGI IMG/M metagenome (GOLD analysis project Ga0114962, IMG submission 87017) | Freshwater microbial communities from Lake Croche, Canada to study carbon cycling - C_130820_MF_MetaG | ecosystem: Environmental > Aquatic > Freshwater > Lake | place: Lake Croche, Canada...
AGGATTTAAACGACAAATAGGGTCACCACCTATGTGTTTATCGATTGTAAGTTCAACACATGCAGAAACTTTAATTGTCGAAACAATTAATAACAAAGTAATTAATACTATTTTTTTCATATTCTATTTATTTAAATTAATTAACAATGAATTACTTAACCCTATTGGCACATCAAACTCTTGATTACACCTTTTGGGTTGTATTTACTTTTTAAAATTTTCAAAGAGTTTGTAAACTTTATGGGATGATAGCTTTTTTGATATTCTGTTATGTTTTTAAATTCGATTTATTTATTGAATTTATTTAGAATTGTCTTTATTTAAAATTTGATAAGTATCGATAACTGTTCCCCCCTTCAAGTTAATCCATTTCAAAACTAATTTATCACTTGTCAAAACGAAAGTTCCATGAATGAATGAAAAAAATGAAATATCACCAGAATATGAAAATTCTCCACTGGAACCAAATTTATTTGTTGTAACCGACTGAAATTTATAACTCATCCCAAGTTCAAATTCTTTAGGTTTTTTTTCATTTTGTCCATATAAATCAAAGTTATAATCATTAAATTCTAATTTAATTTTTCGATTTTTAGAATCTGTTCCTATATAACTACCTTGTAACAAAATATGATCATTTTTATTTTGTTTGATTTGTGTCTCATTGAAATATGAATAAACCCCAGTATTATTAGAATTAGTCAATAAAAAACCCATTTTCTGAGTTACTGTATTAATCATTAATTCTGCATATTTAGTAGCCCAAGATACATTGTCTAATGCTAACTGTAAAGTCATTCCATTTACATTATCTTCCACACCAATAATATAAAAGGTGCAACTTCCACCACGAACAGTTTTTTCATCTAAACAAATCTCAAGAGTTTGTCCAGAATTTAAACGACAAATAGGGTCACCACCTATGTGTTTATCGATTGTAAGTTCAACACAGGAATGTACTTTAAATGTTGAAACTATTAACATGAAAGTAATTAATACTATTTTTTTCATATTCTATTTATTTAAATTATTTAACAATGAATTACTTAACCCTATCGGCAAATCAAACTCTTGATTACACCTTGGGTTGTATTTACTTTTTAAACTTTTCGCACTATTTTCTATATTTTGATTATCCGTAATTACATACCAATCAAACTCAAAAAACTTTAAAAATCCATTTTCCAGTTGCGAAAATTCATCCCAATGGTATTCTGAAAAATACAATCGGTTAACGGATGTTACGTAATCTTTCGTCTGCGGTTTTAAATTTTGTTCAACTAAAACCTTTGATAGTTGATTTAATTTCGGAATTGAATCAATAGTACTTTGATTAAACAGAACCAAAGCACCGCGCATGGTTATTGTTTGTAACTGTCTTACAAAACGGGTAGTTCGTATGTCTTCATTGGAATTTGAAAATCCAATATAGATTAACTCTCCTCTATAATACAGAGAAAAAATTCCTTTGTTTTTAAAAACATCATTTGAAACATTAGAAAGTAATTGAAAATCTAAATTAAAAGGATACTTGGCATCCTTTTTTTCTATAATTTCAAATAATTCCGTTGCTTTAAATCGTTCAGGTTGTTTCATATAATAGCAATTTTATTATTTAAAACAAATTGACTAATTATGATTCGAAATATAGGTTAGAATAGGTTTCTTTTCAGTTTCAAACTGGTTTCAAACCGAAATAAATAGGAATATTATTTATTGATTTTGTACAAATTTCTTCGCTTATCTACCTCATCTTTAATACGCTCAACAAAATTTGGATGTGTTACATTTAATTCTGCAACTAATCTATGGCGTTTTAACTTCTTACTATCTTGTTCCAAAGTATCAATCCACAATAATACATCAAATTCTTCTTGAGATAATACTGTCTTTCCATAATCTAATAATTTAAGATGGATATCCGAAAAACCAGCCGTCATCACCCGCTTACTATATCGCTCTTTTAGATATAAATACAATAATATTAACACGAATAAACCTAAGACGAATACAATTATCCAGGAATTATATTGTGAACTTTTTTTGTCTGAATAAGGTTTGAAATAAAGTTTTTTATGCGTCTTAAAACTATTCCATACTTTTTGAAAATTCACCGATTTTGTCCCAAGCATATTCGACGCAACGTCTTTAAAAGCAACCGTGTTTCCATCTAAATAATAAATACTTGTATGTGGTGGCATACCAATAAATTCACTTTTTAGTATTAAATATTCTAAGGTTTTATGCTTAAATAAAATAAATTGATTGGTAGATTGAAAAAATAAAAAATCCCGTAAAGGATAAGAAACTCCTAACATCCACAATTTCTCATCTTGTAATTGGAATTTTCGCCATTGCATAACTCGTAAATCCAAACGATACAAACGCTTGTCTAAGATATCGCGCGTAGTAGAGTTCCCACTTTTATAACTATTTAAAACATAGATAAAATGTTTGTTTTTTATAAATAAACCATGAATAAATGGAGGTACTTCCCCGTACGTAGGACAAAATGTCCAACCTTTGGCAATTCTATTAAAATAGATCAAATTATTATTAGTAGTAAAAAACCCATATCCACCAAGTGAAAACATTTTGTTTTTCCATGTAAATAAATATCGGTTAAAATTACCCCCATGATGCTTACTTTCATCCAAACGCTTCGCTTCACCATTCTTCAAAAGGAACACATAATGATACCCATCTGGGTTATACAAAGTATCACCTTTCAAAACCATCAGATTCTTATTTGCCAAATTACAAGTAAAATTGTCTGGAAAAGCCCCAAACTGCGATGCAATAGTTTTACGTATCGTTTTTTCTTGCAAATCTGTCAACAACTGACCTTCAATAAAAAAAGAAAACAGAAAAAAAATTGTAAATAATAAATATCGCATATCAATATATTAAGCTGTAAAAATATTCAATAAAATAATATATACACTAAGAGTTAAGTAATTATACGAATGATTTATAGCTGAACTATCGATTCGTATTCAATAGGTAGATATTCCTGCGTTTATCAACAGCGTCTTTAGTCCGAACAATAATACCCGGACAGGATGAATTCAACTCAATAATCAATCGATGTCTTTTCAATTTCCTACTATCTGAAGAAAGTTTATCAATTTCAAATAATTGATCTAATTCTTGAACTGTTAATTTTGATCTTGCTTCATCCATAATACGATTCAATAAAAAATGTTCCGTAGAAACGGACTCTGTTTTTGTTGGCGTATTTCGTTTTTTAATCATTATAAAAGCTGTGACTATTAAAAATAAAATGAATCCATAAAATATCAGCAATTTTAACCATGAAAAAGTGGATTTTTCATGTTGAACAATTTGTTTAATTGAAAATCGATTTACCAATTTTCCTTGCTTTGTACTACACTCCAACACATCACCATGAATTTCAATTTTTTTGGCGCGATTTAATGTTTGAAATAAAACTGGATTAACACTTTTAACTTCCATTACATCTTCATTTATCAATAAACCTTTATTATTTCCTAAGATTAGAGTGTAAGTATTCAAATAATAAACTTTAGGTTTGTTTTTAGTTTCAATTACATATGAAACCGATTTATTTTGCTTAGTATTTGAGTAAACATAACCTACTGTTAAGCATGAATATAGAAAAATAAAAAAGGAATAAAACCAACGAAACATACCACACTTATTCGTAAACCATTTTAGAGTCCACAAATAAATAAATTCATTTTAACTAACTAGGAAATAATTGGTTTCTTACTGGTTTCAAACCGGTTTCATTTAGGTTTCACTTAGGGTAATTACGTAAATTACAGTAAGAAAACCCATAAAATAAGATTAAGTTAACATATTCAGAATAAGCTTGTCTGGACTTCGTTAGGTTCATTTTAACAAGTATAATTGTAAAACTCCAGACTTTTTAATCCTCCCGCTAAAGTTAAACTGGGATTGTCGATGAGAAAATTAACTTATTATATTAAAAAAAACTAACGAATTTGAGGCTAAACTTGTCGAAGCCCCTCCTTTAAAAACCTTTTATACACTTCCACATTCGGCTCGTAGCCAATCGGATCCGTCAAATCATTCCCTTCCGCATCAATCATCACATACAATGGTTGTGAAAGTTGTCCGTAATGCGTCACTTGATAGTCTGACCATTTATTTCCAACAGTCTTAATCATGCCTTGAATTGCTTTCGAATATCTCCATTCAGATTTTGGAAGTTTTTCGCGATCATCCACATACAAAGACACAATTACAACTTCGTCTTTTAAAATCGGATGAACTGCCTCATTTAACCATACCGTAGATTCTGTACGACGACAATTTGGACAATTATGCCCTGTAAAGTCTAACAATAATGGCTTTCCTTCTAATTTAGCATACGCTTTTGCTTTTTCCAAATCGTGAAACGTTAACAAACTACCATCTGCCACTTCATGCATAAAAGGTCTGAATTTCTTGAAATTTGGACTCTCATTTACTGCCTCGCCGATACTATTACCCTTTACAAAACGGAAATTATCTTCACTATGTGGTAATGGTGGCGCAACCCCATCGATTAAACGTAATGGTGCCCCCCACATCCCTGGCAATAAATACACAGCAAAAATCAATGCTATTAATGCAAACATAAAACGAGTAACGGATAGTCGTTCAACATTTGAATCGTGTGAAAACTTCAATTTTCCTAAAAGGTAGAATCCAATAATAAAAAACAACACAACCCAAATTGCAACAAACACTTCTCGTGTTAAAATACCCCAATGGTAAGCCAAATCTACTCCGGATAAAAATTTCAATGCTAAAGCCAACTCTAATAACCCTAAAACCACTTTCACAGAATTTAACCATCCTCCTGACTGTGGCAAACTATTCAACCATCCTGGGAAAATGGCAAATAACGTAAACGGCAAAGCCAAGGCCACTGCAAAACCTCCCATACCTATCGCAGGAGCCAATAATGCACCATCCGCTGCTGATTCAACTAACAAAGTACCAATAATAGGTCCTGTGCATGAAAAAGAAACCAAACTCAATGTAAACGCCATAAAGAATATACCAATTAAACCACCTTTATCTGCATTTCCATCCGCTTTATTAACCCACGAATTCGGCATACGAATTTCAAATGCACCCAAAAATGAAACGGCAAAAAAAATGAAAATTCCAAAGAAAATAAGATTCATCCATACGTTAGTAGACAAATCATTCAACCCTGTAGGTCCTAACAAAGCAGTAATAACCAATCCTAAACTTACATAAATAACAATAATGGAAAAACCATACAACAACGCATTCAATATTCCTTTAACACGTGTCTTAGAACGTTTAGTAAAAAATGTTACTGTCATTGGTATCATTGGAAATACACATGGTGTCAAAAGTGCTATCAATCCTCCGCCAAAACCTTTAAAAAATACAATCCAAAGCGAATCCTTTTGTTTAGAAGCTTTTACAATTGCTTTTTTATGCTGCACTACTTTACGTACCTCTCTACCTTCCTCTTTTCCCTTCACAACACTATCCTTCCTCTTCTCTATCACCAAATCTCCCGTCAAACGCGGTTCCTGAGGCTCTCGAAGGACCGCCTCATAACCAACAGCTTTCACACTTCCTTCCTGTTCCGTAGGCATTAAACATTGCACCGCACACAACTGAAAATTATACGTAAACTTAATATCCACAGGCTGATTACTCAAAAACTCAATCTCTTGTTTGTAAACAACTGAATTCTCAATATACATGGAAGTACCCAAATCATCTTTATGGGTAATCGCTTTCTTCCCTTCTAACAATGGACCTACTGTTTTGTATAATTTAGATGCTTTAATAACAATACTAGTTGGAATACCAGTATAACTCGCTTTTTCAGGATTATGATGAATCGAATATATATGCCAATCTTTTACTATGTTAGCCTTCGCAACTACATAAGCATGAGACGCATCCTTCTTTTCTAAACTAAAACTCCAACTGATATAATCCGAAAAACTCTCACCTGGCTGAGCAAAAACGCGTTGACCTCCAACAAAGACGAAACAAAAAAGTAATAAATAAAACGTACGAACTATCATAAACTATGGTTTAATGTACAAACAAAAAATCCGTTTTGAACATAGAACAAAGCTACTACAAAACGGATTCTTTCAAAAATTTAAGCACAATTTTTATGCTTTATTTAGAATTCTACTAAAAGTTTTTATTAGAATTTAACTTCTACAATATGATCAATCGGTATCCAAACCCCACCTTTCAAACAAATATATTTTGCTCCAGTTGCCCAAATCGTTGTTTCTACTCTTTTTGGCCCTTCATCATCATGGAAATAAATCGAAACTTTAGAATGATACCCATTACCTAAACGTGTTGCCTGTTCCAATTGATTTCTCAACTCTTCATGTTGCTCCACATCCATTTCTTTCTGAAATGTCATTTTTGAAACCTCCTCTTTTTCGATAGTTTTGTATGCCGAAATTTCCATATCCGTGTGTTTTAATTCTTTCTATATTTTATATATCCGAAGATATTTGACAAAAGTAGAAAATATTAGGAAATATTTACCTGTTAATGTTAAAATTCAATCCTATTTTTCAACAATTTCAACTTTCAATATTTTTTCACTGTGGGGACCTACAACTACTTTTTGAGAAACTTTATACCCTATACACCACAATACAGAATTATCATCTACCAAAACCATACAGCGCTCTCGCTCCGAAGAAAACACTTTTGCTTCCGTCAATACGTCTGAAATCAATTTGCTTCCTTTCATGCCAATAGGAGAAATTCGATCTCCTTGTTCCCAAAAACGTAATACCAACTCACCTTCTACTTTCGCAGGATCTAAATAAAGGATTTCTTTTGTGAAAACGGAAGGTAAGACCTCAACATACTCTGTTTTTAATCCATACTGAGCAAGCTTTCCCGAACTAACAAATGTAAATCCTATGGATTCCTTGTAAATTTTATAATCTCCACATAGTATCCACTTCCCTTTTTGCGAGGTTCTAATTTTCACCAATGCTGCATACACGGTATAATCTCCACCAAAATAACGAATAACTTCTAAACGAACTTCTTCTGCTAAACCATCATAATCAACATATTGCCATATTTTATTTTGTACTAGCATCGTAATAACGGAAGCTGCTTGTTGCTCATAATAGCGTTGTGTTTCCTGAAAAGAATTCACCAAGGTTAAAACCGAATCTTTTAAAGTTGGAATTTCAGTATATAAGTGTGGCAACAAAATATTTCGGATACGATTACGTGTATATTTATTTGTATGATTTGATTGATCTTCTCGCCATGGAACAAAATGTTCTTTTGCAAATACAAGAATTTCGTTTTTAGAAAATGCTAGTAATGGCCTTACAATTCGGTCATGATTCTCCAACATACAAGACATACCTAATACACCTGATTTGCGTGCTAAATGTTGAAAAAATGTCTCCACTTGATCATCTTTATGTTGCCCTAAAGCAACAAAATTTTCTTTATTTTTTATTAAATGTTCTTGAAAAAATGCATAACGTATCTTTCTTGCGACTTCCTGTAAGTTTCCACCTGATGCTTTAAGTATAGAAGGTGTATCGACTTTTTTCACATGAAAAGGAAGTCCTAGTTTCGAACTTAATTCCCGAACAAATTGTTCATCTGCATCCGAATCTATTCCTCGCAAAGAATAGTTTACATGTAACACCTCCAAATCTGGACAAAAAAATTTTAAAGCGACTAATAAAACAACAGAATCTACCCCACCACTACATCCTACAAAGATTTTATGTTTAGCTAAAAAAGACCATTTAGATTGAATTTGCTCCAATTGCATCACCTAAAAAAATGTAAAATTTTATTCACCTTCACCAAACATTCTTCATATTCTTTTTCGGGATCCGACTTCATAGTAATTGCACTTCCTACAGAACAAGACAATAGTTGTTTACGCTTATTATACAACAAAGATCGAATAACCACATTAAAATCAAAATCACCGTTCGGAAATATAAGCCCAACAGAACCTGAATATAACCCTCTTCGAAAGGATTCATGTTTTTCGATTAATTGCATCACCCGCACTTTTGGCGCTCCCGTCATAGATCCCATAGGAAAACTTGCACGTAAAATACGTTCTAAAGTGATTGTAGGATCAACTTCACATACAATCGTCGAAACCAAATGATGCAAAGTCTCAAACGTCTGAAGTTCACACAAATGCGCAACTTCTACGCTCCCTTTTTTTGCAATTCTAGAAAAATCATTTCGGACTAAATCAGTAATCATCACATTTTCAGAAACCTCTTTTTTATCTCCCTGTAACTTTTGCTTCAGTACGGCATCTTCCTCCGCATTCTCACCTCTTCGAATTGTACCTTTAATTGGTTGGGATATCAATTTGGTGCCTACTTTTTGTATGTAACGTTCGGGACTAAAACACATCACCGACCAATCTTCAAAATTTAACATAACTGAAAATGGCGCTTGTGTCTTTTGATGGATCAAAGAAAACAAAGAGGTAGTATCGAGTTCACGAACATTTTCAGCGTGAAATTCTTGACAAAAATTCAATTCATAACAGTTTCCGTATTGAATTTCTTCCTTAATCTGATTTACAGAAGTAACATACGCATCTCGCGAAATACGGGACTCAAACTGTATCGATTGATTTAAATCGCTTGCTTTAGTTTCAGTAATTCGTTGAAATAACTGGAAAGCATAATGACGTATTTCCGGAGTTTCTTTTCCTTGAATGAAAGTAGCATTCGAAAAATCTACCACATAATCTGGTGACCATAAAACAATAATTGGGAATTCAACTGCGTCTGGATTATCACTTTTCAAATCCTCCAATTCATTTTTTAAATCATAGGATAGGCAAGTGAAAATATATCTTCCTGCATGTGCATCGATAAAAACTTGCATTCCTATAAAACCTCCGTTATCACGCATCACCCAGCGTTCACCCGAACCAAATCCGAGCAACTGTTTATCAGGGAAATAAATTAAATCGTTAGATATTTGCATAGAAGTAAAAAAGGTTATTTCATCGTGAAATAACCTTTAAATGATTTATCAAAAGAATGAAAAGCGAATAGATTTTTCGAGGCAAACAAAAAATTAAATCCGCAGTTTACATTAGTAAATGAGGAATTTAATTTTGAAGTTGAACGAAGAAAAAGCATTTTCTTTTCGTTCGACTAGTTGCGAGGACCTCCGGTGTTAACTGGCGCATCTCCATCCGGCGCAGGATTCACATTCCCTTTAATTCGAACGATTTTAGTTGGGTCATTCGTTGCATTCGATAATATTGTAATGCTTTTATTGATTGGACCAGCAATCTTTGTATTATATTTTACCGTTATAACACCTTTACCTCCAGGAGGAATTGGTTCTTTTGTATGAGAAGGAACTGTACAGTTACAAGGTGCAGTAGCTTTCGTGATTAGTAATGGTGCTGTTCCTGTATTTGTAAATTCAAAGGTACATTCGCCATTCGAACCATATTTAATCGTACCATAATCATGTACTTCTTTCTTAAAGTCTATTTGAGGACCTCCTAATTGCATAAAAGATGTTAAACCGATAAGTAATCCAATTAACATTAACGGAAAGAATAAAATTCTATTTTTCATAATTATTGTTTTCAAAAATTAGTAAACCAAAGATAAGTATAAAATGTCAAAAAAGTTTTTATTTAGGATTTGTTAAGAATTCTTTAGGCGTAATTCAACCATTTCTACAATCTCCTTTTTTAATTTTGGATGCTCAAGTAACAAACGTTCATAATAATAACGCATCTTCTTTTGATCCTTTAAATATATCTCTGCTGTAGTTGCTGCACTCAATAATAATGCCGCTTTTTCTTTGTATAAAGGAAAACGTGTTAATAAGGTGTCTGTCCACGAAAGGGATAAGGCATATTTTTTCTCTTGAAGATACAATTGTTGTAATTTATCTAAATAAATAGCAGAATGTTCATTTTTAACATCCAATCGAAATGCACGTTTATAATTAGACGCCAAAAGATGAATGGTTTGAAGAGGAAGTGTGTCCACCGAATTATTCATTAATTTTTCATAGGAAACATGTAATGAATCTTCTAAGGCAAGGATTCTTTTTTCCACACGCGAAAGATTCGTTAAACCAACTTTTACATTGTTGGATGTTTTATTCTCACGAGTACACCCAAGTAATAAAAAGACAAAAAGAAAATAAAAACACCAACGCATCTATCTTCCTTTTTTTAGAGCAGGAAAACGCATGCGATAATCAACAACGATCAATCCTTTAGAAATATTCCCTAATTTCTTGGTTAATAATTTTCGTTTTAAAACAGATAAATGATCGGTAAATAAAACCCCTTGAATATGATCGTATTCATGTTGAATAATACGCGCAGCATAGCCATCAAAAGTTATTTTATCGAAAAAATTCCAATGCTCATCGTAATAAGAAATAACCACTTTTTCTTTACGATATACTTCTTCTCGAATTTTTGGTATGCTCAAACAACCTTCATTAAAACCCCACTCTTCTCCTAACTCGTCGTGTATAATTGGATTCAAAAAAACTTTCTTAAAATCTTTTAACCCTTCTGTTCTGGGATCCTTTTCATCTTCTTCATCTTCTAAAAAAGGAGCGCCATCTACGATAAACAAACGAATTGACTGACCAATCTGTGGAGCGGCTAAACCA
>Ga0114962_10004816_pt1 | contig 10689 bp, 8 predicted proteins | sample C_130820_MF_Meta_FD_87017 | JGI IMG/M metagenome (GOLD analysis project Ga0114962, IMG submission 87017) | Freshwater microbial communities from Lake Croche, Canada to study carbon cycling - C_130820_MF_MetaG | ecosystem: Environmental > Aquatic > Freshwater > Lake | place: Lake Croche, Canada...
ATGACGAAACTTCAGGCCGTCCCAGAGATTGATGGCATGCGACATCAATAAAACCGCCACCATATACAGGCATAACCACCACACAGCGCGTGGGTAACGAGTGCCGAAGCGAATCGGCTTTTCAACGAAGCGGTAGGTGAGGTAGGCGAGCAAGAAGCTTAAAGTCAGCAAAATTAAACGCACTTCTGCGGAGGGTGTTTGCGAGGCCAAGATGCGAGCAAATGAGAGCAAAGGCCAATGCCATAAATAAAGCGGGTAGCTGATCAAACCTATCGCCACCAGCGGCTTAGAGGCCAGCCACACACTGTTGAAACTGCAGTTCATGCCAGCCAACAAGATGAGTGTTGCGCCTATGGCAGGGAGCAGGGCCCAGTAGCCAGGAAACGCCATGTCTTTGTCAAAGAAATAGGCTGATAAAAGCACCAGTGCCAAACCCACCCAGCCTGCGGGGTAGCGCCAAGCCCTGGCCAAGCGAGGGTTGTTCATCAAGGCAATGGCAAGACAAGCGCCCAGCAGCAACTCCCAGCTGCGACTCAAGGGCGAATAAAAATCTCGTGCCACATCGCCATTGAAAACCAACCAGAGGCTATAACCCAATGAGGACACCATCAATGCCAATAAAAGTGGCAAAGACCAGCGCGGGATGCGCTTGAACAACAGCAGCAGCAAGGGCCAGACCACATAAAACTGCTCTTCAATGGCCAGCGACCACAAGTGAAGCATGGGTTTGGTGTCGGCTGCATTGTCGAAATAACCAGACTCGCGCAGCAACATGAAATTGGTCAAAAAGATGGCGCTGCTGCCGGTGTGTTTGGCGAGTTGTTTGTATTCGATGAAGTTCAGGCATACCCAACCGGCAAGCAAGCCAAAGCCCAGCACCAGCGCCAGCGCCGGAAAAATCCGACGCACACGTTTTGCATAAAAGGCTTTGAGGCTAAAGCGTTGCTCGCGCAGGTCGCGCAATATCAGACCCGTGATCAGGTAGCCAGAAATGACGAAAAAAATATCAACGCCGACAAAGCCGCCGCTTAAGTATTCGGGGAAGGCATGAAATAAAACGACCACCAACACCGCGATGGCGCGCAAGCCATCGACGTCGGGTCTGTAATCAGGGTTGTGCTGCGAAATAACGGAACCTCATTTCATGTTCTGGCCCGAATCATAGACCGATGGATAATCGTCCCTGTGAAGCACGCTAGGCCGTCGCTGGTGCAAGGACAGAAATGTCGCACTGGAGGAACGTCCGGACTGCACAGGACAGCGCAGGAGGTAACACCTCTCCACCGTGAGGTGAGGATCAGAGCAACAGAGACGAGTCGGCCCGCATGCTTGCATGTGGGTCGGGTGAAACGGGCAATCTCTGCGCGCAGCAATACCAAGTAGGCCAACATGGAGGCGGTTCGCTGAGTTGGCGGGTAGGTAGCACCGAGCCGGGTGGGTGACCCCCGGCCCAGAGGAATGACGGTCACGTATTGGGAAACCAATATGCACAGAATCCGGCGTATCGGCGGGCTTCACATTTTTAACTGAACTTAGATGCAAAATTACCGTTCGATTATTCAATACCGCTTACCCAGTTTTGCTGTATTTTCCGTCTCTTTTTTAGCCTTCTCGGTCAGCTTGGGCGTGGCCATGGTGTCTATTGCCAAGTTGCTGCTCTTAATTGCGGTTTTGGGTCAGTTCATAAAAGATGTCAGGAACCGAAGTTTCCCCACGCTCAAGTCATGGCCACAAGTCACTTGGTGGATTGTGGCCGCTATGGCTTGGATGAGTTTGAGTGGCCTATGGACCGAGGCCGGTACGCCTGAAGCTATGGCGGGGTGGGGGCGGCACAGCCGGATACTTTGGTTTTTAGCTGTGTTTTATTTGCTTAGAACGCCGGCCCTTGCCTTGCTGAGTTTGAAATGGTTTGTCGCAGGCATGGTCATCATGATGTTGTCATCATGGGCATTATTTGCAGGTTTGCCCGTGCCTTGGGCCACAGCGCAGGTCCTGCCTTCCATGGGTATCGTGCATGGCAGCACTTTGGAACAACCTGTTTTACTGACGCTGTTGGCGGTGGTTGTGTGGTTTATGCGAGACCACTGGCCTAAAGGCAGTTGGCGCTGGGCACCCATCGTGGTGTTGCTGTTGACGGTAATTAATGTGTTTTTTGTCATGACCGGGCGCAGCGGGTTTTTAGCTATTTTGGTGTTCATCACCATGGCAGCGTGGTGGCAATTGCCTCAAAAATGGCGATGGTTGGTGGTGGGACTGCCCTTTGCCTTGACCGCACTGATGATGCAGATATCGCCGCGCTTTGAAGCGAAGACCAGTCAAGTCATAAGCGATGTTTCCATCTATCGCCAAGGCAGTATTCAGGCTTCTCAAGCTCAGCGACTCGATTATTGGCATCGATCTTTGTTAGCCATGAAAGAAAGCCCTTTGCTGGGACACGGCGTGGGCAGTTGGCGCATGAGCTATCACCGAGTCGGTGGCCTGCAGGTAGACGCACCCTCCAACCCTCATCAACAATATTTGCTTTGGGTCGTGGAGTCCGGTGCAGTAGGGTTATTTTTGTTTTTAGGAATCTTGGTGGCCCAACTCAAGGATGCTTATGCTTTGCCGGATAACGCACGTCAAACCTTGCTCACTGTCACCGCTATTGCCGCGGTCATGGGCTTGATGAACTGCCCTTATTTTGGGGCGGGCATGGGCGAGTGCTTGGTGTATTTGGCGGCCTGTTTGTTGGCATTGAAAAACATTCAACAACCTTTGCCTGAGCGGTCATGAAATTTCTTTTTCGTCGCAAACAAAATGCATGGCATAGAAAGCTGCAAAACCTCAAGTACAGCTTATTCAAAAGGCTCACTCGACAAGCTATGCCGGTGTTTGTCAGAGGTGGAGATTTAATCAGTATTCAACCGATGGCTTGGGGCGCATACGAGCCAGAAGTTGTTGAGCTGATCAAACACTGGACAGATTCTGGCTTTAATGATTTCTTTTTCGATATTGGTGCCAATATTGGTTTGATATCGTGCCAAGTGGGCCACTGGTTTAAACATATCCATATGTTTGAGCCTAATCCCGATTGCGTGAGTTTGCTCAGCATCAATGTCAGATCGTTGTTGCGTCATCAGCCGTTTGAAATCCACCCCTATGCGCTGGGTGCGCAAAAAGAACAACTGACTTTGATGGTGCCTTTTGGCAATTGGGGTGGGGCCTTTATTGCATCTGCCGACAACGACTATTCGCCCGAGGTATTGGCACACAAAGACGGTTTTGCTAACTTTGATCCTGCCCAATACCAGGCTCATACTGTGCAAGTTGAGTCAGCCTCGCAAGCGCTGTCAAATTTGTTTACCTCACTTAAGGCGCAAGGCTTGAGAAAGGGTGTGATCAAAATTGATGTGGAAGGTTTTGAGTCTTTGGTGCTCAAGGCCATCGCGTCCACCGTGCCAGATGATGTTGAATTGATGGTGATTTTTGAAAACTGGAATGCCAGCGCGCCTCAACCTTCGTTGGCATTGAGCTCTCAATTAAAGGCGGATTTTCTTTACCTCGCCAATGATTTGCATCCCTATCCGTTTCTGCCGCGTGTCATGAATTCCATTTTTAACTTCATCCGCGGTGGACACCATGTCTTTTTATCGCCAGTCACACAAACTTTGCCAGCGGGCACTTGTGTACTGATGATCAGCCCTGTGAAACCATAGGGTTTTAGGCCGTTTCTGATAGGTGTTCCACATGCGCTTGCAACGAGCGCATGGCCACTGGCCACAGCGCTTGCGGCACATCATCGTAGGCCAAGGGCAACCAGTCTTGCACAGTGCCTTGGGGCAGGGCTTGCATGGCGCGGCGCACTTTGTCTTCGCGTTTTAACCGGTGGGCCTTCAATCGCTGTATGCAATCGACGGCACTGAAAGGCTCACCCCACAAGTTGCCCAAGACATAGCCGTGGGCCGGCAAGATGAATTGCACTTGCCACTGCTCACACACTGCCAACAGTTTGTCTAAAGAGGCTAGGTAGTCGCCCATATGGCCATCAGGTGGGTCAACCACCGTCGTGCTGCCGTTGAGCACATGGTCGCCACTGATGAGCAAGCCGTCTTCTGTCAGTACCAAGCACAAGTGGTTGGCAGCGTGACCCGGTGTATGCACAACTTGCAAGGTGTGGGTTTCACCTTGACCCTTTAGCATAATGGTTTCGCCGTTTTGCAAAATTTTGTCGGGCACAAATTCGCTGTGCGCCCGCGCAGTGGAAGCCGCAGGCATACCCATTACTTGTACTTGCACACCGTGTTGGGCGCACAAATCTTTCAGTAGCCATGCAGCGGGTGAATGGTCTGGGTGCGAGTGGGTACAAATGATGGCGCGAATATCACCAAGGCAAGACTGCCACAACCGCTCAACATGCTGCGCGTCAGGCGGACCAGGGTCTATCACCACATATCCGCTGTGAACATCGCCAATCAAATAGCTGTTGGTCCCCGGCCCCGTCATCATGCTGGGGTTGGGTGCAGTAAGTCGTCGCACATGGGTCAGCAAGGACACGGGAGTGTGCGATTGCCAATCTAGGTGGTGAACAATCTGCCCATCAGGACAGGCCAGCGCCAACTCGCCAAAAGGCGGTTCGTGCTCCATATAGCGTGCGTCACGCCCTTCAAGCAAGCCCGCACGTGGACAACTGTGAAACCAAGGTTGTTCATTCGCACAAGCGGCCAACACACTGTCAACGGTTGTGTAGCCTTGCAGTTTTTCAAGCGTGCGAATAGTGGGAAAAATGATGAAGAAGTCGCCTGCCGCATGGCGCGACAGCGCTTGGCTTGGATTTACCCACAACGGTTCAAATTGCTCTTGTTCGTCCGCCACAGGCACCTGCCCCTCTGGCATGCGTGCCACCAAAAAAGGCACATCAAAACGCTTGGGCAAATCGCGGTCGGTGACCCAATGCGCTAAAACATAGACCGCATCGGCTGACAATTTCAAACCATGGGCCAGACACTGCTGAGCAAAATTGTCTTGCCGCGAAATCGACTGATGGGTTTGTGCTGACACAGGGCTGCCATCTGAATGACGAGCAAGAAGCACACCCAGCTCTTCAAAACTTTCGCGGATCGCGGCAATAGCTTGCGTCAAGCGCAGATCGTCTTGGGTAGCGCGGCGGTGTGCCAAAGGGTGGGCGTCGGTATCTGCTGCTTCTATGCCGCCGCCAGGAAATACATAGGCGCCTGGCGCAAAGCTGGCTTTGAGCGAGCGGCGTGTCATCAACACTTCAAGGCCGTCTTCCCCGTCGCGCAGCAGCAAAACCGTGGCGGCAGGCAGGGGGGTAGAAGGAATTCGGGGAGGATGAAGTTGTAAATGGGTGCGGACCATGCCCCTATTATGACAAGGCGATAATCAGACCATGCGCATACGATTCACCAAAATGCAAGGCGCGGGCAACGACTTTGTGGTGCTCGACGAGACCCAAGCTTTGCTTGGCCTCACACCATCTCAATACCGCTTCATTGCAGATCGCCACTTCGGTGTGGGCGCAGACCAAATTCTTTCGGTCCGGTCTTCTTCAAACGCTGAAGTTGATTTTGCTTACGTCATCCACAACAGCGATGGCGGCGAGGTGGAGAACTGCGGCAATGGTGCGCGTTGTTTTGTACGCTTTGTTCGTGACCAAGGGTTGACGGATAAAACAACCGTCAAAGTACAAGTGCATGGCGGCGTCATCGCTTTAAGCGAGTTGCCAGATGGTTCTGTGCTGGTTGATATGGGTCCTCCTGTTTTTCATCTTCCCCAAGTGCCCTTTGATTGCGCTCAGGCCCAAGCTTTGGATGGCGCTTCGGGTTTGCTTTGGCGGCTTTCATTGCCCGGGCAAAAAACTGTGGATGTGGCGGTGCTTTCCATGGGCAACCCGCATGCAGTGATGCGGGTAGACGATGCGGACGAAGCGCCGGTCGCCCTTTTGGGTCCTTTGATTGAAAACCATGCGGCATTTCCCAAACGCGTCAATGCAGGTTTTTTGCAAGTGCTGTCACGCTCAGAGGTGAAGCTTCGCGTGTACGAGCGCGGTGCAGGTGAGACCATGGCCTGCGGGACAGGGGCTTGTGCCGCAGTCGTGGCCGGTATTAACCAAGGCTGGTTAGACCCCAAAGTACAAGTGCATACTCACGGCGGCATGCTCACAATCGAATGGCAAGGCGCGGACGAATCCGTGATGATGAGCGGCCCTGCGACAACCGTATTTACTGGCGAGATGGAGATACCTGAATGAGCAACTCAATTACCCCAATCACAGAGGACGATATCGCCAATTTTTTGGTGAATACGCCAGACTTTTTTGAGCGGCATGCCCAGCTTTTGTCCAATGTGCGTTTTGTCAGTCCGCATGGTCAACGTGCGGTCAGTTTGCAAGAACGCCAAGCCGATATGTTGCGCGAAAAAATCCGCGCTCTTGAGCAGCGCATGATGGAGATGATCCGCAACGGCAGCGATAATGCTGTGTTGGCCGATCGCTTGCACCGTTGGTCGCAAAGCCTTCTGCTAACCCAGCATCCCGCTGATTTGCCCAGCATCATCGTTGATGAAATTCAGCATCATTTCATGGTGCCACAGGTGGCCATTCGCGTTTGGCAAGTGGGCGAGGCCTTTCAGATTGAAGGCTTTGCACAAGGGGTGAGCGAGGAAGCTAAGTCTTTTGCCCAAGGCTTGCACGCCCCTTATTGCGGAGCCAACGCAGACTTTGAAGCAGTGAAGTGGTTAACCCATCCACACGAGGCGCAGTCGGTGGCTTTGCTGGCATTGCGAAGGACTGACTCGCCGTGGGATGTTCAGCAAGAAGTTGATGTGCAAGGCAAAGAAAGCGACGCGACCCTTGGCTTGCTGGTGCTGGCTTCACCTGACCCCCAGCGCTTTCAATCCTCCATGGGAACCGATTTGCTCACTCGCATCGCCGATCTGGCCAGTGCTGCGCTCAGTCGCTTGCGCTGAGTTTTTTGTCAACGTTCATGACACCAAGCCAAGATTTAATTCATCGCTACTTATTGCATGTGCGGTTTGAAAAAAGGCTGGCTGACAGAACTGTATCCCTTTATAACGAGGACCTTCACAAGTTAAACCTGTTGGCTGCAGAAGCTGGATTGACAAGCCTGACCCAGATTGATTCCGCGCATATTCGCCGCTGGATGGCACACATGCATGCGGGCGGCAGAAGCCCGCGTGGCATAGCCTTGATCTTGTCGGGATGGCGTGGCTTTTTCAACTGGCTGGGCAAAGAAGGACTGATTCTTGCCAATCCCTTGTCTGGTTTACGTGCACCCAAAGCGGCCAAGCCTTTGCCCAAAGCTTTGAACGTGGACGATGCAGTTCAATTGGCGCAACACCGACCTCTCGATGCCGATCCTTGGCTCCAAGCGCGAGACACCGCCATGGTTGAATTGTTCTACAGCAGCGGACTGCGGGTGGGCGAGTTAATGGGTTTGGATGTTCAAGCCAGTCCTCAAGCCAAGGGCTGGATTGATTGGCAAAGCGCTGAGGCGCATGTGTTGGGTAAAGGATCCAAACGTCGAAGTGTGCCGGTGGGTCAACAAGCGATGGCTGCATTGACAGCTTGGTTGGCCGTGAGAGCAAAAGGTTTGCCTGCAAGTGCAGCAGAGCAAACCGCTTTGTTTGTAGGACAACGAGGCACTCGCCTGACGGCGCAAGCGCTATGGCAGCGTCTTCGCCTACGGGGTTTGCAAGCCGGTATTTCCACACCGGTTCACCCGCATATGTTGCGACATTCTTTCGCCAGTCATGTGTTGCAGTCCAGCGGTGACTTGCGTGGTGTGCAAGAGTTGCTGGGTCACGCCAATATCAGCACCACGCAGGTCTACACCCGATTGGATTACCAGCATTTGGCCAAAACCTATGACGCTGCCCACCCGCGGGCACGCAAGAAAACCGCATGAAAACGTTGAAACTCAAAGCAGGCAAGGAGCGCTCGGCGCTGCGGGGTCATCCATGGGTGTTTGACTCAGCCATCGCCAAAGGAGGCGCTGACGCTGGGGAAACCGTGCGCGTAGAGTCCGAAACGGGTCAGTTTTTGGGTTGGGCTGCTTTCAGCCCCAGCTCCAAAATCCGAGCGCGTATCTGGTCGTTCAAAGAGTCCGAGCATATCGATGCTGATTTTTTTGAACGACAAGTGGCCACGGCGGTGGCCATGCGCTCTCGCCTTCAAGTCCCCTCCAATGGCGTGCGTCTTATCCATGGTGAAGCTGATGGACTTCCCGGCTTGATCGTTGACAGTTACGACGGCACCTTGGTGGCGCAGTTTTTGTCTGCAGGCACAGAACGATTCAAACCCGATATCGTCAAGGCCTTGGTGTTGCACACGGGCGCACACCGCGTGTTTGAGCGTTCCGATTCGGGCGTGCGTGGACTCGAAGGCCTTGAAGCCAAGACGGGATGGCTGTTTCGCTCGTCCGGCGCCAGCGACAGCACGGCCATCGTGATTCAAGAGCACCACTGGAGTTTGGCGCTTGATATTTTGGAAGGTCATAAAACGGGCTTCTATCTTGACCAGCGTGACAGTCGTTTGAAATTTGCTGAATATGCCCAGCGTTTAGGACTGCAACAGGTACTGAACTGTTATGGCTACACGGGTGGTTTCAGCGTAGCGGCTTTGAGCGGAATGCGCTCAGCCGGTTTGCTGGCCAGCGGTGCTGTGGTGACTACCGTGGACTCTTCGGCGCCTGCCATCGCCAAAGCGCAAGCCAACGTTAAACGCAATGGTTTCGACGAACGCAACGCCGTGTTTTTAGACGCTGATGTCAACGCCACCTTGCGAAGTTTGCACAAAGAGGGGCGTCAGTTTGATGCCATCGTGCTCGACCCCCCCAAGTTTGCGCCGAGTGCCGCGCATGCAGAACGTGCGGCGCGTGCGTACAAGGACATCAACCGCTGGGCGTTTAAATTGCTGTCTAAGGGGGGTGTCTTGTTCACCTACAGTTGCTCTGGGGGTATTTCTCCTGAGCTTTTTCACAAAATTGTCGCGTCAGCTGGCAATGATTCAGGGGTGGATGCTTATTTTCTCGACCGAGTTCATGCCGCGCCCGACCACCCGATGACAGTGTGTTTTCCGGAAGGCGAATACCTCAAAGGACTGGTCCTCATGAAGAAGTGACAGCACCGACTTGAATGCTGGCTACACTGCCCCCACTTTATCTGTTTATTATTTTGAAGGCTAAATGCTTATGTTGATTCCCGCTACGGTACTGACTGGTTTTTTGGGCGCAGGTAAGACCACGCTGCTCAAGCGCATTCTCACTGAGTCCCATGGACTCAAGATTGCCGTTATTGAAAATGAATTTGGTGAAGAAAACATAGACAACGAAATTTTGGTGGCCGACACCAAAGAGCACATTGTGCAAATGAGCAATGGTTGTGTGTGCTGCACGATTCGTGAAGACCTGCGCACCACTTTGCAAGAATTGGCAGAAAAAAAGCGCAAGGGCGAACTCGACTTTGACCGTGTGGTGATAGAAACCACCGGCTTGGCAGACCCAGGGCCTGTGGCACAAACTTTCTTCATGGATGACCAAATTGCTGAAAGTTTTTTGCTCGACGCAGTACTCACCTTGGTTGACGCCAAACACGCGGCACAAACCTTGAATGACCGACAAGAAGCGCGTCGTCAAGTGGGTTTTGCGGACCAAATCTTTATCAGCAAAAGTGAACTGGTCACGCCAGTCGAGCTCGATGCACTTCAGCACCGTTTGAAACACATGAACCCAAGAGCGCCACAACATATCGTGCACTTTGGCGAAGTTTCCATCGACAAGGTGTTTGATTTGCGCGGCTTTAACCTCAATACCACCTTGGAAATAGATCCTGATTTCTTAAGCGACGGCCATCACCACCACGCGCATGACGAGCATTGCGACCACCCCTCGCATCAGCATGGCCATGCAGACCACAGCCATGACCACCACGATCATGGCCACCATCACCACCACGATGACGATGTCAAAAGCTTTGTGTTCAAGGCCGACCGCGCTCTCGACCCAGCCAAGCTGGAAGATTTCTTGGGGGCTATCGTCAATATCTATGGCCCACGCATGTTGCGCTACAAAGGCGTCCTACACATGAAAGGCACCGAGCGCAAGGTTATTTTCCAAGGGGTACACCAACTCATGGGCAGCGATTTAGGCCAAGCGTGGGCGCCTGGAGAGAAGCGAACGAGCAAAATGGTATTCATTGGTATCGATTTGCCAAAAGATATCTTTCAGCAAGGCTTAGAACAGTGCATAAGCTGAGTACAATCCGCGCGCCATTAGCCCCAAGGTGAAGTTTTGCCGCGGCTGATGTCACTGGTCACTGATGAAGTTTGAGACAACAACCAGAAGCAGTAGGGGGCTTGGTGCAGATGCACTCCACGCCTGGCTGTAAGGAGAATTGCATTGAAATCTGTAAAGCATTCAAGCCACAGCAAAGCCAAGAGTAAAACCAAGGTCACGGCTGCAAAACCCAAGGCAAAGGCCGTGAAAACACCTGTTGCTGCCAAAAAAAAACCTCTACCTATGAAGAAAGCTGTGACTGTTAAAAAACCCGTAGCCACGAAAAAAGCTGTAGCCAAAAAGGCAACGCCTGCCAAAAAAGTGGTTCCGGCAAAAAAAGTCGTGCCCGCGAAAAAAGCTGCGCCTGCAAAAAAAGCTGCGCCTGCAAAAAAAGCTGCGC
>Ga0114962_10004817_pt1 | contig 10688 bp, 9 predicted proteins | sample C_130820_MF_Meta_FD_87017 | JGI IMG/M metagenome (GOLD analysis project Ga0114962, IMG submission 87017) | Freshwater microbial communities from Lake Croche, Canada to study carbon cycling - C_130820_MF_MetaG | ecosystem: Environmental > Aquatic > Freshwater > Lake | place: Lake Croche, Canada...
GATGAAGAATTGGCCCAAGCCAGCTTGACACAGTTCCCCGTGATTGTGGGTGGCGTGATTCCTGTGGTGAATATTGCTGGTATTGCCCCTGGAAGTCTTAAGCTGACTGGTGAATTGTTGGCCGATATTTATTTGGGGAAGATCCAAAAATGGGACGGTGCGGCGATCAAAGCGCTCAATCCAGGATTGAATTTGCCTGATGCGTTGATTGCTCCTGTTCGCAGAGCAGACTCTTCTGGTACGTCTTACATTTTCACCAACTACTTGAGCAAAGTCAGTGCTGAGTGGAAAACCAAAGTCGGCTTTAATGCATCTCCCGCTTGGCCCGTGGGTTTGGGTGGAAAAGGCAACGAAGGCTTGGTCGCATTTGTGACTCGCATTCCCAATTCGATTGGCTATACCGAGTACGCCTATGTGAAGCAAAACAAAATGAATTACGTCAAAGTGGTCAATTCGACCGGTGCTTATGTTGATCCTGATGAGCACTCATTCAAAGCCGCTGCTGCCAATGCCGATTGGAACAAATCTTTCTTCCAATTGTTGACCAACCAACCTGGTAAAGAATCTTGGCCTATCGTTGGTGCAACGTTTGTCCTCATGCAAAAGGTTCAAGACAAGCCTGAGTCTGCCACTGAAGTCTTGAAGTTTTTTGACTATAGCTTCAAAAATGGCGACAAAACTGCTGAATCCATTGACTACTTGGTCATGCCTCCTGCAGTTAAAGACACCATTCGCAAATCATGGGGCGTGATCAAAGACGCTTCTGGAAAAACCATTGCTTATTAATTTCAGTCATTGAAATTCAATAATTAATATTTTGTAAATTGTTTGTTCTCAAGCTTCAACGCCGGTTAAATCGGCGTTGAAGTTTTAAATTATTTCAACACCCCCAATTTCCTTGACCCTATCAATGAATACAACATCACAAACGTCGTCTCGAAAAGCCAATGGTTTGTTGGATCGACTATTCGGCTGGGCGTCACTTGGAGCTGTTCTCCTCACGTTGGCCATGCTGGCTGGTATTTTGCTGTCGTTGGTGAGTGGCGCGATGCCCGCCATCGATAAATACGGATTTTCTTTTTTAACTCGTGTTGTCTGGGATCCATCCCAAGAGAACTTCGGCGGTTTGGTCATGATTTATGGTACTGTGTACACATCTCTCATTGCCTTGGTCATTGCAGTTCCAGTGAGTTTTGGAATTGCTTTGTTCTTGACCGAATTGTCTCCTGCGTGGCTCAAGCGTCCCTTGGGCACTGCCATTGAGTTGTTGGCCGCCATTCCCTCGATTGTTTATGGCATGTGGGGTTTGTTGGTCTTTAGCCCCATCTTGTCGACCTATGTGCAATTGCCCATGCAACAGGCGTTTGGCAATGTGCCAATTTTGAAGATGTTCATCTCTGGACCGCCAGTGGGTATTGGTATTTTATCGGCCGGAATTATTTTGGCCATCATGATCATTCCTTTCATCGCATCGGTGATGAGAGATGTGTTTGAAGTCACGCCCCCCTTGCTCAAAGAATCTGCCTATGGTCTTGGGTCCACCACTTGGGAAGTTGTTTCTCAAGTCGTATTGCCTTATACCAAAGCGGGTGTGGTGGGTGGCATCATGTTGGGCTTGGGCCGTGCACTGGGTGAGACGATGGCTGTGACTTTTGTGATTGGCAATACAAACCTATTGAGCTCATTGAGCCTCTTTGAGCCAGCCAACAGCATCACTTCGGCCTTGGCCAATGAATTTGCCGAGGCGTCAGATGGAATGCACAAAGCTTCGCTCATTTATTTGGGTCTGGTTTTATTCTTCATCACCTTTGTAGTCTTGTCTTTGTCCAAATTGCTACTGGCCAAAATGCGTCAGCGTGAAGGAACTTCATCATGATGGTCTCTAAAGAGGAAATGTTCCAAAAAAGACGCAAGGTCAATCAATTGGCCATTGCCCTGTCGATGGCCGCGATGGTTTTTGGTCTGGTGTGGTTGGTCTGGATTCTTTGGGACACCATCATCTTGGGGGTTAGCGGTTTGACGATCGCGACCTTGACCCAGATGACTCCTGCACCCAATGATGCTGGGGGCTTGGCCAACGCCATGTATGGATCATTCCTCATGGTGGGCTTGGCCACTTTGATTGGCACTCCAATTGGTGTTTTGGCGGGTATTTATTTGGCTGAGTACAGCCCAAAATCACATTTGTCCAACCTCACTCGTTTTGTGAATGAGATTTTGCTCTCTGCGCCCTCGATTGTCATTGGACTCTTTGTTTATAACTTGGTGGTGACCACCTCCAAAACATTCTCTGGATGGGCGGGTGTGATGGCTCTGGCCTTGATCGTGATTCCAGTGGTCATCAGAACCACCGAAAATATGTTGTTGCTGGTGCCCTCTGGCCTCAGAGAGGCCGCTTACGCCTTGGGTACGCCCAAATGGAAAGTCATCGTTGGCATCACACTCAAAGCCGCAAGTTCTGGTGTCGTGACGGGTATCTTGTTGGCCGTGGCGCGCATCTCAGGTGAAACGGCGCCGTTGCTATTCACCGCCTTGAATAACCAGTTTTGGAATTCAAGCTTATCAGGTCCCATGGCTTCGTTGCCTGTCACGATCTTCAAGTTCGCCATGAGCCCTTACCAAAACTGGCAGGAACTGGCCTGGGCTGGGGTGTTTTTGATCACCGTCGCCGTTTTGGGACTCAATATCCTTGCTCGTTTACTCACACGTCCTCAATCTTGACCCTTATTTTTAGGATATCCGTATGCAACCCGTGACCCCCAATCAGTCCAAGATTTCGGTTAAAAACTTAAATTTCTATTATGGAAAGTTCCATGCCTTGAAGGGCATCAATATGGAAATTCCTGAAAACCAAGTGACCGCTTTCATTGGCCCTTCAGGCTGTGGAAAGTCCACTTTGCTCAGAACGTTCAATCGCATGTTTGAGCTCTATCCTGAGCAGCGTGCTGAGGGTGAAATCATTCTCGATGGTGAAAATTTACTCACCTCCAAACAAGATGTGGCTTTGATTCGTGCAAAAGTCGGGATGGTGTTTCAAAAACCAACTCCTTTTCCCATGTCTATTTTCGACAACATCGCTTTTGGGGTAAAGCTTTTCGAGAACCTCTCCAAAAGTGAAATGGAAGAGCGCGTTGAGTGGGCACTGCACAAAGCTGCGTTGTGGAATGAAGTCAAAGACAAATTGCAGCAAAGTGGTTCAGGTTTGTCGGGTGGTCAGCAGCAACGTTTGTGCATTGCCAGGGGTATTGCCATCAAGCCTGAAGTACTCTTGCTTGACGAGCCTTGCTCGGCCTTGGATCCCATCTCCACCGCCAAGGTGGAGGAACTCATCATTGAGCTCAAGCAAGATTACACCGTGGTGATTGTGACTCACAACATGCAGCAAGCAGCGCGTTGTTCTGACTTTACTGCGTACATGTATTTGGGCGACTTGATGGAGTTTGGACCTACAGAACAAATGTTCTTCAAGCCTCAACGCAAAGAAACTGAAGATTACATCACGGGTCGTTTCGGTTAATCGTGGTCTTTTGAAAAACGGGAATAACATGCCAGATAAACATCTCTCAACGCAATTTGACAGCGAACTCAACATGGTCTCCTCCAGAGTCATGGAGTTGGGTGGTTTGGTCGAATCTCAAATTCGACAAGCCGTTTATGCCTTGTCTCAATTCAACTCTGATGTGGCCGACCAAGTGATCGAAAATGAGTCACGCGTGAACTCCTTGGAAGTTGAAATTGATCGTGACCTCGCCTCCATCATCGGTAGACGTCAGCCCACGGCAGTGGACTTGAGACTTCTATTGGCCATCTCCAAAACCACTGCGAATTTGGAGCGTGTCGGCGATGAGGCTGAAAAAATTGCCCGCATGGTCAAATCCATCATCAAGACGGGCAACTCAAGGAGTCTTCCTGCTTCCGAGTTGCGCGTGGCCGCTGAAATGGCGAGCGGACTTCTCAGAAAAGCGCTGGATGCATTCGCTAGACTTGACACTCAAACTGCGTTGTCCATCATGAAGGAAGACGATTTGATTGACCGAGAGTTTGATGGCTTTTTGCGCATTTTGATCACCTACATGATGGAAGACGCGAGAACCATTTCCGCCAGTTTGGATTTGCTCTTCATCGCCAAGGCCATCGAGCGCATAGGTGACCACGCCAAAAACATTGCAGAGTTCATCATCTATATCGTCAAAGGGGATGATGTGCGCCACACCTCCATAGAACAAATTGAATCTTCATTGAAGTAAATACACTCCAACAGACACCACCAACCTATGCGACACCCTCCACGAGTTTTGATTGTTGAAGACGAGCCTTCCATTGCTGAGTTGATCGCAGTGAATCTTCGTCACAATGGCCTGTCACCCATTTGGGCGGAAGATGGCGAAGCAGCTCAAAGAGAAATTGACTCTGTCTTGCCCGATGTGATTTTGCTCGATTGGATGCTGCCAGGTCAAAGTGGAGTGGCCCTGGCCAAGCGCTGGAGAAGTGATCCTAGAGTGAAGGCCGTGCCCATCGTCATGCTCACAGCCAGAGGCGATGAGGGTGACAAGGTGCAAGGCCTTGATGCTGGCGCCGATGATTACATCACCAAACCCTTTTCCACCCAAGAGTTGATGGCTCGCATTCGGGCGGTGCTTCGACGTCGCGCTCCTGAGCAGTCGGTTGACAGTGTCAGTGTTGGGGATGTGACGCTTGATGGTGCAACTTATCGCGTGAGCTTTCAGGGTCAAGCCCTGAAAATTGGACCCACAGAATTCAAGTTGTTGAACTACCTCATGCGCCATGCAGAACGCGTGCACACCAGGTCTCAGCTCCTGGACAAAGTGTGGGGAGACCATGTGTTCATTGAAGAGCGCACGGTGGATGTGCACATCAAGCGTTTGAGAGAAGCACTGGGAGACGCTGGCGTCATGGTCGAGACCGTGCGAGGTGCGGGTTACCGCTTTACCTCGCAGGTCAATCTTTTGGCCAATGCCCGTGAAAAACCTCCCCTGCCTGCTGATGTGCCCCAGCATTCCGCATCTGCCAGTGGCGGAATTTGAGCTACGCTGAGGTCAGTTGACCTTCGGAAATTAAATATACCCAAGTCTGCGTTCACCACACCACGGGCTTTGCAGATACACTCCTTGCATGGTGGAGAGCTTTACAAGACCACCGTGGCCCCTGTATTTTCGGGGTTGATGATCACTGGCGTTTGGGTCTGATTTTTAATGTTTTGGCGAACCTTTTCTTTGTTGTTTTTGCTCGTCTTTGGCGCCCTCTTGGGGGAGGCTTTGTTGCACGATTTCAAACCGTGGGCGGGGTCGTTTCTCGGAGTGCTCTTCACCACCTTGATGTGGTATGTGTGGAGTCTGGGGCGTGCCTACGAAGTGCTTTATTGGATCAAAGACCGCCCCCGAGATCCGCCGCCCAGACACCTGGGGCTGTGGGGAGAGATTGCTGAGCGCATGAGCCGTTTTAGCCGCGAGCAAGATCGCACTCTTTTGCGAAGCGAAGAGCGGCTCAATGAATTTTTGCAAGCCATTCAGGTCTCGCCCAATGGCGTGATATTGATCAAAGCTGGCGGGCGCATTGAGTGGGCCAATGAAACGGCTTTGTCGCATTTGGGGATTGATATTGAAAAAGACCGAGACCAGTTGATTGGCAACTTGGTGCGTGATCCCAATTATGTGGCCTATGTGAGCGCTTTGAATTTTGACCATGAGGTGGTCATCGAGGGCTTTAGGAGCCAAATCAAGTCACCCAAACGCATCTCTTTGCAACTTTTCCCCTATGGGGATGGTCGCAAACTCATGCTCACGCGCGACGTGACCGATTTCGAAAAGGCGGAGCTCATGCGCCGGGATTTTGTGGCCAATGTGTCGCATGAAATCCGCACACCTCTCACTGTGTTGGCGGGTTTTGTCGAGACCATGCAAAACTTACCCCTTGATCCTGATGAGCAAGCCCGTTACTTGGGCTTCATGCAACAACAGGCCACGCGCATGCAAGTCTTGGTTCAAGACTTGCTCACGCTCTCTAAATTAGAAGGCAGCCCCATGCCGTCCTACACCGATTGGCACAGCTTGGAGAATTTGATTCAAAACTGCGAAGTCGAAGCGCGTGGCTTGCTTGAGCTTCTTAAATCGGACACTGGCCTCAAACACCAATTGGTATTTTCTGTTGAACCTTTACAGCAAGACATCAAGGTCTGTGGCGAGCGTGCAGAGCTCCAAAGTGCCATGTCCAATCTGATCTCCAATGCACTGCGTTACACACCTGCTGGTGGTGAGGTGAGGGTGGTGAGTCGAATGAACGACGATGGTGCATGGTCTTTTGCTGTTCACGATGCTGGGCCTGGAATTTCTCCCGAGCACTTGCCACGATTGACCGAGCGCTTTTACCGTGTCGATCGTTCTCGCTCCCGGGAGACCGGTGGCACGGGCCTGGGGTTGGCCATTGTCAAACACGTTGTGCAGCGGCATGGTGGAGAGCTTAAAATTGAGAGTGTTTTGGGGCAGGGCTCTGTTTTTTCTTGGCAATTTCCCAAAAATAGAATTCGCCTCACCCCTTTTTCTGAAAACTTGGTGGTCACGACAGCCCAGGCAGCAAAAGTTCTGAATGCTGATTCTTTGTACAACCACCATGGTCACCTCCATGGGTCAAATCCCTGAACGTGGCACACCTCCATGACCCTTCATCGAACATGCACAGCACCCATCATTTAAAAATCATTGCCGCATTTGAGGTTTTTAAAGCCATTTTGGCAATGATTGCAGGTCTGGGTTTGATCTCTGTGCTGCACCGTGATGTCCAAGCAGTGGCGTTGGAGTTAGAGCAAGCTTTGCATTTGGATTTGCATCGTCCTTTTGCGGTGTTGCTCATTCAAAAGGTTGACTCACTCAATTCCAATCAATTGTTGGCCATGTTGGGTTTGGTGCTTTGCTACGCCACAATTCGGCTCATTGAAGCGCTTGGACTGTGGTTTGATACGGCGTGGGCCAAATGGATTGCCGTGATTTCGGGTCTCATGTATTTGCCCATCGAGTTGTATGAGCTCACTCAATCGGTGACCTTGATCAAAGTGGTCGTCACGGTATTGAATATCGCCGTCGTGCTCTACATTGCTCGTGATCTCAAGCAACACCAGGATTTTCGCAAAGAGCAAGACCTTGAACACCTTGGTGAGGGGCAGACGCAATCTGTCTCATCATCTTTGAGAAGTCAAAGCTGATTCGATGGTGTCTGGTTCTCTTGCCAAGCGAATTTGTCGCTGGCTCACCCATTGCAGCACCGCATACATGGTGGCGGAAGATGACAGCACGGCCACACTGGAGGTGAGCCAAAATGTTTTGGGCGAGGGCATGGCCTCGAGCCCCAACAATGGCAGCCCTTCATAGGCCAATTGATAGCCCCCCATGAGTCCGACTCCCCACAGCAAGACGCCATAGATGAGAACGGGCAGTACCGTGATTTTGTAGCACCGAAGATTAAAGAAACACATCACCTGGGTGGCGTCTCCCCAGTGATAAAGACTCAGCCACACGAGCACGCCCGCTGCGGTGCTCGCCACCTCGGCGTGGGTGCTAAAGAGTTTGGCAATTTCTGGGCTCAAGGTGAACATCACCAAGCTGAGCACCGCAGCCGTGGACCAAATGCACAAAAAGCCTTGTTGCATGACCATGCGTGCCTTCACGGGGTCTTTGGCGCCCAGCCAAAAACTCACCCGTGCACTCGTTGCAATTGAAAACGACATGGGGGTCATCCAGAGCAAAGCGGCGGTGCTGGAGGTGATTTGGTGGGCGGCCGCGTTCACCGTGCCTTGGCGAGCAATGAAGAGGGCCATCAATGTGAATGACGTCACCTCCACGGTCACGGACAAGGCATTGGGGACGCCCAGACGCAACAAACTCCAAAGTCGCTTGGGGTCGGGTCTCTCCAGTCTTTGCCATATGCGATAGGGGCGATAGAGTTCTTGGGTTCTAAGAAGATACAAGCCCAGCAAGACCATCCACGCATTCACGACAAATGTGGCCCAAGCGCAACCCACCACTCCGAGAGGCTCGGTGCCCAAAAATCCAAACGTGAATGCAATGGACAATGGGATTTTGGCCAGCAGGCCCGCGAGTTGAACCCAAGTCACGAGTTTGGGTCGCCCGAGACTTTGGTTCAAGGTGCTGAACATGCGGAAAAACAAAGCCAGCGGTAGCCCCATGGCCAGCACCGAGAGGTACTGGGTCACATCGGCCCTGAGCCCGTCTGGCACGTGGGTCCAAGACAAGATCAAGCCCGGGCTGAGCAGCAAACCCACACCGAGCACCGAAGTGCCCATGAGCAAGTAAAGACCTTGCCTGAATTGACGCCCCACTTCAAGGGGCTTTTGTGCGCCATGCATCTCGGCCAAAGTGGGCAGCAAGGATTGGAGCACCCCCATCAAGGCAATGAAAACACTCACGAACACGGCCGAACCCACTGACAAGGCTGCCAAGGCACGCTGATCGTAGCGCCCCGCCACCAAGGTGTCGGTGATGCTGAAGGCCATCACCGCCAGTTGTCCGACCAAAATGGTGCTCGCGTGCTTGAAGAGAAGTCGACGCTCTTCTTTTTTACTCATCAAGGCTCCCCGTCTTGAGGGGTTTGCGCTTGAAGACATCCATGTCCTCGTTGTCCAAGTAGGAGCGGTGCAGGGTTTGCACCAAAACCCAACCTTGTTGTTGGTGCTCTTGAATGGCTTGAGAATTGTTTTGCAAGGACTCCACCAAGAGCCATCCACACGTCGACGCTGGCGCACTTTGAGCCACCTCAATGTCCAAGGCACTGTGCAATTTGAACGCACTGATTTGCGCCAAGCTCAAGCCTTGAACCAACAAGCACCGTCCAGGTTCTACCAATTGCGAAACTTGGTAGACCAGTGGCTTATAACTCCTGGCGTAATCAAGGAGCGGCAACCACAGGCTCATGAGCAAAAGCCAGCACAACGAGGCACCAGAGGCGGGCAGCACCAGGCTCTTCCACAGGGCTTTTCTGTGTTTGCCCGCTCGCCACTTCACAAGCGCTAGCCATGTGAGCGTTGCCAGCAAAGCAAAACAAAAAGCGCCAGCTCCAAAGCTCGGCTCAAAGCCCGGGAGCAGTCGCTTGACGTTGGCCGCGGGCTGGGCCGGCCAGCCCGTTTGCATGGCCAGCCAAACCACCCAGATGATGAAGGCGCAGCCGCTGAAAAAAATCAAGGTAAACCAATCGATGAGTGCGCTCACGCTGCGCTCCAAAGTCGGCAAGGCGAAAGCGGCCAAGGTGGCGAAAGCGGGCAGGCTTAGGAGCAAAATTCGCTCAGGCGGAATGCTCGTGAGGGCCGCCAGCACAAAGAGACTGGCGAAAAAAAGCGGGATGACCACATGGCGACTCCATTGCCGCACCCACCAGTGACCCCTCCAGCGCCAAAGCGTCCACATGGCCAGTGGCCACGCGGGCCAAGTGAACCACAACCCCAATCGCAACATCCCGTGCCAGTGCGACCACTGTGCAGGGGGTACATTCAAACGCCATTGCCACAAATCACGGGGGCACAGGAGGGCCACGAGCAAAGCGATGGCAAGACACTGCAGACTGTCAGCTTTGGGGCTCACCAAACTGGTGTCCCTCCATAGGAGTGCCGAGGCACCCATCCCCAGCAAGAGCGCCAGTGTCGGCGCCCCTGAAAAACTCAGTCCCAAGAGAGACGCGCCCCAGCACAGGAGCCCCAAGCGGGGTTGAAAGGGTTGCACACTCATGCTGTAAAACGCCCAGCTCACAAAGCACCACTGTGCCAGCATGGGGGTCGCTTCATGGGTGGGCTGGGCCAAACCCAAGGTGGCCAGCAGTGCCAAGAGTCCTGCGTCGGCGATGGCCTTGGCATAGTCCTCCTCATTGGCTTGTCCGCCAAACGCAAAGGGCACGGGTTGGGCGCGTTTGCCTTTGGCCAAATAGTATGAGGCATACCATTGGGCGCACAGGGCTGACACCATGAGGGCCAAGAAGGGAATTCTTGCAGCGTGAGCTGGGTCGACAAGCCCCGACAAGGCTTGGATAAAGAACGCACCGATCCAGTACGGCAGCAGTGCGTTGAGCTCTGGGCTTTGTCCCATGAAGCTCGGATGCCACCAGTCGCTCTGGCCTTGGGCCAAGGACATCATGAACCCCAGACTGGTGAGGTCAACAGATTTCCAAGATTCGCGAAACCAAAAGCCTGGCAAGACATACGCCAGGCAAAACAGCACGACCGCAAGCCTGGGCAAGGGCTTCACGCTTTCTTGGGTAACGATGGCGGGTGAAGACGGGTTCACGGTGGTGGTGTGCGAGTCAAGTGGCGGTGAAAGGCAAGAGAGGCCGAGAGGGTGGACAAGAACAATCTCTGGTGTAGAAAAAAATAAAGGCAGCGCGTTTGATCGGGCTGCCTATGGTTTGGCTGGTGTGGCCAAGGGTCGCTGAGAGTTGGCCCTGAAGACCGTCTCCCAGCAAGGGTGTCAAGCGTTGCAAATTTACTTGGCAGCCGTTTTACCGTATTTGTTGCGGAATCTCTCAACGCGTCCACCCATGTTGTCCACGGATTTTTGTGTGCCCGTGTAAAAGGGATGTGACTCGCTGGACGTGTCGAGCTTGTAGAGGGGCAACTCGCGACCGTCATCCATTTTGGTCATCTCTTTGGTGTTGGCGCATGAGCGCGTCACAAA
>Ga0114962_10004818_pt1 | contig 10687 bp, 17 predicted proteins | sample C_130820_MF_Meta_FD_87017 | JGI IMG/M metagenome (GOLD analysis project Ga0114962, IMG submission 87017) | Freshwater microbial communities from Lake Croche, Canada to study carbon cycling - C_130820_MF_MetaG | ecosystem: Environmental > Aquatic > Freshwater > Lake | place: Lake Croche, Canada...
AATTATAGGTTGTGGTACAACACTGGGTCCAATAACTATGGGTGGAGTTAATGTAACTGTTGGACCAACTACTGGTCCTGTTACAAATGTCACAGTGGGTGGTGTAGGCCCAACAACTACTGGGCTGGGAACAGTGCCACTGGGCCCAACTACAAACTGCGGGGCAGTGGGTGCTGGGCCAGGGCCAACCACAAACGGTGGGGGGATGTCAGCAAGTGACTGTGCTGATAATTTTACTATTTGTGGTTGTGGTGTATCTGTTGCAGTGCCTACACCGCAGGCAGTTAATGCTACTATTGATAGCAATGATATAATTTTTCTCATGACGAGTTTCCTTGGTTAGGAAACTCCTTAAGAAAAAGCTCTCTAAGCCGGCCTTAGAATTTGGGAACTCTGTCCTAATAACATTTTAAAAGTCTCAAAAATATTTAGCTCCATACAATTAACTGCTAACTTTTCTTGAATATTATTCCATTCTGAGCCTATTTTCTTTGACAAAGACCATAAAAGGCATATATAATAGTACGATGACAAAGATGTCATTACTTAAATTTAAGGAAATTAAAATATGAAGAAATTAGCAATCGCAACGGTTATTGCACTGGCCAGTGCCGGAGCCTCTGCACAGGTTAGTGTGTATGGTAAGATGCGTGTTTACAGTGAATCTTATAAACTAGGAACTGCTAGTGATGTTACACAAGTAACTGACAGTGATAGCCGTTTTGGTATCAAAGCTGTTGAAGATTTAGGAAAAGGCCTAAAAGTCAATGTTGTTGTTGAAACCAGTGTAGTTGCTGACGCACCAAATACAGGTGCCGCAACTCAGCTAGGCAATCGACAATCTACAGTTGGTCTAAGCCACTCATTAGGCAGTGTTGATCTAGGTCGTGCAAAACACGCCATTGGTCGTGCGTTAGACAGTTATGATGTATTTGGCAACGCCGCTTTTTCTAGCACCACTGTTGTTAATGCTAGTCAAGGTCAACGTTTGAGCAATGCTACAATGATCACTGCCAATGTTATCAACGGAGTAAGTGTAAGCTATCAACGTGGCGAGAGCGAAGTTATTGGAACTCCAAATGTCAATGCAGGAAGTCTAGATATTAATTATGCAGGTATCCAAGCCACCCTAGCTACCTATGACAACCAGACAAACAGCACATCAAATTTGGCCGCTGTCAAATATACATTTGCTCCAACTGGAACTACAGTATCTGGAATTTACTCTGACAACAATGTTGCTGGCGTTAAGACCACAGGTAAGACAGTTGGTGTAGCTCAGACAGTTGGTAAGACACCATTCACTGTACTAGCTAGTTACGGTACAAACGAGTTAGTTAAAGCAACCAACGTTGGCGTTAACTATGCACTAAGCAAAAATACCAGTTTACTTGCACGTTATATCAAAGAAGATAATGTTGTTAACACCAAAGATCTACAACGTATCGCATTTGGTATGGAAATGAACTTTTAATAGTTATTAAGTAATCCGGCCCCGCCCTCTTAGACTTAGTCCTACGGTGGGGTTTTCTTTTGGTAAAAATTTAGGTTGCGGTAATACCAATAATGTTGTATAATTGTTTATCTTAACAAGGAGTTCACAATGCTCGCTGAAAACACACTAATCAATATTAAACAATTTTGCCTAGCCAGTTCCAAAGATGAACAGATTTGGACTAACAAAGGTACTACCTATCATTGGAATCGCGGCAAGGATACTAGCACTGGACTAATCAACGGTGTTGTACGAAAACTTGCAGGCATTGACGCCACAGGTTACCAAATTTGGGTAGTGGCTGGTTCTTTGAAGATTTCTCCAAATGGTGAGATTTTGCGTTTCACTGGCTTGCCTAGAAAAGTGCAAAATACTTTGGAATATGTACACAAAACTAATACTGACAATCCCATTGATTTCCCTGTGTTAGAAACAGTATGATCCATATCAGTTTTGGGTTAAGTAACCCATGGGGCAAAGCCTTTAACAACCTATGGAATCGTTCGGGTATGATTACCCGGCACAAAGCCTGGGAAGCAGAGCTATTACAAACACGTGAACTGATTGGATTTGGATTTGGTTACACTCGTCGTCAAAGTCACGCTGGGCTTACCGTAGAACTGTCATTGTTTGGTTACAGCATATCTTTTCAAATCTATGACACTCGTCACTGGGATCATGAACTTAATAACTGGGAGACTCACAATGTTTGATTGGTTTAAAAAACCCGACTATTCTAATGTAGTTAAATTTCCTGCGCCTACGCCATACATAGTGCCTCCCGAGCCTCCAGAAGAACCTACTAAAGTTTTTTATCGTATTGGTGTAACGGATAACAACCGTTTGGCATTTCAGGTAGGGTACAGCGAACTTACCATGACTCGTAGAGGTGTTCAAAATTTAATTGAACAACTGCAAGTATTCCGTGATCAACTCACAGACGATGAGAGCGAAGAATGAAACCAAAGTCAGCCAACGGTGTAACCGGACATTTGATCTATACACTAAATGGAAAATATATGTTCCGTGTCTACGATGCTGAACATAATTTTGTAGATTACGATTTACAACACAGTGACTTGTGTGTTACAATCAGTGATGAAGATGCGTATTTTTATCTTAACTCAATATTGGACCACGCACCTGCAACATTAGGAGTTGAAAAATGAACGAAGGTGAACAAGCAGGACGCCGGGCTCAGGTAATGCTCCACATGGTGTTGTTTGCTGTATGGTTCAATGTTGCTTGTATTGTGGCCTGGATTTACAAGGAGTGGTTTTTATGAACGAACGAATTCGACAACTAGCTGAACAGGCTACTACTTACATTGAACCAACTGCAACTAGTGGTGAAGGTTGGATCTTTGATAAAGAAAAGTTCGCCGAGTTGATCGTTCAGGAATGTATACATGCATTGTGGACAGAAGAATGCCGAACCAATGCGATGACACAAGCTGAATACGAGCGTGGCGGTAATCGGATTCATAAACATTTTTGGGATTGAAGAATGAACGCACAAATTAAAAAGATTGACAGCATAGGTGACACTATGGTGGCTGTGTTTCACAAACTGGCCTTGTTTGGTATTGGTGCGGCCACAGTGTGGGCCGCGGGTTGGACCTTTGTAGAACTGTTTGCCAAACATCATGCCAGTGTAACTGATTTGCTCTTGATGTTTATTTACGTAGAGATTGGTGCCATGGTGGGTATCTATTTCAAGACCAATCACATGCCGGTGCGTTTCTTGTTGTATATTGCTATCACAGCCCTGACCAGGCACACAGTGGATATCATGAGCCACTTGCCTATCAATGTCTATGAAATGATGGCTGTGGCTGGTTGTACATTTGTAATGGCAGGCAGTGTGTTGATTGTGAGATACACCAGTGCCAAATTTCCCAGTAATCAAAAGGACGAAGAAGTATGACTATGCATCTTGAAGGACCCTGGCTGTCTACCACAGGCAAGCGTAAAGGTAAAGTTAAATTTGCTTCAGCCGAAGCTAAACGCAGGAGTGAACAATTGGACAAAGACTGGAAAGAACTTCTTAAACGTCAAGGCATTGAACAAGAAGAACGTAAGCGTGGCCGAGCATTGACCGCCCCTCCACTTAAAGGTAATTACTCATTGAATATACCAGAACACCGCAGTACCAAACATATCCCCAGTCTTAATAGTGGTCTAGGTGTTGCTACACTGGCCGCCCCTAAAGTATACACAGGTACCAAGGTAAAAGGTATTGCTACCATGCATAAAAGCAATGCTGTGCCAGTTTTTAGTGATGAGGAAGCTGTGGCAATCAGCAGTATGCGCCGATAAATATCCTTATGAAACCAACACTAAATGAAAAATTCTTAGCATACCTAGCACTGTTTAGCGGATTGTTCCTATCATTGGTCGCAGAATACTACAGTATTCTCGGCTTAACCTCCATCTTTGCTGCCGCGGTTATTCCTGTAGTTATCATGGGTATCGCACTTGGGCTCGGTAAAGTCACAGCTACACTATGGCTCAAACAAAATTGGAGTATTGCTCCGTGGTCAATGAGGATATATCTGTTTACTGCTATCATAGTTCTTATGTTAGTCACGTCAATGGGTATCTTTGGATTCCTTTCAAAAGCACACAGTGATCAAAGCCTAGTCAGTGGTGATGTTCAAGCAAAGATTGCAGTATATGATGAAAAGATCAAAACAGAAAGAGAGAATATAGATGCTAATCGCAAAGCACTCAAACAGCTTGATGAATCAGTGGATCAAGTTATGGGTCGCAGTTCGGACGAAAAGGGCGCAGAAAAAGCCGTTGCCATTCGAAGAGCCCAGCAGAAAGAACGTAGTCGCCTCGCTCAGGATATTTCAGAAGCTCAACAAAGAATCGCAAGCCTCAACGAAGAACGTGCGCCAATTGCCGCTGAGGTTAGGAAGGTTGAGGCGGAAGTTGGGCCAATAAAATATATTGCGGCATTTGTCTACGGTGAGACCAGTGAAGGCATATTAGAGCGAGCAGTGACCTGGGTCATTATTACACTAATTGTAGTATTTGATCCTATGGCTGTTATACTGTTATTAGCCAGTCAGATTAGCTTCCAACGGTTCCGAGAACAAGAAGAAGAGCAAGCAGTTGAAAATTGGTTTGACCAAGGGCGAGAACGGGCTCGTCAATTAGATGAAGAAGAGGATATCCTTAGCTCAAAAGAATTCTTCCCACATGAAGAAGCTCCTGTATCAAAACCTAGTGATCCTGAATTAGATCCTTGCTATAAATGTAGTACACCTTTAGTAGTTGCACCCGGTATTGGTCCATTTTGCCCAAACAAAGAATGTGGTGTATTTGACGGACCGTTTGTTGAAGAGCCTGTTGAAGTTGCGCCAGAACCTGTTGTAGAAGAAACTGGACTATTTGTTCAAAACGAAGAACAAAAACTAAGTAACCTTTGGTCTACTACAGTCAAGGATGTTGAAATTGAATCTGTATCAAGAGAAGAATATTTAGAATACAGTTCCAAAATTCAAAGTGATGTATCCCAAAGAGAACTAACTAAAATAGTCACACAATATATTGAACAACTACGTAACGGATCAATTACCATAGACGACATTCCCCCAGACTTGGTAGAAATAGTTAAACACAGGACATAAATGGAATCTAAAATTACACTAATAACCCCACCTGATTTTTTTGAAAATGAATCCTACAGTATTTTATTCATTCATCTCACAGACGAGGATCAAGTTGTTGTCAGCAAATGGTTAGCCAACGCAAATCTTACAGAACACATAAACATTTATTTTTACGATCATGAAATAGACCTACCTTGGTTTTTACACGCCTTGGCAAGATGCGAATATAAGTATATAGACCTAGACGGACTTAACTATGCTACCTCTGCATTGAGTGGGTATATAGTAGGTAAAAAAAATACCTACTACAAAACCAAAGATGAAACTGCTTCTGCAGTCTATCATTACCTCAATCAAAATCGGATAACTAACATAGAATCATTCTTAGAAAGAGCATTTAATGACAAAATTGGATCAGCGTAATCACCAATGTGATTTTTGCGGTAAAAGCAAAGAAGAAGTTGAAAAACTCATAGTAGGTGATGAGGCCGCAATCTGCAACGACTGTGTTGAGTTGTGTATTGATATACTCAAAGATGAAAAAGTTAAAACTTTCCCTAACTCACACAAACTATTAAATCCAGTTAAAATTAAAGAGTACTTAGACTCTTATGTAATTGGACAAGACAATGCCAAGATTGCACTCAGTGTAGCGGTTAGTCAACATTTTAAACGCATCAACAATCCCAGTAAAGACATTGAGTTAGAAAAAACTAATGTGTTATTGCTAGGTCCAACAGGCTGTGGTAAAACAATGATGGCCCGTAAAATTGCCGATTATCTAGATTTGCCTTTTGCCATCTGTGACGCCACAGGTATCACAGAAGCAGGCTATGTTGGCGATGATGTTGAAAGCATACTTACACGACTAATCAATGAAGCAGACGGCGACCTTGAAAAAGCCAGTAGGGGTATCGTTTACATTGATGAAATTGATAAAATTGCTCGCAAGGGCGAAAGTGCCAGCATCACCCGTGATGTCAGCGGTGAAGGTGTACAGCAAGCTCTGCTAAAGATGATAGAAGGTAGTATTATGCGAGTGCCTTCTTCCAGTAAAAGAAAACATCCAGGCAGTGAAATACAAGAAATTGATACACGAAGTATCTTGTTTATCTGTGGCGGTGCCTTTGTGGGCATTGATAAACTAGTACAACATCGAAAAGAAGCAAAGAGCATAGGATTCCATGCATCTATTACTTCAGAGTCTGATCAGGTTAATTACTATAAAGATGTTACTACCAAAGACCTAACCAAGTTTGGATTGATTCCAGAATTCGTAGGACGATTTGGACTGCATATAAATGTTGACGAACTCACAGTAGAACAGTTAGTCGAAGTACTGAAGGTTACAAAAAATAGCCTTATACAACAGTATCAGTATCTGTTTGAATTAGATGGTATTGATTTAACCTTTGATAACGACAGTCTCTTAGAAATTTCCAAGCAGGCCAAGGAAATGAAGACCAACGCCCGTGGACTTAAAAATATTATTGAAAAAGTATTACTACCTTATCAATTTGATGCAGTGGATCTTGTGGAGCGCGGGCTAAAGTCAATTCGGATAAGTAAAGATACTATTAATGGAACCCCTGCTATTATGATTTTTGATAAAAAGAAAAATGAACAAAAACAATAAACCACTTGGCAATAAAGTCATCGTTGGCGATTTACCTTTAAACGTAGCACTACGCAAATTCAAACAAAAAGTAGAAGATTCGGGGGTACTGGAAACTGTACGAGCTAAAATGTTCTACGAAAAACCCACCACAGAACGTAAGCGTAAAAAAGGAGCCGCAAAGGCTCGTTGGAATAAAAAGCTACGTGATCAAAGTTTGCCAAAAAAGATGTTCTAATTTTACCAAAATTAGTTGACATTTCAACGTTTCGGTGTTATACTATATTTGTTGTGTGTGTTATCATACAACATTTTTATAAACCGTGTTGCACCGTGAATCGGGCAGAAAGAAAATTGAAATGGCATATCATCCAAAATTGGTATCGGCTTTTGGCGCAGACTTGTTCAAAGTACTTGGGCCACCCGCGAATCGTGTTAAGTGGTCCTCACTTTCACTGGTAGAACAAAAATCTCGTCTTAAACGAATTCCAGAATACGTGAATACACGTGGGTTAGGATCAAGTCCTACACTAGTAGATGTATTGGTTCTTGCGTTAAACAAATTGCATCTAATGGGTGTTGACAATCCGTTACAAGGTATTGATCTTCCTATCTTTAACAGTCTTGCCGATGCGGCTACAAAACTTAGTACTAAAGCACTCAACTATAGCCCCGCAAACTTTCAGCCTCTGGACAAGCTAGTTAAGAACGCTGAGAAGCAACGTGATGTTTTCCTGCGTCATATTTTTGAAGATATCATCTTCCGTTTTAATCCGGCACTAGTACTACCAGGCCTTGGCCGTCTGAACAGTAAAGGGTTCTTGTTTGTTAACGATGCCCAGCACCGTATACTTGCCTGTATGATCTTAGGTATTGAAGAAGTACCTATTAACTATATCGACAGCGATGACGAGTTTTGGGATGTATCACAGTATGCGGCTTTGAACATTCACAGTCTTGTATCTAGTGAGTTTGATCGCTATCGTATCCGTGTGCAACGTGAGATTGCCGCACGTGAAGCCGGTATGCCTAGTGAGCCTGAAGATGCTATCAGCTACGAACTTAACGAATTGTTTGGTAATCTTAGTATTACAGTTATTGAAAAAGTTGAAACCGGCAGCAAAGCAGGGACACTTACTGGTATCGGTAATATGATTAAGTACCGTATTACCTATGGTAAAGATTATTTTACCAGATCTACTGTTCTTAATGCACAAGTATTTCCTACCAGCAAGTTTCACACTGCTGTCAGTTGGGGTTTAATGGAGTTCCTGAAGTATCAAAACTTGTCAGAGTCTGATTTGGTTGCAGATCACGCTATTATGCAAGCACTGTCAACTCGTTGGCCCAAAAAGAACACAGGTGGACAGGTACATAAGACCATTAAGGATGCCTACAAGGATCAAACATCAGCTTCGTACAGCAACAGCCGTGTTCCAGAAGAGATGATTATTGCACATGGCATCTACCAGGTGTGTAAGAAGTATGCTCCTAATATCAAATGGGCAGAACCTGCTTGGCCGAGCGGCAACCGGAAATTTAAATTGGCTTTAGTCTAATGAAAAACTATGCTGTCATAAATGAAAGCATTGAAAGTCTCGAGCCTTACAAAGGATTTGACGAGGGTACTTATTACACAATGAGTATCTTCAACGAGTTCTGTAAGACTCGAGATTTGAAACGTGTGGCAATCTTCGGGTACTACAAAAGCAAGTATCGTTGGACAGTTGCTCAAGCACAAGAGATGTATGATAAAGCACCCGATGGTTGGACTGACGGTGTTGGTGTATATCGCAAGTTCGATTGGGGCAAGGGCGAAAACAAAATCAAGTGCGGTGAAGATTGGGAATGGCATGAGCCGCAGTTAGATCACATAGTGCCTAGATCACGTGCTAAGGCTATGGGATGGACTAATGAACAGATTAATAATCCTAGCAATTTTCAAGTATTGCCTGCATTTTTAAATCGTATTTTGAGTAATCTAACCGACGAGCAAGCACCGGCTATTTTGCCTTTGATTATTGCACAGTTTCCTAGTGTAGTCATTGACAAGTCTTAAAAAAGAAAGTATAATAAAGATATGGCAAAACATTTAATGATCGATATGGAGACTATGGCAGTCTCCCCAAATGCTGTAGTCCTTAGTCTAGGCGCAGTACACTTCAATCCATATGGAAACGGATATGGAGATAAAATCTATTTTAAAATTGATCTCGACGACCAAGATGCATTAGGTAGAGAAATTGATCCAAAAACTTTGGAGTGGTGGTCCCGGCAAGATCCTGTTATCATGGAGGAGGCTTTCAGCGAAGAAGGTCGTATTCCACTAGTGGATGCTATGGATCAGTTCCATAAGTTTGCCTGGGGCTGTGATGCGTTCTGGTCACATGGTGCTACCTTTGACCTTGTTATCATTGAAAACATTTATCGTCAACTAGGTAAAGGTCTGCCTTGGCAGTACTGGCAGTTGCGAGATACTCGCACATTGTTTGACTTGGGCTACGATCCAGACATGCCTCAAGGTAGTAAGCACGATGCTCTCCAAGATGCTATTCGTCAAGCAGTGGGTGTACAAAACATCTACGCAAAAATGAAGATTCGTCCGCGATGATTGACTGTCTTATTATCGGCGACTCAATTGCAGTAGGAACTAAACAGTTTCGTCCGGATTGTGTGGCCTTTGCCAAAGGCGGTATTAACAGCTGGCAGTGGCGTCGACAATACCTAGAAGGTGATCAGGGCAAGTTGCCCCAAGCAGAAACTTTGATCATCAGCTTAGGATCAAACGATCACAAGGGTGTTAAGACACGTGAAGAGATTGCCGCGATTCGATCACGTGTGACTGCTAAAAGAGTGTTTTGGATTTTGCCTGCAATTAAGCCAGACATCCAAGCTATGGTTCGAGAAGTTGCCGCAGGCTTTGGAGATACTGTATTGCCCATTACTAGACTGCAACCAGATGGTATACATCCAAGTTGGGCAGGTTATAAAGAGCTAGCTGAAAAAGCAAAATAAATAAAGCATGGACGATAAAAAAATACAAGACTTAGAGCGCAAGGTTCAGCAATTGGTGGAACAGCTAATGCTTCTACGTCAGCAGGTTACATATCTTCAAAGAGAAAATAACCGTGCAAAGTCCAACATTAGCCAAATCGCTAATCATATTAATCGCAGATAATTTGGATAAAAAAGCCTGTTTTAACACAAAAAAAGTGTTGACAAGATAATTAAAAGACACTATAATTAATACTTAGAAACAAACAGTAATTTATAAGGTAAGGTTCAGCAACATTCATAATACTATGGATCGTTAGACCCTATGGTAATAATTGGAGTTGAAGGGCTTGCCCGGAGACATTGAAGGTTATTATTGAAATAGACTAACAAGCTCAGAGTGATGGCCTGAGTAAAATAAAAGCAGTCAACCACTTACCTGTTGATCATAGGATGTTTTCAGCAACTTAAACTAAACTACAGCTATTGCTATAGAATGTGCCCCGTAAAGGTAGACTCCAAAGGTTTATACATGTGAAATACCATGTACGCAGAAGGAATAGATAGACCGGCAAAGTACCGGATATGATGTTTGTACAGAAAAATACAAACTAGGCGACATGAATTGTATGCTAGGCTCTTGGAACTGAACCGATATACTGGGGATAGGGAAGAGCAGAAAATAAACTACCGTTTCGCCCATCCTGCTTGTATAGGTTATATACAGCATTTTTAATAAAAGTAACCTGAAGGAAAATAAAATGAACGCATTTGTAGAAGCGGTTAAGTCCGTTCCAGTAGTAGCTCGTACCGCTAACGGTATGAAGACTTTTGAATCTAGCAAGAGTGATCTTGTAGATTTGTTCTTTGCCATTGGCGCAAGCCGTGGCAAGGATTTGAGCACTCAGTTTGCTCGCGCACTAGCACAAGACGAAACTCTTGCTCTACGTCTTTTGATGTGGGC
>Ga0114962_10004819_pt1 | contig 10686 bp, 11 predicted proteins | sample C_130820_MF_Meta_FD_87017 | JGI IMG/M metagenome (GOLD analysis project Ga0114962, IMG submission 87017) | Freshwater microbial communities from Lake Croche, Canada to study carbon cycling - C_130820_MF_MetaG | ecosystem: Environmental > Aquatic > Freshwater > Lake | place: Lake Croche, Canada...
ATAACGGCGCGGAAGCTCGCGCAGAAGCTGCAGGCAAGGGAAAGATTTTCAAGAAAGCAGCAGCGGTTGCAGTTGCTTACTCTGAGAGCTTAGATAAAAAGTCAGTATCACCTGTCCTCAAGATTCAGCATGCAATCTTTGACAAGCTCGTCTATAGCAAATTGCGTGCTGGAATGGGTGGAAATGTAGAAGCTGCTATTTCAGGCGGAGCACCCCTAGGTGCTCGTCTTGGACACTTCTATCGTGGTGCTGGCGTAACAATTCTTGAAGGATACGGTTTAACGGAAACAACGGCGGGCGCGACGCTAAACCTTATGGGTGCACATCGTGTTGGCTCAGTTGGTAAGCCAATTCCAGGAACTTCAGTAAAGATTGCCGAAGATGGCGAAGTTTTAATTCGTGGACCAATCGTCATGCAGGGCTATTGGCAGAACGATGCCGCCAACTCGGAAGTTTTTGATGGTGAGCGCTGGTTTAAATCCGGTGACCTTGGAAAATTAGACGAAGATGGTTTCCTTTACATCGTTGGACGCAAGAAGGAATTAATTGTTACCGCTGGTGGTAAAAATGTTGCACCAGCAGTTCTAGAAGATCGCTTACGGGCACATCCATTAGTGAGCCAGTGCATGGTTGTTGGCGACAACCAACCATTCATTGCAGCACTTATCACTATCGATCCAGATGCGCTTAAGGGCTGGGTCGCTAACAACAAAAAAGAGGGCGCATCTATAAACGATTTGATCAACGATCCTGATTTGATCGCAGTTGTTCAAACCGCAGTTGATGAAGCAAATAAGGCTGTCAGTAAGGCTGAATCAATTCGTAAATTTACGATTCTTCCGGTGGACTTCACAATTGCAGGCGGTCATTTAACTGCCAAGCTGTCCGTGAAGCGCCACGTAGTTGCAAAGGAGTTTGCACACGAGATTGATGCATTATTTTCTAAATGAACGATAGGCGGGTAATACTCGCTGAAGAACTCCATGATGGAATCGCCCAGGACCTAGTAGGCCTGGGCTTTTCCATTGATTCAATAATTGCTAATACTCAAGATCACGAAAGCAAAGATGCACTTCGCACTGTGCGATTTAGTGTTACTGAATTGATCGACAAGGTAAGGCTAGAGATTCATCAACTGCGTACTAGCGATGATTTAATAACTAACACGTCGCCGACGGATCACAACTATGAGCTTTTGCGCGCGCTCTCAGAAATTCTCCGCAATGTCTCTGAACATTCCCTTGCTTCACATCTATCAATTCAAATTGCTGATAACGGTATCGGTGGTGCAGAAAGCGGAGAAGGAAGATTTGGGCTACTTGGCATACAAGAGCGAATCACACGGTTACATGGGGATATCCATATTGACTCAAACGAACAAGGCACAAAGATAAGGATTGAACTACCGTTAGAAAGGTAATCATGAAGGTTTTGATTGTCGATGATCATGCTGTCGTGCGGCATGGGTTGAAAGCAGCTATTCAGGCACATGGTCACACCGTTGTTGCAGAAGCCGGATCCATTAACGAGGCTCAAGCATTCATGGCTCAAACAAACCCAGATGTCCTAATTGTTGATATCAATCTTCCTGATGGATCAGGTTTTGACTTAGTCAGTTGGTCTCGCACAGTTTCTCCAACAACTGCAATCGTGGTTTTGACCTTAAACGATTCCGCTGATTATGTTCGTGCGGGCCAACGTGCCGGTGCTAACGCCTTCATTGTCAAGAGCGCGCCCCTTTCTGATCTCATAGCTGCTATAGATTTTGCGATATCGAGTCCAGCTTCATTTAGTAGCGCACATATTTACGCCATAGAAACTGATACCGGACTTAGCGCAAGAGAAATAGATGTTCTTCAGTCAATTAACTTAGGTTTAAGCAATACTCTAATTGCGACAAATCTTTTTATTTCCGTTTCGACTGTGAAAACGCATGTCTCCTCTATTTTGCGAAAGCTGAATGCAGATAATCGCGTTCAAGCACTAACTATTGCCCGTGAACGTGGCTTACTTGTTTAACAAAACCTCAAAATCCTTAGACCAAATTTCCCAACGCCATTTATCGATTATCCACTGACGACCAACTACGCCCATTTTTCTGGCTGAAACTTCTTTGGTGAGAAGTTCTATTGCCGCTGCTGCGATTTGTTTATTGTCCGTTCCATCAACAACTAACCCTGTTTCGTTGTGTAGCACTGCATCGGGTGCTCCGCCTGAGTTACCCGCAAGAACAGGCAAGCCACACGCACTTGCTTCCAGATATACGATCCCGAGCCCCTCAACTTCAAGTCCCATTAATCGTGATCGGCTGGGCATTGCAAAAATATCCCCTACACAAATGTATTGAGGTAAATCTGCATATTGAATTCTGCCAATAAATGTCACAGAATCTTCAAGAGCATTTTTTGTGACCAATTGTTGCAAGTAATCACGGTAAGGCCCTTGTCCCACCAGCAATAAATGTGCATTGGGAACGACTTCCAGAATCTCGGGCATAGATTCAATTAAATGATCTTGGCCCTTGCGGTGAACTAAGCGGCCTACAGAAACGATCACTTTTCTGTCCGCCAGCCCCAGTGATTGCCTTAATGCTGAAGCGTCACTTGGTGAGAAATGATCAACATCAATTCCGGGTGCAATTTTTACCATGGCCGACTTTGCCTTAGCAGTTAGTGCACTTGCAATCGCATTTCGCGTGAACTCTCCCAAATAAGTCAGCACATCAACCGTGGCACCGATTCGACGCAACAAAATATTAAATGGGAAAACTTTCGCCCACCAGACTTCATGTCCATGCGTAAGAGCAACTGTTCGCAATACTCCGGCGCGTTTCATGCTGGCCGATAAAAGTCCTAATGGTGCTGCTGCTCCAAAGGCGGCGGTTGTTATGCCCTCACTTTTAATGATGCGTCGTAACTGAAATGCAACTCGTGGAGTTGGTAACAGAATTTTTGATCGATCACGAATAACACGCACACCATAATTTTTCATCCAATCTGCATCGTATTGTTCGGATTCGGGTTGTGAAGATGTGTACACAATTGTTTGGCCAAAAGGACGACGTTGGATCAAACCAATGATGAAGGTTTCGATTCCACCTGCTCGTGGACCAAAGTCATTAGTTACGAAGAGAACTGGATTAGAAACGGCGAGCTCCAACCAAAGGTTTTCTGCCTAGCGATCCACTTTCTGCCACCTTGACGCGCGAACCTGATCGAGGTGCGTGCACCATTTTTCCACCGCCCAAATAGATTCCGACGTGGGAAACGGGGCGACCAAAGAACAGTAGGTCGCCAGGCTTTAAGGCATTGAGCGAAACTTTCTTACCGAGCCGCGATTGCGCAGCAGATGAGTGCGGCAATGAAACTCCGGCAGCTTCGTAGGCGCGCATTGTTAAGCCGGAACAATCCCATGTCACAAGGCCCGCAGCGCCAAAGACATATCGATCACCAATTTGCCTTAGTGCATATTTAAGAGCAATACCAGCTCTACCAGATACGCCCTCCGCGCTTTTTGCAGCCGCTAATGATGAAGCTTCATCAGCATTTTCTTGCTCGTCCGCTAATTTTGCTAAACGCTCACGTTCTGCTTTTGTTAATGTCGACAGCAATTTTTCAGCCTCTGCTAATTTGCTTTGCGCAATTGCAGATTGGGCTGCTAATTTTTTCTGCGCTGCAGCAACTAGCGCGATCTTGTCATTAACTGTCAGGGTTGTCGCCTTAAGTCGCTGCTGAGCTGCTTCAAACTTTCGCAGTTGTGCAGATTTTCTACGGGTAATTGCATCTAACGAACCAGCAGAGGACAGATACAGCGTTGGGTCAGTTGAAAAAAGTAGCTCGAAGCTTTGCCCGAATCCCCCAGATTTGTATTGTTCGATCGCAATGCTTCCTAAGGATCGCTGAAGAGTTGAAACGGTTTGACCTTGTATTTCGGCTTTAGCTTTAATTCCATTGAGTGTTTTTGTCAGCACGGCTAACTTAACCTTGGCTTCTTGCGCACCTTCGGCAGCGGTTGTCGCTTCTTCTTCTAATTGGCGAACCTTGGCTTGGACCTGAGCCAAACTAGGTGCGGCATTGGCCGGGACAGGCGCAATCACTCCGGCAACCATTGCCAGAGTTACAACTAGGCGCAAGAAATATCGGCGCAGGGGAAAAGACATGGGTGCAAGGCTAACCGCGCCAATAGCCCTATCTCAACCTCATCACGCACTTAAAGGCTGTGAATTGGGACTGAACTAGGCACCACGAGCGTCATATTGCAGTGGCGGGGTTAATCCGCTGTCTGCAAGAACGGTCAACGCTGACAGTGTTCCCTCGCTGATGTCAGTTGAGGGTTCGAGGAAAAAAGCAACAACACATGTATTGCATGCGATCGTTGCCATGGTGCAGGTATTGCAATCGATGATCATAAATATAAATGTAAAGAGTGCCACTGACAGATTTTTAGGAAGATTTATGGTGTCGTAAGCAATAATTGCTGGCGTGAGCGTCGTTGCAACTCTTGTGGTCGGAGCTGATGGCTCGACATCCAAAGAGAGTCGTTCAGCTGGGGTTAGCTCACCGGCCGACCGACAGGTTTTTCTGCAACGCCGCCGTGAAGTTGATTGCATCATCGTTGGTGGAAATACCGCCCGCCACGAACCATATAACCGAACCCCGGTGCCCTTAGTGGTGATTTCTCGTTCACTCGTCAATCCGGTGCAGGGTAATCACTTGGCCCACTTATGGAATTGCACTCCGACAGAAGCAGTAGAAAAAGCTCGTACCTTGTTTGGCGAAAAGATTTTAATCGAGGGTGGGATATCCATGATCAATGAATTAATGGATCACTGTGTTATTGATCAACTTGAACTCAGTGTTACATCTGCAACTGGAGGCGCAGACAAAATTGATTGGAAAGCGCTAGTCGCAAAGTTTGCACATAGTAAATCACGAGAAATTGAAGGAACTTATTTCTACTCAGCCCATAATTAAAATGCTGAAATGATTGACACTCCAGTAACTGCCAAAGCAATTCCAACATACTGAACTTTATGAAGTCTTTCGCGCAAAAATTTGAAGGCCAGCAAAGCTGTAGCGATTGGATAGAGCGAACCAAAGACCATTGCAACTGACACTAATCCCTTTGTACAAGCAATGCCTAGAAGTAAATTGGCAAGAAAATCAGCGGCACCAATAAATATCAAAGCCGGCAATTCCTTTTTCGAAAATTTCCCGGTTGTCTTAAATCTTATTGCTAAGGAAAGAGTGACAAAAAATGTTGCAGCTCGCATCGAAACCATGGTGAGCAAAGCACTGCTTTGCGACCCAATCGAAATAAAAGTGAGCGCACACCCAAATCCTGCAGCCGCACCTAACGCCAGTAATAGTGGTTTAAGCGGTAAGCCATTTGATAATTCAGGTCCACTTGCGCAAAAAACTCCAACTAACGCAACAGCAATTCCAACGGATTTTAACGCCGACAGCGAGTTTCCATTGATTACCGTATAGATCAATGGAATAACAGCGCTCATCGAACTAATGGGAGAAACAACTCCCATACGACCAGTTGATAAACCTTCATATAAACAAGCAAGACCTATGTATCCAAAGAGGCCCGCAAGTACACCGGGAATTAGGAAGCCATCAAAACCAACAACTTTTCCATGCCAATCCCCCGAGATAAGAACAATCAAAATTCCAACAAGAAGACCAATGACTTGAGAAAAACCAAGAACAGCAAATGGATGATGTTTCTTACTGAGGCGCCCAGCGAAAAAATCTGCCGTCCCCCACATTGCACTCGACAGTAGCGCTAGTAGCGAAGCCATTGGGCAAGGTTACCGCCCCGCCTCCCTTAAAAGGCCGTATGAATTCTTTATCCTTAGTCAGTGGATGCGAATGCTTTTGAGAGATTAGTCGATCACCTTCGTACCTTCACACCGCGGGCAGAGATTGCTCTTATTGAAGTTCCTGCACCTCAAAAATTGGCGACATATGCCTTTGCATTTTCTGCAGATGTATCCAATGGGCTGTTGGCAGATGAAGAGGACGAAGTTGCAAATGGTCGTTTCGTTCTGTTGCACGAACCTGGTGGACAGGCAACGTGGGATGGAGAATTTCGCTGCGTAACTTTCGTTAGTGCTGATGTGGATCCCGTAATGCAAGAAGATCCCATGTTGCCAGAAGTTGGGTGGAGCTGGTTTCTAGAATCCCTTGAAAGTAATCAATGTGCTTTCAATGCGCCCAGTGGCACAGTGACTCGAGTTTCTAGCGCATCATTTGGAAAGCTATCGCCGCGAAACGATGATGCCGAAATTGAAATCCGAGCATCGTGGACTCCAATAGTCGCCGAACCCAATGAATTAATAAAGCACATTCAAAGTTGGTGCAACTTAATTGCAGAGGTTGCAGGACTATCTCCAGTTCCTGAAGGTGTCTCTGCTATTTCATCTGCGCGCCGACAATAATCATGACTGAAGAAATTGTCGTTGTACCTTTATTGCAACCTGCCGAAGGAACTCCCCCGGTAATAGATACCGAACCGCTTTTTGCAGATGCGTTGAAACAATTGGCACAAGGATATGGTCCATTTGCAGTTGATGCCGAACGTGCTTCGGGATTTAGATATAGCGCACGCGCATATTTGATTCAGATCAAGAGAAATGATGGCGGTTTACACCTAATTGATCCAATTCCATTTGGTCCGGGTCATCAACTTTTTGCTGAACTTAATACATTGCTCAACACTGATGAAGTTATTTTGCATGCAAGTACTCAAGATCTGCCATGTCTGCGTGAATTAGGCATTAACCCGACGCGCCTATTTGATACCGAATTAGCAGGCAGAATCGCTGGTTTGCCTCGTGTTGGCTTAGGTCCACTTTTAGAAACTCTCATGGGAGTTTCATTAGCAAAAGAACATAGTGCTGCTGATTGGTCTGCTCGCCCGCTACCCCAAGAGTGGCTTACATATGCAGCATTGGATGTAGAGCTGCTAGTAGAACTTCGGGATCGCATGTACGAGATTTTAGAGAACTCAAACAAACTCAGTTGGGCGCTAGAAGAGTTTGCATCAATTCTTAAAGCACCACCTGCTCCCCCACGTGTTGATCCCTGGAGACGTACATCAGGAATGCATAAGATTAAACGTCGTGATCAATTGGCAATTATTAAAGAATTATGGGTTACACGTGACCGGGTGGCTGCTGAACAAGATATTGCCCCTGGAAAATTGCTTAATGACAATGCGATCGTAGAACTTGCGATGGCGGCAGCTGTCACAAAGAAAGAGTTCGAAAAAACTTTACGTCCACTTGGTCTGCGTGCTCGCTGGTTAGAAAATTTACCGTTGTGGCTAAGCAGTATCTCCACCGCGATTGCATTGCCAGAAGACCAATGGCCAGCGATGCGAACTAATGCAGATACTTTGCCCCCCATCAAATTGTGGCGGGATAAATTTCCCGAAAAGTTTGCACCTCTGTCACATGCTCGTGCAGCAATTGAGTTGATCGCAGACGAGAATGAAATTCCAGTAGAAAATTTGATCACACCCGAACATGTTCGTAGGGTTTGTTGGAAGCCGCCAACTGGCGCAACGGAAACATTGTCGGTAGCTGCAGTCGAACAAGCCTTAACTGATCTCGGTGCCCGTCAGTGGCAAATAGCCCTTGTGGCCCCAGCGCTGGCTTTGGCCCTGCTGGAAAAGGAACCCCTTCCCGTACCTGAGGCTCCAGCGGCTGAAGTGACGGAAACCACGCCTGAGGAGGCCTGATTTACGCAACATAAGAGTTGCGTAAATACCCCTTTTCCCTTAGATTTTGGGACATGCTCAGCACTTTCATCATCGCCCTACGAGAAGGCTTAGAAGCCTCACTGATCGTAGGTATTTTGATTGCCTACATCGTCAAAACCAATCGCAAGGGTTATTTAATCCCTTTGTGGGCGGGCGTGATTTCCGCAGTCATCGCAAGTATTGGACTTGGCGCTTTTCTGACATTCACATCTGTAAAGCTAAGCGATCGCGGACATGAATTATTTGCTGGAGTTACATCATTCATTGCAGTTGCTCTAGTTACCTGGATGGTTTTCTGGATGAAGAGAACTGCACGAAACTTGCGCAATGAATTGCAGGGCAAGTTAGATATCGCAGCAACTGCGGGGCCGCTAGCCCTTGCCGGGGCAGCGTTTTTCGCTGTTATTCGAGAAGGTCTAGAAACATCATTATTTGTCTACACAAATTTTCAAACAGTTGCAGATGTAACAAGCTCTGCAGTCGGTTTGATTTCTGGGTTTGCTGTTTCTATAACTCTTGGATATTTGATCTACAAGAGTGCAATCAAATTAAATCTCTCAAAGTTTTTCACCTACTCAGGCGTCGCATTGATTATTGTTGCTGCCGGAGTCTTGTCCTACGGCGTGCATGAGTTCCAAGAGCTGGGGTATCTACCTGGGCCAGATGCCTTCGCATGGGATGTAACTTCATTTATCGCCAAGGATTCAATCCTGGGTGCATCGCTATCTGGCACTATCGGCTTTGATACAACGACTTCATGGCTTCAATTGGCTGTTTATGTTCTGTATCTGGGCTCAGTACTGGTGCCTTACCTGTCGAAGCCTCGCGCAAAGATGCTGGTCAACGCTTAATTCGCTACTGTTCTAAATCCTTACTGACGAGTAACATTTGGGCTACGCCCTAGGTAAAGGAAGTTTCATGTCCCGCACAGTTGTCCTTGTAGATGCCGTCCGCACGCCATTTGGAAAAGCCGGAGGAATGTACGCCGGTACTCGCGCCGATGATTTGATGGTTCGTGCAATTCGCGGATTACTTGAGCGAAACCCAAAAGTTGATCCGGCATCAATTGAAGATGTTGCGATCGCAGCTGCAACACAAACTGGCGATCAGGGAATGAATATTGGCCGCAGCGCTGCTTTGCTTTCTGGATTACCAAACACTGTCCCCGGTTATTCAATTGATCGTTGGTGCGCGGGTGCATTAACTGCTGTTACAACAATTGCAGGTGCAATTGCAATGGGAACAAATGAAATTGCTATTGCTGGCGGTGTGGAACATATGGGTAACCATCCAATGGGTGAAGGCATGGATCCAAATCCACGTTATTTAGCAGAACGTATTGTTGAACAAGATGCACTTGCAATGGGCGCAACTGCAGAACGCTTACATGATCGCTTTCCACAATTAACTAAAGAACGTGCCGATCGCTACGCAATGAATTCGCAACTTAAAACTGCTAAAGCCTATGCAGATGGAAAAATTCAACGAGATTTAATTCCAACAGCTGCACGCAGCGCAGAATTAGGCTGGACGGTTGCAACTGTTGATGAAGCACCACGTCCACAAACAACCATGGATGGACTTGCAGGATTAAAGACTCCTTTCCGTCCAGCAGGTCGTGTAACACCGGGCAACTCATCTGGATTAAATGATGGAGCCACTGCAGCAATACTTGCTAGTGAAGAAAAAGCGCTAGAACTTGGCTTAACAATTAAAGCAAAGATGGTTACTTATGCCTTCGCTGGAGTTGAACCAGAGATCATGGGATACGGACCAGTGCCGTCAACACTTAAGGCACTTAAGCAAGCTGGGCTAAAGATTGAAGATATTGGTGCCTTTGAAATCAATGAAGCATTTGCAGTGCAAGTTATTGCCTTCTTAGATCACTTTGGAATCGCAGATGATGATCCTCGAGTAAATCCCTACGGAGGCGCGATCGCAGTTGGCCATCCATTGGCTTCATCCGGCGTGCGTTTGATGCTCAATTTAGCTCGCACCTTTGAAACACAAACTGATGTTCGTTATGGAATTACGACCATGTGTATCGGTCTAGGTATGGGTGGCACTGTCATCTGGGAAAACCCAAATTTTAAGGGAGCAAAGTAATTATGAGTGCAGAGATCACACTTCCAGCAGGAGCACCTGAAGAGGTTGTTACACATGCATTTGTTCGCGATATCGACCTGTCTGCTTTTGGCGGCAAAGGATCACTAGCTCTTATTACTTTAGATAACGGCCTCGATCACAACCGACCAAATACATTTGGAGCTCAATCACTCAAGGCTTTAGATCTCGCAATCACAGATGCAACAAGTCGTAACCCTGCTGCTATCGCAATCACTGGTAAGCCATTTATCTTTGCTGCTGGTGCTGATCTTTCTGCTTTGTCATTCTTAAATGATCGTAGCCAAGCACTTGCTATTGGAAAGCTTGGACATGATGTATTTCGCCGACTAGGTGAATCAAAGATCCCAACTTTTGCATTTATTAACGGGCTTGCACTCGGTGGCGGCTTAGAAGTTGGCTTGCATTGCCATTACCGCACAGTTGCTTCAACTGCATTTACTGCACTTCCAGAAGTCTTCCTTGGATTAGTTCCAGGATGGGGCGGAGCGACAATCTTGCCTAAGTTGATTGGGCCAGAACGTGCTGTTCAGGTCATCATGCTCAATGCGCTCAATAACAACACAATGATGAAGGCTAAAGATGCTGTAAAACTTGGCGTGGTTGATGCGATGTTTGATCCAGCAGATTTCTTAGAACGATCTATTGGTTTTGCAGTTGGAGTTCTAAACGGTACAACAAAGATTGAGCGTGCTGATTACAGCAACGATCCTGCATGGGAAACCGCTTTAGCAACTGGTAAAGCTGCAGCATTAAAGAAATACGGTGGCGCAACGATCGCATCGCCCA
>Ga0114962_10004823_pt1 | contig 10682 bp, 4 predicted proteins | sample C_130820_MF_Meta_FD_87017 | JGI IMG/M metagenome (GOLD analysis project Ga0114962, IMG submission 87017) | Freshwater microbial communities from Lake Croche, Canada to study carbon cycling - C_130820_MF_MetaG | ecosystem: Environmental > Aquatic > Freshwater > Lake | place: Lake Croche, Canada...
GTGTCAGCAGTTCCACGACGGCGTCGTGTACGACACCGGCAGGCTCTCTGGGTGCAGCAAGTGTCATTGTGACGACCCCGACAGGGTCGAGTGCCACTAATGCGCTTTTCACCTATACGGCGATCGGTCAGAGCGGGCAATACTACGGGCCTGCTAGTTATTCCAGCTTACTCTCAAATACATTTACCCCTCAGCTGACATTGAGTGGTGGCATCACGACCAATCGAGGGCGTTACCTGATATCAGATTCCCCCTCAGCGACGAGTGCTTCAAGCTACCTTTCGATCGGGGCCGATTACAGTGCGACAGCCGGTTATACCGTGACGGCAAGCTCAATAACCTCACCGTCGAATTATAAAACCTACTTTTCCGCTCTCATCCAGGCAGTAGCCAACTCAACGGATTCCTCAGGGTATTATCGACTCGATTCTCATCTCAACCCGAATGATTCCATCGATGTTGATGTCACTGATTCCTATACGCTGAAGTTCAGAAATAATCGAGGAAAAGTCTCCCCAACCTATGGGTACGTGGTCTTCTCGTACGACTCTGTTGGGAACTATTTGCGTGCGATGAAGCGGTATACCTACACCTTGACGCCATCCTCCACAACGGGCGCCAATGGGCAGGTGAGTACGACCTATAGCGGATCGTATTCTGAAGATCTGAGCTTCAATGCAGCGGGTTACTACGTGAAGGCCTCGCAAGGTAGCTACAGTCTCGTATCCACGAGCGGTGCAGCCACGAAGCTCTACTTCTTCACGTCGGCGGACAATTATGGGATCCCGGCATCATTCAATCCTGCAGGGACGGCCTATGCACCGAATCCTGCGGCACCATTTCCATCGAAGGTAACGCCGGCCACTGTTGAGGCAAACTTCAGCACCAGTATTAATGCTACCTACAAGAATCAGGTGGCTGCTGCAGGCAGCAATGCACAGACCAAAGCTAGTGCAGATAGCTATCTCGTTACGATACCCACCAAAGTGTCGTCTCAAGGGGCCAATCTTCGTTACTCAACGGAGCTTTACACCGCATTTAGAGACGCGGCGTTGGCCGGGAAGCTGGCCAGTGACGCCGTTGCGGATGGGGTGCCGGGACAAAATCTGGTCCCTTTCGTCTATTTTACGAACGAAAAGGACTCGCAAGGTCTCTATCATCCGTTCATGAACATCGTGACCTACACCAATCCAGGTTCACCCCACGGTCTATTGGATATTGCAGGACCGCCCTTCTTGGGCCCCGGTGGCGCTTCAACGCCGGTAACGCGGTACGCTAACCTCGACTATAAAATCATACCCATCCCTATGAAGGATTATGGCCAGGTGACGAATGTCACCGACAATGCCATGAATCCCGCAAGTCAGGGTTGGAAAGTAAATTTGGTGACAGACAGCGGCTGCGGTCAATCCGGATCGCCTGTTGCAACATGCCCTGCGTATGATAATTACAACTATGCCAGTACCGCTGACATGGGTGTTCTGATTGACGGATCGATCATCTTCCCTGTCCTCAATAACACCTTAATACCCTCGCAATGGAAGGGTGAGCTTTCGACCTATGGTTGTCATGTCGGCCAGGGTGGCGGAGGTCCTCACTGTCATTCCGATGCTTTTAAAACGGGACAGAGCATCATCACGCTCTATAACGACAGTGATTACGTAGGAAGAACCCACCCCCCCTTGATTGGATTTGGTTTTGATGGGGTAGCGTTGTTCGGGGTCTACCGGGACGGTAAGGATACCTCTCTGCTCGGTTACAGCACCGCCCTGGATGCCTTTGGCGGCCACAATCATGATGGCATTGGCTACCACTACCATGCTCATACGGCAATAATGCCAGCTTCCTACAATATTAATGATAAGGGACTCACGATTACTGCGACACAGAATCCTGTGAATGTCCTTCTCAAAGGCGCCTGGGCCGGAAACATCAATAAAGTGCCGTATTTTGGATCTAACCAGGACTTCAAGACAAATGTATTTTTAGGCGGTTCAGTACAGTAAAGTTTCCGTCGATCTTCATGGAGTTTGATGGCCCTAACATGGCCTAACTGGGGTTGTGTTTTGAAGGGGTGGAAAAAATACCTCGAATCGTGGAGTACTATAGCTTCGTGGGCAAAATCCACCGCCTACTCGTTGGACCCTCGATCACGTCTCTGAAAAATGTCAGCAAGGCCCCACATCCTGGGGCCTTTTACTCTTTTGCTCGCTTCATTCATGCGTGTTTCATTGATCTTATTTGCGCTGGTGCTGATTTTGATGGTGTCAGGGTCGCCTCATGTAGCGGCGCATGATCTTCGTGACAACCAATTACTCCTATCGAAGAAATCGTCCGATTGCCTCACGCTCACCTTTCTTCTCCGCCCTATCGATACGCTTCACTCCATGTTGGCTTCTACCCAGGATTGGATCTCATTTTTCAATAATTTCAGCACCCTTGAAGATTCTGAGTTCAAAATTCAAGCCGAAAGGATTCAGTCGATCCTCATGGAGTCCACCCTGATTGTGGATGGAAACAATCTGCCGATGCCCCTCAAATTCTTATCAGTCCCCGACCCTAAGGGATGGAGGGGCAAGGTCAAGGAGGAAAGGATTCTGTTGCTTGCTCGGGCCAATAACTTCGGACATTCACTCCCAGTTGAATTTCGTGCAGAGGCATGCAGTCGGGCACAAATTGATCGTATACAAATCTCGGTGGACGCTCGGCTTTTCCCTGTCGAAGTCGTTGCTCATGAAACGGATCATTTCTGGTTGAAATCGGATGTCCTATCGGCGACGGCCGATTTTTAACGAAATTATCAGATCTTAACGCTTGAGGCTCTGGTGAAAACGCTCCGTTCATTTTTTTGGGTTATTGTCCTTTCCCTCCATGTCTCTTCTGCATGTGCGCATCTCTTGCCCGTATTGAGTGGGACTCTCAACGTCATTGAGAAAAATCTTTATGTGGTTTTATCGCTCCCGGCAAGCGCTTTCCGGGAGCTGGATATAGGCCCAGATGGGTCACTGGATATCGATCAATATCATCGGGTGGAAGAGAGCCTGACAGCTCAAACTAAGCAGGGGCTGAGGGTTGTCGGCGATGGTCAAGCGCCTGAGCTTATAGAGCTAATGACTCAGGTTTCGCCTAGAGATCGAAAGTCACCTACGGATCAAGATGCCCTTGTTGTCATGCTTGAATACCGCTTCGCAGCAACGCCCAAGACAGTTCTTATCAAAACCAAACTCTTCGGAGATCGAGCCTCTGAACAGCAGCTGACGATCAAGGCTCAAAAGGGAGAGGATATCGATACCGCTGTGCTGACGCCTCTCCAGGATTCGCATGTCCTCTTTCAAAGTCCAGGATCAACGCTGATCAGATTTATGGGGACAGGTGTCGAACATATTTTGTTCGGATGGGACCACTTGATTTTTCTTTCGACCCTTCTTGTGTCGGGGCGAGGGCTTCGTCAACTGTTGATCTTGCTGACGGCGTTCACCATTGCGCATTCGGTGACTTTTTTCTTAGCAACCAACGGACTCGTTCGTTTTCATCCTGATGTGGTAGAGCTCGCCATTGCCGGAACGATCATCCTAAGTGCCCTAAAAAATATTTTGGCTATTCCTATACCAGCCGCCGTCTTTGCATTGCTTGTCTTTTCTTGCGGGCTTATCCATGGCCTCGGCTTTGCCTCATCAATGAACACGATTGGTCTGGTGGGTCCGCGAATGGTCGCCACCCTTTTAGGTTTTAATTTGGGTGTCGAGATAGGGCAGGTGTTTTTTGTCCTCTTTTGGATTTTGTGTACACGCATTTATTATCGCGTTGGAAGTATTGATCCTGAAGGTCGCTCATCCAGCGTACTCAGCTGGTTTTTCTTATGTGCCGGGATATTCTGGTTCTATGAAAGAGCCTTAACTGCTTTCGGAATCTGAAGAAATCCTGATCAAACCCCTGGAGTGCATTATGCCGTCCTAGGTCGTCGTTATTTTGCTTTTACGAGTCCCCCCGGATGGGTTTCACCCGCTCATGGCGGCTCACGGCAGAATGAGGCGATCGGAGAGGTCTCCTGAAAGGATCTCAACCTTGCCATTGCTCACGAGCCCTGCGGGCAGCAGAGCATAATTTTAGGTGAAATGAAATGATCCAGACATTATTGGCAGAGGCTGAACGGCGGGTTTCTAAGCTCGGCGACAATACGCCAACGCTGCTATGGGTCCATCGGAGGTGTTCGAATAACCGGTCAAAACAGCCGCGATTTTTTTGGCTCGAATGTCTGGGGCGGTTGCAACTTTGTTGCAGACGCATGAAAAAGCACGAGCCATACGTTACTCAATGGCCAACCCCTTTTTAGTACTCCTCCACAAGGGGTCCGAAGGGTTTAGGGTTTGATGATTGATGAACGCCTTCGTTTAGGGCGGTTGCATGGGGTGAGACGTTGGCTTCACATTGCACTTTAAGTAACTCGATCTCCGGAAGATTCCGTAGCCACGCGTTATCGACCCATAACTCTCGGTTTGAAGGCATGTTATAGAAATTGCCGGAGTAACCGTTACCGGTAAAAAACTCAGAGAAACTGTTGGTAGCAAAAAGCCAGGCGCGGACTTCAATGGCTGAAGGCTTGGGGCCAAATGATTGCAGTACACGATCTGTTGGGCACTGGTTGGATGGTGAAAACGTCAGGGTGTTGGGGTTTTCGCATTGCTTCTGATTTAGGCCGTTTAAAGTGTCTTTAAACGCTGGAAGGCAACGATCAATATCGGACCAACGAAAAGCGCCTGTGAGAGGGTCGAGGGGGCAGCCACTTAGTGTCGAGAAACGGTTATTCATCAACGTGTCAACAACATCGGGGTTGATCTTTGGAGAGCGCTTGACGCCATAAACATGATCAAGCCACTTTTGAAGATTATGGGGATAGGTCGCTGATAAGGGCTGGGACTTGGGCTTGAAGACCAAGAGCCAGTAATTCTGGGTGTTTGAGCATGAAGTGCCGGCCCCATAACCCACATTGGCCATCATTTGATCTGGATTGTATTGCCCAGAAATCAGGGCTTTCTCAATCAGGGTGTGATCCCCAACAAAAATGAAATACCGCCCAACGCCTTGACGTCCCAGTGCAAATTGCTGCTTGACCCAAGTGGGGTCATCGCTTTGTGGATAGGTGGCTTTTGAAATGGCAAAGAAACGTGCGAACAGTTTCTCTGAAACAATGGCCGGAACCTTGAGGGTGCCGGTGCTTTGCTCCACTCGCTCGGTGCTTTCGAAGGCTTTGCGAACGGCCAAGGCGGATCGCAACGTCACGAAAGGCTCAGCGCTTGAGGCGGCAACGCTCGTGATGAAACAAGACAGGATGAAAATCCATGAGAGCCCCAGAGGGACTCGGAATTGTCGACGAATCATCTGGTTACCCCACAAAAAGTTATAGACCACTTAGTCGTAGAAACATTGCCAGTATGTCATCAATCATCATTGATGGTGAACGATAAGACCCATCGAAAAACTGATGTTGCATTGAAAAGAATATTCTGATAAATAATTCTATTGGCGAAATCTTTGGTTTAGATGGGGGGATTCTATGATTCAAAATGCTCGCGTTATTTTTCTTGCCCTATGCTGCATCCTTTTTATGGACGCTGTCTCGGCTACTGGGCTCCCCTACGATCCTCAAAAGACTTACAAAAAGCTCGCTAGAGTGACCTATCCAGACCATAGCGGAAAACGCGTTAAGTGGGTGGCTATGTACTGGGTGGATCGTGGTATGTTGCCTACCGAGGGTCAAGGACCTTGGGCCCTAGCTATTGCTCCCATAACATGTACGTCAGAGGGCGTTGTTGATTGGGGGGGGCAGGAATATCGTCATGCGAACACCCGAGTCTGCTACAAAGGCAAGGTGTATCAGAATCAATGGTGGGCTAACTCTGCCGACAAGCCTGATGCTAAAGGTGGTCCTTGGAAAGAACTTAAGTTGCCCCCCGCTATCCCGCCTGGCCCGCCGCCATACTCTCAGGTTGTTCCTTGTAATAGAACGTTTACCCCTGCTGAGGCAGATCTCCGCTTCCAGCAACGACAGGATATCGAGTTTGTTAAAGTCAAGGCAGGGATTAATCAATACACTTTGACACAATGGCAGGCTGCCAATGCGCTCGACTGCCAACCCCCCGTTGATCTGAAAAATGCAGCGAACAATCAAGCTAATGTCCAAACCATCATGGCGGCGTTTCCAGAGGCTACCTGGAATGAGTTCATGCATTTCACGCTCAATACCGTCGCCACTAGCCCTGCCAATGAAGAAAACAACAAAAAACTTATTGAGCAGGATTGGCAATCTATCTATGTGGAGGGGGGGGGTGGCCCCATCCTAAAGAGCACATTGAGCTACGAAAACTTTCTCAAGGTCGCAGCGCGCTTTCCCCACTTTTGTGGCGATCAAGACATTTATCTTCCGAGCACAGGCAATCAAAATCTGATTGATTCGTGCAAGAGAGAGATTGCTGCGATTCTTGGGCACGCTGCACAAGAAACGGGCGGCCATCTCCCAAGTCCCCCAAATGCGGACCCAGAAAATAGACAAATCATCTCTGCAACCCGAGAGCTTGGCTATTATTCGACTGATTTTGAACCAATCACAGAAAAAGACACCTGTCACAAGAGCTATGGAAACAATTTGGAGCTACTCCACAAGTACCAGATCTGTTACTACGGTCGTGGCCTGACCCAGCTCACCCATCCATACAACTATCAGGCATTTTCTTCAGCCATGTTGAATGATCCTGAGTACCTTCTGAAGTATCCCGATCAGGTGGCGCGTGATGGATACCTCATTTTGGCAAGCGCCTTATGGTTCCATATGTCACCGCAGCCGCCTAAGCCATCAAAGCATGCAGTCATGACCCGTCTTTATCGGCCTGGGGTGACTGACAATGCGGGAAATACACGATCAGTTCCAGTTGCTTCCTATCAGGATGCTGCAAAGTCGATCCAGATCGGCATTGATGACAATGGCGCCCTCGTTGATCCATTTAAGTTCACGGTTAGTCTCATTAACGGAGCTTTTGAGTGTTTCTTAGGGAAACCTACATCTGATATGGATGAACTACTCCGCAAAAAGTCTCATAATCGGTTTGAGTATTATTTGGCGACACTTTCAGATCTGATTGGAAGCGCACTGAAAATTCCATCTGAGCGGGGATATGACGATTCTACGGTATGCGATCTTCCCCACGGCCCGCTGACGGCTTATAGCTGGAATGACCTAAAGAAAGGGCCTTTTAATGCGAAATCTTCTTATTCTGGTTTTGATCAAGCAATAGGGGCCGATCGCCCATTCTTGGGTCAACAAATCCCGTTTTACGTGGAGGGGCACTCTTGCGCGGTGACTTCTCTCCAGACGAGTAAAACATTACCAATTGTTTCTCCGGGTGTTTATCCGAAAGCTTGCATTAAGAAGTAGAGGTCGTGTGTCCGAGGCTTGAGCCTTGCTTATGGCCTTATAAGATGAAACGAATATTAATATTTTTAGGTTTTCCGTTGGGGTTTGAACAATGAGCATCACACATAAGTTCTTCTCTAGTTCGCTGGTTGCTGCAATAGTCTTCATGGCAGGGCTTCAACCAAGCCAAGGATCAATTCCTGAACCAACGGGACCTTTCTCGACCATCGATCCGGTGAATATTGAACCACCGATTGATCCGAATCCACCCGTCGACCCCAATACGAAATGGACTGATGTCGGATCCGGTATCACCCACTCATGCGGTATTCTGAATACGGGTGCTTTGTTGTGCTGGGGGAATAACGATTACGGTCAAACAACAGCTCCAAAGGGAGCTTTTAGATCGGTTTCTGCAGGTGGGGTTCAAAGCTGTGGGATTACCAAGACAGGTCGTCTTAAATGCTGGGGCTCAGGTGATTCCATCCCTAAAAAATCACCAATGGGGAAATTTCTTGCAGTAAGCGCTGGTGATGTTCATACCTGCGCGATTGCTGCTAACCATAGAGTACGCTGTTGGGGCGAAAACACCTACCAACAAGCGCGGGCACCTTCCGGAAAATTCGAATCCATTAGTGCCGGCGGACGTCATACCTGTGGCGTAAAGACCGATGGCGGTTTGGCCTGTTGGGGGGAATCGTCATTCCTGGCCGCAAAAATTCCTGCAGGAAGTTTCAATGCTGTAGCAACTGGAGAGGATCACGCCTGCGCTATTCGTAATGACAGTACCCTGATCTGCTGGGGAAATAATGCCTATGGCCAGGCCGATGCACCAGCCGGTCAGTTCAAATCGGTGACGGCCACTGAATTCAATACCTGTGGGCTTGGCTTCGACGGCGCGTTCCAGTGTTGGGGGAGAGATCTGCTGACGGATGACACTCAAACGAAATATGGAAACATCAGTGCAGGTGGAGCGCACGTTTGTGGAATCACGCTTAGCGATACGATGTCTTGCCGGGGAACTGCGGCCAAAGAGATTGTAGGATTCGCTCAAGCATTTCCTTTCAGCTTTCTCATTCAGGCAGCAGGCGTAATTGGTTCTGGAACCGTCGGATACAGTAAGGGGGTTGATAAACAATGGCAGGGGGGAGAAGCGGGTGCGATAAAAGTTCAATTAGCGATGCTCGGTACATCACTTGTTCTCTCAGCTGTCCAAAGCTTCATGCCAGTGCCCCCGGATCCCGTGGCGGAATCGCTCTCGCGGATCGAGGCCAATCTGGCTGAACTCAAGGAGTCCATAGGAATCCTAGACGTAGGGATCAAATTAATAGAAGGCAAACTCGACAGATTGTCCTGTAACACCGCATTGGAGCCAATTATAGACGCCTCAAATAAAATTAAGGTGGCTGAGGATGATTATAAAAATGTCATTGTGTTCTCCTCTATAGCAATCAGGTCATATATCGAAGGAAAAGAACAAAAGGATTATAGTAGGGGGGAAATGGATAATTTCGTTAAAAAATATTCAATAAATAAAGACCTCAAAGAAAATATTAATAAGATAACATCAGCCCTTGCACCTGATATTTCCTTAAAAGAATCTGCACTGCAAAGCTGCATGGAAAAGAGTTTCAACTTGTGGAAGAATGCGGCAAATCACCCATTTAACGACAAGGTGTATTATGAGCCAATCTATGAGCTGTTGGCTTATGCAATGAGCCGTCAAGCACTTGCGCTGAAGATGTTGCAAGAAATTTACCTATACCAGGCAAGTTTAGAACTGGGTAAGGGGGGTGTTAATTACTCCCCTGGCGATATGGTCGGGTTCTGCGCAAATGTCAGAAGCAACGCTTCTCTATCAGGGAAGTCAGATGTTGCTTGGAAGAGAGCACAAGTGTATTGTGATCAAGCCAGCGATCTAACCAAGCAGGTTTATAATAATATGGTCAAGGAAATGGAGCTGGCCGGGGCTCCATATACCGGTGACGATACGGTTCTTTCATTAGGCTCAGCGCTCGTAGGGAAAGGAAACAAAGACGTTAATCGAAACTGGCTTTGGGTACGCGATGTTGATGCATATGGCTACACCAAAGGTAGTTTTTACGATAACTCCATACGTCCACCTGATTACCAAGAGGATAAAGATTTTCCTGGGCCCAAACCGGAGTATGTATACTATTCCTGGCAGCCTGCTGGACAAGCTTGGATGGACGTTGAAGATACCTTTTATCATCAGCTCGGGTCAGAAAAACCGCGGAAGGATTTACCCGAGACTATGCGTGACGAGGTAAACTTTAAAAACATCACTGATCGTGTCATATGGATCACGAACAAAACCTTCCTCGTCGATTGGAGTGAGATGTCTCACTTTTATGAAGGGGGCGCCCCTTTTTTTTGGTCCGATGTGGCTAAAGCTTTTGTTGCAAGCGGGATCGGGAAAAAAATTGGGGATGGCCGTCACGTTTTAGGAATCATTACAAACCAATGGAAGTTTCGATGGTTTACTGGCCGAACGACTTGGAAAGATGATGTTCGTGACGTTGGAAGTCGGGCGTATGATTCCAACGGTTATGAAAAGTATACGGATGTTCTCGGAAGCTTCTATGCAAGATGGACCCCAGGGTATAGCTCAAACTGGGTAATGACGGCGTTATGTACTACATCTCCTCTCTTGTCAACTAGTAAATATGAATATTATGTTGGTCAATACTACGTCTGTGGTAAACCTGATGAAAATATAGCCCTCACGCGTTGGCCTGTGCTGGACGTCAGTAAGCTTGGATGCTCAAAGTCAATGGTGGTGGAGGGATCAAAGGTGGTGGATGGCCAACAACGGCCCCCCATCAATTATGTAGGGGCTCCCACACGTTGTGGGAGCGACCTTGACCGCGTGATAAACAGTATGGTCCCACGACCAATTACAATAGAAGGGCGGATACCTCCTCCAAATAGTTTTCATTACACACTTAGTACCAATGGTTCAGGACCGTACTCAACAATTATTTCTTGCGATATAAACTTATCGGGTGCAAAAGATTGGTATAAGTCAAGAGTTGCTCAATTCACTGCTTTTGATCCGGTCACATCAAAGTCGTTCTCTTCTGACGCAACGGGAATCCCTTCTCCTTTTACATCAACTTATTTTTTGGCTAATAAGATAGGAAACCCTAAGGTATTTCAGGTTGTATGCTCAAGTAACGTTGTGCATGGCGAAACTGGAACGAGTTACGATGTGAGTACCCCAACGTATCAGTTTGACACCACAACAAATCAA
>Ga0114962_10004827_pt1 | contig 10673 bp, 5 predicted proteins | sample C_130820_MF_Meta_FD_87017 | JGI IMG/M metagenome (GOLD analysis project Ga0114962, IMG submission 87017) | Freshwater microbial communities from Lake Croche, Canada to study carbon cycling - C_130820_MF_MetaG | ecosystem: Environmental > Aquatic > Freshwater > Lake | place: Lake Croche, Canada...
GACTTGCGGCGCTTGCCACCCTGTTGGCGCTCACGGCGCTCACGCTCACGGCGCTGAGAGCGCTGGCGTTGACGCAGGGTCTTGCGAACGTGCTTGCGGCCGTGCTTGCGGGTGCCGCGGCGGCGACGGCCGCCAGACATGGAAGGAGCATTCATGGGTTTCATGGGGTTCATTTCAGCGTTAGGAGCAGACATTTCTATATTCTTACCTGAGATTATTTTTTACGCAAGGGAGGGTCTTAAAAGTGCAACTTCTGATGCGCCCATGCATCCAGGATTGCCAAATCAATCGCTCGGAATTTGGGAAAGCGCTCGGGGGAATACTGATGCGCCTCTTCTCGCTCAAACGTCACATACTTGCCCTTCGGATGCACCATAGCACCATCGGGAGAAGCATGCCCCCGCAACTTCATCATCCATTTAAAGGACTCATAGGCAAACACCTGTCGATCCAGTAACCCCACACGACTCATCACGAACACGCCAGGCGCACCATCTGCCGGTAGGGTGTTGACAGGTGATACCGAGAGAAGCTCCTGGAAATCCAGAATCTTATTGCGCGGATTTCCAAATTCCTTGTATTCCCCCACCGTAAGTGGTAAATCGGGATTGGAACTGGTGCGCAGTACGTCCACATAGGGCGCCTCCGTAAAGGCGGCGCCCACCAATTGCCCATCCGGAAAGCGTGAAACGATGGCACCAATGGGGACACCCCCCGCCGAACGTCCATAAATCGCGGTATGGTGTGAATCCAATTTATTCGTCCGCTGTGAAGCGCGGATGACCGCCTCAAAGTCATCCACCGACACATGGCGGTGCTCCCGTCGCGCCGCTTCCGCCCATGCTTCATCCACGTCACCCCCACCTCGTACCAAGGCAAAGACAATCGCCCATTTTCGCTTTAACAGTGGATACCAGTTCTGATAGGGCCAGTTAATGGGGGTGGTTGACCCATACGCCCCATACACATAAATCAGCTGTGCCAGCGGCGTGCACCCTTTCTCTTTGATAACCACATAGGGAACACGGGTACCATCTGTAGATGTTGCATGAAAGCGGTGAATGTCGAGCGGCGCAAAGCGGACAGGACGGTCCACCGTGAATACACCCTGTTTCATGATGGTGTTGTTGACGATGTTGATGGCATACGGGATTTGAAAGGGACTCTTAACAATAAAGGTCTCTGCCAATACATTTTCCCAGGCGGACCAGACATTCGGCTCGATGGTGCCCACTTTAATTTTAAAGATGGCGCGGGGTTTCTTATGTGGACTACAGTGCCAGATGGTCTGTGACCCCTCATCTATCGTTAGCGCATGACCCGATTCGAGGTTGGCCCATTGAATTTCTTCACGGGGTAATTGCCATTGTGACAAGGGTTTGCCATGGGCGACCCATGGTGCGGTTCGTACCGACTGGGTCAGTACACAGTCATCCCCATAGATACTCTCGCCCAATGGCAGTTGCACCACCGAATTCTTATACAGTTGCTCTAACGTATGGTCACGGATACGATACAGTTGACTCTTCATGGGGTCGGCGGATTGCAAGTAGAGGGTGCGATTGGAGGCTTTTATCAACAGTAGGTCCTTTTCAGGGTCGGCTTCACGAAACAGTATTTTTTCATGACGACCCGTCTGGGCATTACAGACGCACAGTTCGACGGTGTTGAAATACCCCTCCACCTTCACAAAATAACATAGATTGCGAATGACCGCAATCTGGGTCGAAACCGCCGATTTGGTCCAGATTTTCTTGCCCGTGCTGTCTTCACAAATCAGCATGTTTTTATAGTTTTTATCCTCATCCGATGTCACATACCACACAATGTTGCCCTGTACATCGAGGTCATATGCGGGCGTTTTCTTCTTGAGCCAGGCCCACTTCCAATAAAACTTGGAAGAAGGTGTCATGCTAATGTCAATTGTGCCACACCCCACCTTAAACGGGTGCAACTCGAGATACTGCTTGGCATCCTCGATTTCTTGTTGCATCTGTCGGACTTGGTGTTGCACATAGGGTTGCGAAATAAGTTCATTGTAATACTGCTTTTCACGATGAATGAGTGTTTCCCATCGTTTGCCCTTCATTGGCTCCATCCAGGCCCACGGGTCTCGCCATTTGAGATAACCGAGGTCACGTAGTTCTTTGCCTGTCATCACAGTTGATGTCTCTACTATACCACGAAGATATACAGCCTAAAACGGGTGTATTTCTATGGGTAGTCAATGTCGTATACCTCGGCCATTCTCTGCAATCTCTCCAATTCATTCGGGCTGCGGGATGATATTGCGGTCCTCGAACGGGTGATTCGAGCGGTGTCCCAATCACTCGGTATCACGATTCAGAAGCCCTTGTTGCGCGACATCCGTCAACCCCATACCCCCCATACCGACATCCAGTTCCATCTGGAAATCCCCTGTTTCAGCGCCATTCCCTGGGCGCATACTAATGTTATGCTGGTTAATCCTGACCACTGGTCCTATGCCTATGATGTCTATGTTCACGCCTTTGATGCTCTACTGTTTCGTGACCCAGCAGCCATGGAGCGGTTTGCGGTGGAGCTGGCGGCGAAAGGGCTTCGTGCGAACCATCTGTACTATCTGCCCTGGTGTGATGCCTGGCAGACCAAGGATGTGAGCCCCTTTTATTCCATGAACCAGTGCCTGGATGAATTTGTCTGCTTTGTGGGGGGGTCTAGTGCCAAATACGAGTATATGCGCGCCCTACTGCCGTTCTGGCAAGAGGGGGACCCTGCCCTCACCGTCTATACCACGCGACAGGACTATGCAGATGGCATTGGGGCAGTGGTGGGCGCCTTACCCAATGTCAAGGTGGTACGCCAGGAGTTGACGAAAGAACAGCAGTACAAACTGGCCAGTCAGTACCGCGGGCATCTCATCGGCAGTCAGGGGGAAGCCTTTGGATATGCGGCGGCGCATGCGGAAGTCAGTGGGGCGTTTAGTCTCATGAATCGTCTATCGGTGTTTGAATTCATGTATGGCAGTGAGACGTCGGCAGGGGTACAGTGGCTGTCCAATCAGTATGCGGAGTCGGCCATCGTGCGCTGTGCCTGGGCGGTGCCTGATGCGGCCGTGGTGCGAGCGGAGTTGGAGGCGGCCTTTGTGGCCTTTGCGGCGGCGAACTACCCTGCCCATTTTGCGCGACAAGTGACGGCCTCGAAACGATTCGAGAAAACACAGGCGGCGGCAGTCACACTGTTTCAAGACCTGTTGACCACGGTGAAAGAACGGCGCCCTGCCAAGGGTATTTTTCACTGCCCCCCCATTCTCCGTGTAGAGGATTGCCCACCCATTTCGGTGATTACACCCACGTACAATCGTAAAAAGCTGATTGACATTGCCTTTCATAACATGCTGGCCACGGATTATCCTCTGACGCAAATCGAATGGATTATCATCGAAGACAATGAGAAAACGCCGCATTTGGCGGCGGACAAGGTCATTGACTTCCAAGTGCAGAATCCGAGCATCCGTGTTAAATACATTCCCATTGAGGGCCGCATGACCATTGGGGAGAAACGCAATCACGCGATTGAACAGGCGTCACATGAGATGATTCTGTTTATGGACGATGATGACCACTATCCTAGTACCTCGTTCCGTCGCCGTGTGGCCTGGTTGCTACACGGAGCGAAACGGGGGGAGACCATCGCGTGCTGTACCACGTTGCCGTTGTATGATTTGAATCGTGGCATTAGTGCGGTAAATGTGCCGCCGTTTGATCTTCCGTTTTGCCAGCGTATCTCGGAAGCCACCTTGACGTTTAAGAAATCGGCGTGGGAAGAACGACGATTTCCGAATGTATCGATGGCGGAAGGGGAGAGTTGGATCGAGGGGCGCGAAGCACAGGTCATCGAGATGCCGCCGCAGCAACTGATTGTGGCCTTTACCCATGGGAGCAATCAGTCGAGTCGACGGGTGTACCCGAAAGAGGCAGCGGAGATGCCGCCGTCATGCTTCTGGGGCTTTCCTAAGGAATATTTGGCATTTATTCATGGGCTGGTGGGGGTGGAGGTAGAGGATGCGCCGCCTGGTAAGTAGATTACTTCATGGCGTAGCGCACCTTACGTAGCTTTTTATGGATGTGACGTGTACCACGTATGCCGCCTTCTTGGCCTGGATCTAGCTCAGCCTCTTGGGGAACCTCTGGTGCCTCTTGGGCTGCCTCTGGTGCCTCTTGGGGAGTCTCTAGTGAAGCATCGGGTACTCCTGGAATTTCTGCGAGGTTTTCTACAGGATTTTCTGCCGATTCGGGCGTGAGGACGGTGGATTCGTCGGCTGACGCTAAAGGCGTGAAAGGGGCGACTGGTGCGACTGGTGCGACTGGTGCGACTGGTGTGACTGGTGCGACTGGGGCGACTGGTGCCAATGGCATGCTTTCTTCAACCAACCGTTGTACAAAGGGTACGCACTCTTTCTTGCCACACCGCACTTCACGAAACGTCTCCTGTACAGGAATATTCATCAGTTGGACCACACTGTATAGAATGGATGATTGACGCAATGGTTTAATAATGTCCTCATATTCACAGGAGCAGAGATACGCCGTGTCACCGCTAATCAGGCTCTGTAGATTATTCAAATCATCGAAGGTGGGTGAAAAATAATCAGGGCGCGGATTCAAGTCACTCTCTTCGAGCACCTTGTTGATTTCACTCGATCTCTCTCTGATTTTCTTCAGTGCCTCTTGCACCGGCCCTCGAAGTTCGGCGGGAGCCGTCAGTTTAAAGACAGTTAACAAGACACCAATCAAAAATGATTTGGGGATGCTCGGCAGGCCATAGATGATGTTTTCGCGGAGATGAGGCGACAATGTTTCATAGAGATACATGAAAATCTTGATGTTTTCGCCAATCAGGAGGGGAGTTTTACCATAATAACCTATCAACGACACAATGGCTTGTTTCCATTCCCCTTTGAGGAGTTCGAACAGCGCCACGACGATGGACAAGAGTTGGCTGTTGTATTCGGAACCGGCTACACTCAGACTGACCCGAGTAACATCGAGAATAAGATGGATGAGAAAGACGAGGGTGCGAAACGGAAGCTTGAGGCTGCTTAGCACAGTGCCGACGGTCAGACCGGTCGGTCCAAGCTTTTTGATAGGCTCTGTGACGACCGCAGGAAATAGGTGTACATCATCCTTTTCAAACATATTTTCAAACTGTAAAATGCCATAATTGTTGGCCAAGTCGTAGGCGGTGGCATTGATGTGGTTGATCGTTTGAACTGCCTTTGCATACAAATCATCAGGACCCACCGCGGCGGATGCCTCTTCTGTCGATGCCTCTTCTGTCGATGCCTCTTCCGTCGATGCCTGTTCTGTCGATGCCTTTATGGCACCACCCACCAACGGCCTGTTGCACCCCATAAACTCCAGTAGTGCAGGCACATACGGCTGAAATGCCTGTGTAAATTGTGCCTGTTGCTCCTTTTCAGGAAACAGGGGGGTGTCATCCTCATACGTGGCCTGTGCGGCCCACCCCTGTCCTTTTGTGTCACAGATGGCCTTTATAATGCCCGTGACCCCTGTTGTTGAATGATATAAATTTCGTAAAAAATTTTTATCCATCATGGTGGCATTGATTTGTTTGGCCAATGTCTCGACATTATATCGGATGGACATGTCTCTATCTATTATCTATGGCTATTTGATTTCTTAGGTATCCTTATGAACCGCACATCGTACACTCTTCCTCTCCTGCATTCTTACGCAGCACCCGCTGTTGCTCCGATTTGGCTGCCTCCCGTTGCAGGTCAGGGTCCACGGTGAACTTCTGGGCCATCACGGGGGCGCGTGTGCGCAGGTAATAGATGCCCGTTTTCAGACCCTTCTTCCAGCCATAAAAGTGCATGGAGGTTAGCTTGGCGTAGTTTGGATCCGCCACAAACAGATTGAGGCTCTGCGATTGGCAGATGAAGGCGCCACGGGCGGCGGCCATGTCGATGATGGTTTTCTGTTTGATTTCCCACGACGTTTTGTAGAGTTTCTGAATGGACTCTGGGATTTGGTCAATGCCTTGCACCGAGCCGTTTTGCGCGATGATTTGCTGTTTCATGAAATCGCTCCACAGGTCCAGCTTTTGCAGATCGCGCATCAGATGCTTATTGACAATCACGAACTCACCCGCCAACGTGCGGCGCGTATAGATGTTGCTCGTAATTGCCTCGAAGCATTCATTATAGCCGAGAATCTGCGAAGTAGAGGCTGTCGGCATGGGTGCCACCAGCAGCGAATTTCTAACACCCGTCGCCTTCACCCTCTCTTTCAACCCGTCCCAGTCCAGGGTGGCATCGAGGGCGGTCAGCGGTGTGACGTCCCACAGGTCGTATTGGAAGATGCCCTGTGACATAGGGGAGCCCTCGTAGGTGGAATAGGGGCCTTCGGTGGCAGCAATTTCCGCGGAGGCGTCGACGGCGGCGTAGTAGATGTGCTCGAAGATGCGTTGATTGAGGTCCGCGGCTTTCTCGGATTCCCAGGGGAGGCGCAGGAGGGCGAAGACGTCGGCCAGGCCTTGGACGCCGAGGCCCACGGGGCGATGGCGCATGTTAGAGTTTTTGGTCTCGGGTGTGGGGTAGAAGTTGATGTCGATGACGCGATTGAGGTTGCGAATGGCAACGCGGACTACTTCGCGGAGTTTGGCGAAATTGAAGGTGCGGTTGTCAACGTAGGCGGGGAGGGCGAGCGAAGCGAGATTGCAGACGGCGGACTCGTCTGCAGCGGAGTATTCTATGATTTCCGAACAGTTGCCCGTTAGAATTCCATTAAATACACCCGCATGATTGTCTGGTTCATTAAAGCAATAGGTATCATCCGTGCGCCCTTCATCCACCACACGAAGAACATGAGCCACGGAGGTTATACCGTGTTCATGAAGTAGTACTGACATTCCCTGCGTAAGTTGGGCGGCATCGGTACGAGGGGCGGTACGAAGCTGAATACCGATGTCCTCTGTCACGATAAACTTGTGATACGGAGTACATGTCAACTGTGCACTATTACTCAGATGGACCGTAATTAATTTCTGGTTCTCTCCTGTCTTCCGCACAGTCGTCGTCGACCAGGCATTGCCGTTCCACACCTTTACTTCTTGGTCAACGAGTTCAACAATCGGATACTGTCCCTTGTCTGTCAGAATATACGTTTCAGGCGCCACGCATAAATTGGATGATTTAATCGTTCCCAGGTTCTTCTGATTTGATTTCTTGTTCGCCGCATCCTTGTATAGCAAATACGGTGTTCCCGTTTCAATCTGGGCATCCAGCACCTTAAACCACAGTTTCTGGGCCTCAATTTGTTTGCGGCCGCGGCCTTCGCGTTCATACGTGGTGTACAGTGCATTAAACTCCTCCCCATGCACATCAGACAGGCCAGGTGCTTCCGAGGGGCAAAAGAGCGTCCACATTTCATTCTTCTCCACGCGCTCCATAAACAAGTCAGGCACCCACAAGGCATAGAACAGGTCGCGGCACCGTTCCTCTTCGGAGCCCGTGTTGAGCTTCAGCTTTAGGAAGTCTTCTACGTCGGCGTGCCAGGGCTCCAGGTAGATGGCGAAGGAGCCGTTGCGCTTGCCGCCACCATTATGGGCTACACCAAGATGTGCGACGGTATAGTCGTGTGGGCCATCAATTTCAAAATCATAGACTGCCCCTGTGTATTCTGTTGGCTCAATCGCCACAATTTGTTTGTAGATGCCATCAGGAAATACCGTAAAATCTCCCACGGCCAACTCTTTGACTTCGTGGTAGTCTTGTTCCATTAGTCCCGCTTTTACTTGCGCCAAGACCGTCTCCAGCGATTGACGGTTGGCCTTAAGGGAGAGAATGGGATGCGCCTCGGTGACTTGAACAGCGGTATTATTGCCCTCTAGCATAATTTTATACATTTTTCCCGAGTATTCGTGAATGACCTGTTTGAGGACATATTCGTACGTATTGGCACTGGTCAGCACTTTATCACCTGGTAGAATCTCCGCGATAGGCTTATTGCCGTTCAAGGTATATACGAGTGTATCAGGAGTAAAGCATTGGTCCACATAGCGCGCCGTGTCATTGAAATTGCGCAGCATCGGCACAATCCCGTTTGACGTCCCATTCGTCCCCCGAATCAGGGAGCCTTTCGCTCGAATATCGTGGATGTGGAGACCGATGCCACCCGCATACTTGCTGATGAGGGCACAGTCTTTCAGGGTGTCATAGATGCCCGCAATGCTGTCTCCTTTCATGGCGAGCAAGAAGCATGAGCTTAACTGTTGCCGCGGCGTCCCCGCGTTGAAATTCGTGGGGGTGGCATGAATGAAGTATTTATGGCTCAGCAGGTCATAGGTTTCAAAGGCGCGCTCGAGGTCGACGGCGCCCCATAGCGCCAGGGAGACGCGCATGAGCAGATGCTGGGGGCGCTCCAGGGTTTTGCCCTTGGTATCGCGCAGCAAGTATTGTAATTTTTCCAGTGTTTTAAACCCAAAATAGTCAAAGAGATAATCCCGTTGGTAATCGATTTTTTTATCAATGGCCTCGCCATGTTTTTCACAAATATCTAGCAACTCTTGAGACACACTACACACGTTTTCACCCGTTTTGTCTAGCGTTTGATTCGCCAATTGCGCCACCACCTCAGTAAATTTGTTCGACGTATTGCGATGATGATTGGAGACGGCAATGCGCGCCGCCAACGTGCCATAATCAGGATTGGTGGTCATCAGCGAAATGGACAGTTGGGCGGCCAGTTCATCCAGCTCCGAGGTCTTGACACCGTCATAAATACGCAGCAGCGTGCGTTGGGCAATGAGGGTGGGATTCACCTCCAACTGGTCCGCCGCCATCTGAATGCGATTCAGCACCTTGTCGAACGACACATCCTCCAACGAACCATTACGCTTGACCACCTTCATACTAATCATGGACATCTTTCCGGAATACCATTCATACGCATCAGATCTCCCGTCAATTTTTATACATTTGGGTTACTATTGTCCACTGTTTAAAAAATACGTGCAAGTAGATAGACTATGACGCCGTTTGTGGTATATAGCGTGGTCCTATTTTGTATTCTCGTGGCGATTACCGCGGCTACACAACGAGATGGATTTCGCAATGGAGCGGCTGAAAAATGGTGGGAGCGAACCCCCGTTGGCTACCCTGCGTATGAGAATTTCACAGAGGCACCTCTGGCAGAAGACACCGTGGCACAGGACAAAGAAGATCCCCTGCTGCAGTATGGCCCTGACACTCCCAGTCCTGTAGACCTCCACAACCAACAGCCCTACCATTTGCTGAATGACAGTATGCAACCTCCTCGTCTCCAAGAAGCCCTGTCCTGTGTCAACAGTCGCGCCTGTTACGCCACGGATTTTCAACGGATGATAGAAAAAACGGGCAACTTTCGTCAGTTGACGAACAATTACAAGCGCGATTATCCTGACAGTTGTACCGCGCCTCTACAGGAGCTGGTGCTGAATTTTTATAAGCACGAGGCCATTCCTGTTCCGCCGAATCATACGGGGTAGGCGTGTTAGGTGAGTGCCATTCCATCCTCGTCCAGGCGCTGAAAGACAATCTCGCATTTCTCCGTTTTCTGTTTCTTCGTCGCCCGTGTCGATTCAGGGGCCACAAACGTGCCCTGCTTCTGTCGCTCCACATCCGCCCAGAAAGCCTCCATCACAGGACACAGTGCCATCCACCACGCCTCACTGCGGCAAATCAGTTGTTCTTGCCAGTGTACCAGGCGCCACGGGATAAGTTCCACGATTTCTTCCTCTGCGGGAATCATTGGTAGCCAGTCTTCGGCATTGACGGGGCTGTAGACATAGTAGAATTCTTGGTTGTTTTTCAGCTCGGCCTGTCGAACGAGCGCAATTGTACCGTGATACAGTGTGGCTCCCTCGCGCAACGGCACATTTTTATAGGCGGAGGAGAAGGTGGCCTCCACATAGTCACAGTGGGTCAACCCCGTCACGTGTAGCTGCATCTGCATCTGGTCATAATACTCTTTGGGGATGGTGCCGTTGCTTACGCGGGTGACGGGGCATTTGATTTCGATGAGACGACCCGTTCGTTCGTTCTTGGGACAATCGTAGATTAGGCCATCAGGCGAGGCCATGCATCGCGGGTCGGTGGGATGCGGGAGACGACCTAGTTCTTTGAGGGTGACCCCGTATTTGTATTCATAGATTTGTTTGACCACGGGCTCGAAACGAATGCCCCAGTCAAATGCCGACATGCGCTCGGAAAAGGTGGCCAGTGACTGAAAGCGGGGGGGCGGTGGCAGGGTTTTGGAGATGACGAATTTGGCCCGCGCATACGGAGAACCAAAGAGATGGCCGAGCTCACTGGCGGAAATAATGGTCGACATCTGCTGATACCACTCGGGCGTGCGTTGCTCCGTTTGCTTTCTCGCCAAGAGCTGGTCAAGATGCTCTTTGGCAGGATTGGCAGTCGCGGTGGCGGTGGCGGTCGGCGCAACGCCCAGGCACGTGAGCTCGACGACGCCGTCGCCGCCGGCGGAGAGCGGCGCGCCGCCGTTGCCCGCGCTCGTCCACGCGGCGAGCCCCGGCTGCGCGGGCCAGGAGGCGCCGCCGCCGCCCGGGAAGGCGCGGTCGCCGGCGTCGGGCATGGAGCCTCCAGCCCCGCCCCAGACGCCGCCGCCGCCGCC
>Ga0114962_10004828_pt1 | contig 10671 bp, 8 predicted proteins | sample C_130820_MF_Meta_FD_87017 | JGI IMG/M metagenome (GOLD analysis project Ga0114962, IMG submission 87017) | Freshwater microbial communities from Lake Croche, Canada to study carbon cycling - C_130820_MF_MetaG | ecosystem: Environmental > Aquatic > Freshwater > Lake | place: Lake Croche, Canada...
CACCTATAAGCAAACTACCCAAAGGGAGCATTCCAAAATATGCCATTGCGACATAACTCATTACGCGTCCACGCATGGCCGCATCTGTTTTTACTTGAATTATGGTCAAGCAAATTGTATTCTGAGACATTGCTCCAAAGCCAGATAGGGTAGCAAAAAGCATTGCCAATGGAAAATTGCTGATGCGTGAAAATAGAATCAATCCAATGCCTACAAGGGTAATGTTTATCAGTAATAATAACTTCAGACTGGCGCCTTGCTTTAGAGAGGCTAAGAAGATTGTTCCCCCTATTGCACCCAACCCAATGAAGCTGCTAATGTATCCAAAAGTGGTCGCATCGCCTTTAAAAACAATTTTTGCAAATACAGGTAAAAGGGTGTCATATGGTAAGATGAGTAGGCTAAGAATTGCAAGAAGTAACAATACGAGGCTGATAGACGGTGTTCTTTTTAAGTAGTCGAAACCCTCTGTAATATCCTTTGCTATCTTGTTTTTGGATGGTACAGGTTTGTAGGCAGGGAGTTTCATTAATAGTAGAGAAATGATAACTGCTACAAAGCTGGTAGCATTAATCAGAAAGCAAATGCCTGCACCAAATGTACCCAATACTATACCCGACAAAGCTGGACCAACCAGACGAGCTAAGTTTACCATTGAAGAGTTGAGTGCCAATGCATTGGGAATGTCTTCTTTTTTGTTCACTAATTCATGTACTAAAGGTTGTCTTGCAGGTAAATCGAAGGCATTGATGATGCCAAGTATAACACTTAATGTGAGTATTTGCCAAATAACAAAATGGTTTGTAAGCGTGAGTACTGCCAATAAAATAGCTTGTAACATGGAGGCTATTTGAGTAAGCAGCATTATTTTATAGCGATTGTATCTATCAGCGAGAATACCTCCCCACAAGGAGAATAAAAAGGATGGGAATTGTGAAGCAAATACAGAAAGACCGAGCATAAAAGTGGAATGAGTTATTGTATACACGACCCAACTGATTCCTGTACGCTGCATCCAAGTTCCTATAAGAGAGACTGATTGCCCAAAAAAGTAGTAGGTGTAATTGCGGTTTTGGAAAGCCCTGAATGTATTAAAACTCTTTCCGTTATGCATTTTGCAAAAGTGCATTAAAAAGGTGGAATCTGGTATGAATGGGGGTGATAAAAAAGGAGGATAAATAAAAGAATGCCCTCACAACATTATCTTAGCGAAAATTTTGATAGATGGCAAGTATATTAGTAATTGATGATGAGCGTTCGATTAGGAATGTTTTGAAAGAGATATTGAGCAGTGAAGGGTATAAAGTAGAGGAAGCTATAGATGGCGAAGAGGGGTTGAGGAAGTTTATGGCAGGCAGTTTTGATCTCGTTTTATGTGATATAAAGATGCCAAAATTAGATGGGATTGAGTTTCTTCAAAAGGCATTTACTGCAAGCCCGGATGTGCCTGTGATAATGATAAGTGGGCATGGAAACATTGAGACAGCGGTGGATGCGGTAAAAAAAGGAGCTTATGATTATATATCGAAGCCGCCCGATTTAAATCGTTTACTCATTACCATTCGTAATGCGATGGATAAAACCAATCTAGTAAAAGAGACTAAAATTTTGAAAAAGAAGGTTTCTAAAGTTCAAGAAATTATTGGGGAGAGTGAGGCCATCATGAAAATAAAGGAGACGATAGAAAAGGTGGCCATTACTGATGCTAGGGTATTGGTAACTGGTGAAAATGGGAGCGGCAAAGAGTTGGTGGCGCGTTGGTTGCATGAAAAAAGTAATAGACGTGATAATCCAATTGTGGAAGTGAACTGCGCAGCCATACCAAGCGAGTTAATTGAAAGTGAATTGTTTGGGCATGAGAAGGGATCGTTTACATCGGCTATTAAACAACGTATTGGTAAGTTTGAGCAAGCAAATGGGGGCACTTTGTTTCTGGATGAAATTGGGGATATGAGCCTATCGGCACAGGCAAAAGTGTTGCGTGCACTACAGGAAGGAAAGATAACCAGGGTGGGGGGGGACAAAGAAATAAATGTTGATGTTCGGGTGGTAGCAGCTACCAATAAGGACTTACTAAAGGAAGTAGAAGCAAAAAATTTTAGGTTAGATTTATATCATCGGTTAGGAGTAATATTAATTCACGTTCCATCACTTAATGAGCGCAGAAATGATATTCCCTTGTTAGTAGATAAATTTCTAAAAGATATTGCAATAGAATATGGGCAACAGCCCAAAGTGATAGAAAAGACTGCATTAGATGAATTAATAAAGTATAATTGGACTGGAAATATCAGGGAGCTACGAAATGTGGTAGAGCGTTTAATTATATTGTCGGATAAAACCATTACTTCAGATGATATTAATAGGTATGTACTTTTGAGATAGGCGAGAGTTATAATTTATAGGTAAAAAGGTAAAACTGCTAGTTAAGCAATATTGTTTTTTAAATATAGTCATTATAAATATCCAATTTCTTAGTTGCCATTTGAAGAGGCGTCGACTAAAATTAACTTTTATACGGATGTTGGACTAAAATATATTATACAATCATGTAAAAACATCTCATTGTAACACAGATTAATGAGAGGGATTGTTTTGGTAGCTATCTTAAAATGAACGAATTCAGCAGTTTCCTATTTCGTAACCGAATGAATTTGTAAGGATATATGCCTACCATAATCCGGAGACACATGATTTCGTTATAATGCAGCACCCTGCGGATACTGGGACACATGAATTCGTCCATATTCATCCCCTTCTAAATATCTGCAAACAGAATTCCCTGTGATTAAAAATCGTGGTCATTCGCTTTTCTCATCGCGCCGTTTCATTAACAAAAAAATCTTACAGAAGAGAGTAAGCAAACTGTAAAATAAAGGCCTTAATATTATTATACAAGGCTTCATCCTCAAAACAAATCTGCCAAGGTCTTCACAGCCACCTTTTTATTTAATTCTTCCACCGGAACATCAATTGTAATCAGTTTCTTTTCGTTGGGTAGTAAATCAAAATAGTTATCACTGTAATGTACTTGTTTGCCAGCAATCGTCAATTGTACATACTTAGCAAAAGCATTACTGGTAATATAGAAACTAGTATTGCTGATGGGGTCAATTTGTAAATAGGGCTTATATAGCTTAAGGTAGTTGGGCTTGCAAAAAGTGAAATGATTGGTAGAAATCTGCCTTCCACCATTCACAAAACTTGCTTTGGCAAATAATCCATTGGTTTCGGAGCGTTTACTTATCCAGTTTCCTATTTCTATAATCGTAGTCGTTTGTTTGGCAACTGTTAGGGGGATATCTATCTTGTCATATTCTTTACCTGAAAAATCGTTAATCCATAGATGCATTGTGCCGGCTATATTCTTGATTAAATCGTTTGTGATGTTTACTTTCCAGTTGTTTTTGTCGGTAGAATCGAGTGTAATCAAAACATCGTTGTAGGCATCTTTTATGCCATACATGGCCGCCTTCCAGTTGTTGAAACAGTCTACTGTTGCCCAACTAGCCACTGGCCAACAATCGTTCAATTGCCAATATAAGGTGCCCATATTAGTAGGCATTTTGCTCCGCTGAATTTGTATGGCGGTGCTAAAAGCATAATGCTGCATACACTGGGTGGCATAGATATAATCGGGAAAGCTTTTGGGCTGCGGTATATATTGGTTAATATAATACTGCAACAACGGATATCCTTTTGGATGTTTCTGGTGGGTACGCATCGTGGCTGAAGTGGTATCGTAATCGTCGGGTAACGCATATTTCTCTACGGTAGAAAGCTCGGGCATAGACTCCATGCCATATTCGCTCACAAACCTGCCCGTTTTCTCCTGAAAAGTCTCTGCCAGTTCTTTGTTGCCCCACATACCCCAATAGTGCGAGTCGCCATTGGTAATACTTTCCTTGTGTGTCCAGCCAAACAAAGGAGAACTAGGTATGTAACTTCTACTGTTATCGTATTGGGCAAGGGTGGTAGGGATTACCTCGGTAAATAATTTTGAATAAGCATTATTTATTCTTACTTCATCCTGTGTTTTTTTTGCAAACTTATCCTTCCAGCCCCAGTTATTCCAACCCTCATTTATTTCGTTGTTTCCACAATAAAACGCCAATGAAGGATGGTTGCGCAAACGAGTAATATTATCTGCAAGTTCTGCTTGTACATTCTTCAAAAAAGCCTCGTCATCTGGGTAAATGGCACAAGCAAATGCCATATCCTGCCACACTAATATTCCTTGCTCATCACAGAGATCATATAAGTCATCGTTCTCATAGATGCCACCGCCCCACACGCGCAACATATTCATATTTGCCTCCTTGGCATTGGCAATTTGCTTACGGTAAACTTCCTTTGTAACACGAGGAAGGAAGGCATCGCAAGGGATGAAATCGGCTCCTTTCATATAGACAGATATGCCATTTAGCTTGAAATAAAAACTCTGCCCCACATTGTCTTTATCCTGAATAAGTTGGATAGTTCTTAGTCCTAATTTCTTATCTATGGTAATTGTTTCTGTAGAGGATGATTTTATAGTAGAGGTGGTAGGGTACAAATAGGGCTTTCCCAACTGATAGGTCCACCATTTCTTAGGATTAATGATGCTAAAGTCAAGCATAACTTCATTTAATCCCTTTTTAAGTAAAACTGTTTTAAATACTGAAAAAGAAGGGTTAGCATTTGCATCCTGCAGATGAATAGTAGCTGTATTTGTAGTAGAAGCTTCTATCTGATAAGTGGCTTTAACGGTAGCTATTTTATCTGTAAGTGAAGAAATGGAAAAGTGTACATCACTAACATTCACGGTATTCCATGTATGTAAACAGATATTCTTCCACACCCCACAGGTGGTAAATTTTGGTCCCCAATCCCAACCAAAACTATACTGTGCTTTGCGTACATACATTCTTGGATAATCGATGGTAGGCCACACGAAAGGCGCATCCTTTTGGGCAAGTTCCTCTACCCGATTTTGCGCAGAGAAGAATCGGATGTATAAATAGTTGGTCTGTTTTAACCATTGCTTTACGTCCACCTTCCATGTCCGGAACATATTATTTGCTTCTAAAATTTTTGTGCCATTCAGGTAAACATCTGCATAAGTATCTAACCCCTCAAAAACTAGTTCGGCTTGCTCATTGGACTTTTGCAGTTTGACCGTATCTACATCGAAGCTTGTTTTGTATTCCCAATCCTCCCGGTCTACCCATTGCACTTTGCTTTCATTATCACGATAAAAAGGGTCGGGGATTTTATTGGTTTTTAATAAATCAGTATGTATTGTGCCCGGAACTGAAGCAGTCATCCACTCGGTCGTATCCCCCGCTTTTCGAAATTGCCAATTACTCGAAATTGTCTGAAACTGAGCAGCACCTATCGCGGTAAACGACAAGAATACGAGAAAGAAATATAGCTTTTTCATAAAACGAAGTTGTTGATTTGAATAATACTTTTTTGTTGATGTGCTAGTTGGCTTTCAAATTCTCTTTGTTAATCTATGCAAGCTAACTTAATTACCATTCCGCCCTTGCGCTTGGGCTAGCTTGTAAACCAGCAAATTGCCCCGCTAGATATTTGTAATGTGCTGTAATAGCAATCATGGCGGCATTGTCGGTACAATACTGGAAAGCAGGGATGAAAGTTTTCCATCCATACTTTTTACCCATTTCTTGCAAGCCTGTTCGTAAGCCACTATTTGCACTTACGCCACCTGCAATGCACACCTGTTTTATGCCTGTTTGCAATACAGCTTTATTAAGTTTCTTGAGTAGGATATTAATAATTGTATGTTGGATGGAGGCGCATAAATCAGGTAAGTTATTTTCAATAAACCCTGTTTCCTGTTTTTGTAAGAAGTATAATACCGATGTCTTTAGTCCGCTAAAGCTAAACTGTAAGTCGGGCATTTGAGGTTCGGCAAACTTAAATGCCATTGGATTACCTTCTTTAGCATATTTGTCCACCGATGGTCCGCCTGGGTATGGCAAACCGAGTAATTTAGCACATTTATCAAAGGCTTCTCCTGCAGCATCGTCAATTGTTTCACCAAGTACTTCTAGTTCCAATGGAGATCTTGCTACTACAATTTGTGTATGTCCTCCACTAACCGTAAGGCATAAAAATGGAAAGGAAGGGCGGTTGTCAACATCAATAAGGTTTGCCAATACATGCGCTTGCATGTGGTGCACGGCAATGAGTGGTTTGTTTAATGCCAAGGCGGTGCTTTTTGCGAACTGAACACCCACCAAAAGACTTCCAATTAATCCCGGTGCTTGTGTAAATGCAATGGCAGTAAGGTTGTGCAAGGAGGTAGATGCTGTTTCAAGGGCTTCGTGTACCGTTGGGATGATGTTTTGAATGTGGGCACGACTTGCAAGTTCTGGCACAACACCACCATACTTGGCGTGTACTTTCTGACCAGCAATAATGTTCGATTTAATCACGCCACCTATACAAATGGAAGCACTAGTATCATCGCATGAAGATTCGATGGCGAGGATGGTAATGTCTCTGTCCTTAAATGAGGATTGTTCTATATTGTTGTTCATTACTGCAAAGTAAAGAGGATTAAATAAAAATGGATGTAGTTGTTTACAAACAATAGCTCTGTTTTTACTTTATGGAAACAAGTTTAATTAAAACAGCGGAGGAGGATGAATATTCATTAGCTTAAGTAGACTTGCAATTTGATAAGAATTTAATACCGGATTCAATTGAGGGAAAGATTTAAAGAATGTATAGAATTTAATAAAGGTTTATGAAGATGAACATTACCCAATACCTTCTAATTAGAATGTATTACTTAAAACGTATAACGTAAAACTAATTTCCCACTAGTTTTGGCAGCTTATATTGCATTTATGAAACTCTACTACTGGCATAAGGAAATTCCATTTAAATATCCTTTCACCATCTCTGGTGGACGAACTAAAACACACCAGCCAACCTTAGTGGTGGCATTACAACTGGGTAATTATGTTGGTTTTGGCGAGGCTCCTGCCATTACCTATTATCATATAACAGTCGAAGAAATGATAGTTGATATACAAAAGAAGCAACCATTTATTGAAAAGTTTGCCCTTACCGAACCCGAGCGTTACTGGCACTATTTGCATCATCTATTGCCCAATAATCCCTTTTTGGTGTCTGCTTTGGATATGGCCTGCTGGGATTTATTTGGTAAGATGAAAGGCAAATTGTTGTATCAGCTATGGGAGACAAGATGGGTAAACACACCACTAACCGACTTTACCATTGGTATTGATTCTGTTGAAAGAATGATAGAAAAGATACAGGCAAAGCCATGGCCAATCTATAAAATAAAAGTGGGTACCCCCGATGATATAGCTACTATAGAGGCTTTACGCAAACATACCTATGCCATTTTTAGGGTGGATGCCAATGCGGGATGGACATTGGAGGAAGCATTGGTTAAGATTCCTGTTTTAAAAGGGTTAGGGGTAGAATTGGTTGAGCAGCCTTTGGCTAAAGATAACTGGGAAGGGATGAAAGTATTGTTTAATGAATCTGCATTGCCTTTATTTGCAGATGAAAGTTGTGTTTTTGAAAAGGATGTTGCTCAATGCAAGGATTATTTTCATGGGATTAATATTAAGTTGACTAAGTGTAGCGGTATTACTCCTGCCATCCGAATGATAGCCAATGCAAAGGAATTGAAACTGAAAATAATGATGGGGTGTATGAATGAAACCTCCATTGGTTCGGCTGCCATTGCTAATTTCTTACCGCAACTGGATTTTGTGGATATAGACGGACCTTTGTTGCAAACAGAAGATTTAGGAAGAGGGATAGATTATGATTCAGGTAAAGTAACCATTTCTGGTAAAGCAGGGTTAGGAGTAGAGCCTACTTTTTTATAATACTTTTGCCGCTTTTCGTAGACGGTTAATGGTAATCGGTCAATTGTAAACAAATATAAAATGACAGAAGAGCGTAAAAATAAAGTGGAGACTGTATTAAATAAAAGACAAAGCAATTTGACTATAGTATTGGAAGATGTGCAGGATCCAAGAAACGTTACAGCTGTAATGCGAAGTGCAGATGCTGTAGGCATTCAGGATGTTTATCTGATAAATACAGGTAAGCCCAATCTGAAGAAGTTCGGTTATAGGAGTGGTAGTAGTGCATCGAAATGGGTAACCTTACATCAGTTTACAAGTGTAGAAGAATGTTTTGAAGTATTAAGGAAGCATTTTAGCATTATCCTTACTACACACTTATCCTCAGATGCCATTGGGTTATACAATATAGATTTTACACAGAGTATAGCACTTGTTTTTGGCAATGAACAGGAGGGCGTAAGTGAAAAGGCAAGGGCATTGGCCGATGGGAACTTTATTATTCCACAAGTAGGTATGGTACAAAGTTTGAATATTTCTGTGGCTTGTGCTGTAAGTATTTATGAAGCTTATCGTCAAAAGAAACAAGCAGGGCATTACGAACAATCAACAATGCCTTCAGAACAATTTGATTTACTAAAAGAAGAATGGGGATTGTAATAAAATCTTGAATACAGGTTTCTGGTTGCAGGATACTAGCAACTTGTAACTAGTAACTTGAAACTAGGAGCTAGCAACTTGCAACAACTTTTATCCCTTACCTTGCAACAATTAATATAAACGTATGAAAAAGTTGGTATTCTTTGCAATTGCTTTCCTGCTAATCAGCAATCTTTCCATTGGTCAAACAATAAAAAAAGTGAAGATTACAGATGTCCTCCATATGGCCGATACCTCTTCAGTACCTGTTGTTTTCAACTTCTTTGCTTCTTGGTGCAGACCCTGTGTGCAAGAGTTGCCATGGTTTGAAAAGACTGTGCCTAATTATATTGGTAAAAATGTGAAGTTGATATTCGTAAGTTTGGACTATGCAGACGATTTCCCAAAAGGAATCCTAGCTTTTGCTAAAAAACACAATATAACTTCACAAATAGTATGGCTAGAGGAAGCTGATCCCAATTATTTCTGTCCTAAAATTGATAAACGTTGGGAAGGGACCATTCCAGTGAGTTTAATGATAAACAATGCAACCAAATTTCGTGCATTCTACGATTATCAACTACCAGAAAGCCAATTAAAAATTGCATTAGATAAGTTGGTGAAATAAAAGCTACAAGATACCGGTTTTTAATTTTTAGGTTCAAGTAATCTATTGCGTATCCTGAAACATGTAACCTGAAACAATGAGGCCTTAAATTGCTTTCACAAGCTCTTTAAATATAAAGGAGAACTTTGGTTCTGCTTCTTTGGCTGCTTGTAAAACTTCCTCATGTGTAATAACATTATCATCTTCTCTAATACCTAAATCTGTTACTACACTCATTGCGAATACGCGCATACCTCCATGAATTGCAACAATGGTTTCCTGAACGGTACTCATTCCTACAACATCTCCCCCAATTGCTTTTATTAATTGATATTCTGCCTTTGTTTCAAAAGTGGGACCTGTAACGCCTACATACACCCCTTGTTTCACTTCAATATTTTCTTTTTTGGCAATCTCAATCGCTTTGTTAATCAATTCTTTGCTATAAGGTTCGGTCATGTCTGGGAAACGTGGTCCAAGTTCTTCGTCATTAGGACCAAGCAAGGGATTGGGAGTAAAAAAGCTTATGTGATCGTTTATTATCATCAAATCTCCGACTTTATGAGTGGAATTCACAGAACCTGCGGCGTTTGATAATAATACGGTATGAATACCCAATTGCTTCATTACCCTTATCGGGTAAGTAACCTGTTGGGTAGCGTAACCTTCATAATAATGAAAGCGACCACTCATCACAAGTACCTTTTTATTGTGTAAGGTGCCAAATATCAGTTTGCCACTGTGTCCTTTTACTGTACTAACAGGAAAGTTTGGAATAGAAGCGTAAGGTATTTCCTTTTCAATAGTTACTTCATCAATAAAATTTCCTAATCCACTGCCTAGAATGATACCAACTCCAACTTCTGTTGTGAATTCTTTTTTAATATAGTCTACAGTCTCTTTTAGTTTTTGTGTTAATGTATTCATATTATGTGTTTCAAGCAAATATATAGTTCACATGGCTCATTTCCAAGCATAAAAAAAGGTCGTGATAATGATCACGACCTTTAAATTTGAAGTTAAATAGTTTTATACTATACGTTTAACGTTAACAGCATTCAAACCCTTGCGACCTTCCTGTACGTCAAACTGAACTTTGTCATTTTGTTCGATTTGGTCGATTAAACCATTTGCATGTACAAAAGTTTCCTTGTTAGAATCATCATGCTTGATAAAACCAAACCCTTTTTCTTCGTTGAAGAACTTTACAGTTCCTGTGATTTTTGTGTCCATTGTAAAATTTAAATATTAATTGAGACGCAAAAGTAGGGGAATTATTGATAATGAATAAAATTAATAATTCTGAGGTGTATAATTTCATCTATTCAAGTCGGATTAATTACAAAAATTGAATCTACTTATTTTTTTATAATCCTATCATTCTTATATTGCACCGCATATGGCAGAAGATAAAAAGAATGAACCAGTTTTATTAATCACAAATGATGATAGCATTGCAGCCCCTGGTATAAAAGCATTGGCAGAGGCAGTTAAAGACCTAGGCAGGGTAGTGGTAGTAGCGCCAGACAAACCTCAAAGCGGTATGGGACATGCCATTACAATAGG
>Ga0114962_10004832_pt1 | contig 10662 bp, 12 predicted proteins | sample C_130820_MF_Meta_FD_87017 | JGI IMG/M metagenome (GOLD analysis project Ga0114962, IMG submission 87017) | Freshwater microbial communities from Lake Croche, Canada to study carbon cycling - C_130820_MF_MetaG | ecosystem: Environmental > Aquatic > Freshwater > Lake | place: Lake Croche, Canada...
ATTATTAGTTCTTTTTTCCGTAGGAGCTTTTTCTGGTGCAATAAATGTTTCTTCATAACTGGAAATATTAAAACATCTTGAAGTTTTTTGGTCATAATATTACTTATTATTTTTTACCACCATTGGTAAAAATATCCGTCTCGTTAATTACTCGAAATTTTATTCCTTGCTGTTGACACCAAGCTGCGGCTGCTGACCACTTTGCCATATTCTTTACATACTGTGCTTGGTTATAAGGATTTTTACCAACTTTTTCTTTAAGCATTTGATTGGCTGGTTTGATTTCTACTAATTCTACGTGCTTTTTCATATTCTTATCAACATAAGATATTAAGAAATCTGGTACATAAACTGTGGGTTTTCCAGTCAGTGGATCCTTATAGGGAATTTTAACACTTTCACTGCTCCATTGCTGTACACTAGGATTATTATCACAGAAAGTCATAAACGTGTATTCCCAACTGCTTCTATACATAGGCATTTTTTTACCCATATATTTTTCAGGGTTTTTTACAACGTAAATCCCTTGACTAAATTTTAAGCTCATGCCAATATATTTCTTGATACTTCTTGGTGAGCTGTAAATTGCAAAGCATAACCAAGGAAGCTGGTTTTAAATCTATTAAAATTTAATATCTCCCCTACTAGTGCAGAAATTTCAACATTATCTAATCCATTTAAAGTATCTAATATCTTCATAGGATTGTAACCATCTTGTTTTGCCTGCTTCATTATGATTACGGAGATAGATTCAGATGCTGTTTGTTCAAAACCTCTCCCAGTAAAAAACCCAGTTATCGCAGTCAATGTATTAGCGTTAAGTTCTAACGGTTGTGAGAAATATGTATCAAATGCCCGTACAGTAGAATCACTACTGTTAGGCAATTTGGTTTTAGGAATGTTATTATAATTATTCATTATCAGTTGCCGGTATAGGTACGATCTCGAAGCATTGCATCAGTTACTGATGATCTAGTAAAGGGACTAGCGTATGTTAATCCGCTTACACTGCTATTTGTGAATAGCTTAACACCTACACCAATATTTTGATTATTCTGACTAGATATATTAGAACCAATACTTCCAGGTTGATTGCCAGTTTTTGATATATCACCTAATACACCGCCTAATATACTATATGCTTCTTTTTCTATTCCTCCGTTTTTAACTATTTCTTTAAAACTCTTAGCCGTTGCTGCACCTTGTATTAATGCACCTAAGTAGTTTCCTTCAGATAAACTATTAAACACATCTGTTGCGCCGTTAATTACACCGCCTTCTCCAAACAATGTGCCATTGCCTGCTGTTCTTAATGGGCTAGGAGTTTGATCATAATATACAGTGGCAAAATAACCAGATTCACCATTCTTTTGTATCTTGCCTTCTTTGTAAATTACTGACTCATAAGATACTGTCATTTTATTTGATAATATTTTATTGCCTTCGTTTTGATCTAAACTATCATGACTCCATTCTGCAACCAAAGGGTTAACTAGTGTTATTTGAGTAAATTTGTGTCGATGTAAGATGTAAAAATGTATCTTTTCAAAGAATGGACCTTTGTTTTGATTATTATTAAGACCGTAGGCATAATCATCAGTTCCATACTTTGTATCAGTGAAGCCTTTGGTATTTGCACTATCAGCAAAATAGTATTTGTAATAATTTTTCCAAAGATTAAGTGTAATATTACTGTTATCATCATGAAAATCTATATTCACACTAGCATATTTCATTGAAGTTTGTATAACAGTTTTTCTATTATATTGATTTACTGTTTCTGTGGTAATAGAAAATTTGGGTAAATCTACTCGTTTAACTAATAGCCCCACTTCTTTTATTCCTGTTGATGCCCAATTACTATCTTCAACTGCAAAAGGATTAATTTCAAAAGAAACAAAATAAAGGAATCCAGTTTTAGGAGCTCGTGCGTAGGAATTTTCTACATATAATCGACTGGCATGTTGATAGTCTTTTACATCCGCACTACCGCCACCGAATACTGTATCTACAACACCGCCGAGGAAATTTTCAAAAGGACTCATAATAATATTTAGCCAAATAAAAAAGCCTGGTATTTAACCAGGCTTTGTTGGGTTAGTGTATATTAACCGCCTAATGCCAATGATCGTATTGTACGTCCAACATCAGCACCTAGTCCAACTCTATCGCCACCTGGACGATTTAACTGGATAGCATTATCGTAAGTGATAGTCAATACAACATCTAGTGGATCATTCTTGGTATAGTCACCAGTTTGATATACAGCTTTGCTTAGGAAACATCCTAAGAATTCAAAACTTTCTAAGCTAGTTGGTTCGTAAGCACCGTTACCACCGTCAAGGATTTCAACTCGCATTCTAAACTTATAATCAATGCCTGAAGCAGCACCGCTTTGCTCGTAGAAGTCAAATTGTTTCTGTAGTTGTTGTCCGACCTTTTGGCTAACAGCACCGGTGACATCATCACGTAATGTCAATGTTGCAGGATCAAAAGCATGACGTCCAGCTAATTTAACAGTACTATTATATACTGCAATTGGAATTTCTGTAAAACTGACGCTAGGTCGAGTTACATTCATAACTTGTTTAGTTAGTTCTGTACTAGGTGTTCCTGCTACTCCAAATCCGTCCAGTGTGACACGAAAGCGATATGCTAACTTTGGCATTAACAGACCTTGTGTGTTCGAGCTTTGGTTGCTCGCCAAGGGTACTGTAAATCTATTTAAACTTGCAATTGGCATTTAATGCTCCTTATTCTTTAATATTTATCTATTATTTTCCGGCTTTAATTGCACCGGTATTCTTAATTCTCAAAGGAATATAGATAAACTCTACAGCCTTAACTGGTTCAATCGCAATGTCCATATACAACTCACTACGATCAATTCTTGCAGGGGTATTGTTTGTAGTATCGCATACAACAACATAGTCATAAAGAGCACGTTGACCTACTAATTCTAACAATAGACTTTCTGCCGCTGCTTTAATTTCACGACGAGTCTGTGTATCATTAGGCTCAAACAAATATGGTTTAGCAAGTATAGCTAGTTGACGGCGTAGGAACGCAACCAATCTTACTACATTAATACGATCTAATGCACTAGCATTTTTAGCACGAGTATATTGACCCATGTTTACAATGCCAACGCCCGGTAATGTAGCAATTGGGTTAATCTTAACATCGTGCAATACGTTGCGTAGACCTTCGTATAATGCTACTGTATTAAATTCACCAGTGCTATTGATGTAACCCACTGATGTGGCATTATCAATTCCGCCTCGACGTGTACCAGCCGGTGCAAACCATTGATAACTCTTAGCATCGCTATTAATGATTGTACGTAACATCATATGACTTGGTGGAACAACAATGTTGTTGCCGCTGTTATCTGTGGTATAACCACTTGGATAGAACATACCCATATATTCGTCATAGCTAACTGCGCCATTATCATCGTTGTCAGTGGCTAATGCTGTATTCATTCCCCAAGCATTCAATGCAGTGGCATTTGGTTCTAAACGGAATGGTGTGTCACCTACAACAAATGCGGTTTGTCCACGATCAGTATTAAATGCAATCATATTTTGAATAGCTTCTGGATAACCAGGAGTGGCAATCAAATTAAAGACCAATGTATCTGTATCACGGATAGCTGCGTTAGTATCGATCATTGATTTCAATTTAGATACAATATAACCACGTTGGGCGTGTGTACCAAACTTGCCAGAACCGTCTTCATTGTTACTGCTAACTGTTACCCAACGATCTTTGTAATATGAAGATAACTGATCACCAGTTACTCTAATATTAATACCGTTATTAGCATTAGCATCAATGTATCCACTAACAAATTTCTTAATATTAAATCCACTACGACGTAGATTCCATAATTTAATACCTTATGGATATAATGCAGGATCCGGAGCGTCTGGATCAACATAGGCGGAGGTTAATAGTTTGGCAATTGAATCTGGATCTATATCATTACCAGCACCACTCCAACGTGCATCAGCAAATACCCAACCATTTGGAGTTGTTTGATCTGAAACATCTTGTAATACCCATTTTAGTGTATTGCCATTCCAAACATAGATATCTTTACCATATCTGTTCATATCTGCTGTACTGATCCAAATATCACCGTCTACTAACGGATCACCATTAGACTGTGTAGTAGGTGCTAGAGCGCTAACTTGAGGACCTGTGGCATTTGTGCCTGGTTTACCTGTTAGATATCCCACCCACTTAGTTCCATTATGAATCATAATGTCGGCAACTAGATTACCGTCATACCATAATCTTCCATCAGCAGGAGTAGTTAAAGGAGCAGTTGATTTTGCTTCATAAACTAGTGGCTTCCAATTAGTTGCCAAGAATGGATAAGCACCGTCAAAAGAAGGATATAGGTTATTTTTTCCTACTGTGAATCCCATAGCTGCCATCAGGCCGGATGTATCTTTGATTTCAAAATTTCCACCCAACTTATGGCTAATTGTTAACATATTTGTTGCAGCATCCCAGCTAGCAACAATATTTGTAAATCCAGCGGCGCTGATTGCAGCAGGAACTACACTACCAACAATTGTAGAAGCATTTACTGCAATGGTTACAGTTGATGATGCACTCCAACCTGTGCTATTTGCCAAAGATTCTCTAATATCAAATGTACCACCACCATATGCATTAGTATATGTAGTTGTTACTGAAATATTAGTTGAACCAGTAGATGAACGTCTCCATAATTTAAATTTTGCAGTAGGAGTTGTAGTATCAGTTTCAATAAACAATGAACCTACAGGAATTCTAGATCCGCCACCTGTAAGATCAATAGATTGAGTAGCTTGATGTACACCGTTATAAATTGGTGCTTTAACAAGGCTCCAGGCCTGTGTACTAGCATTGTAGTATTTTACAGCCCAATTTGCACCATTGCTAGGTGTTGTTGTTTTAACCCATACACTTCCGGTTTGTGTAAATGTAGGATATGATGTGTGTGGCCCAACTGCTACTTGTTTAGAACCATCAAAACCAGTTGTTATTGTTGCCCATTGATTATCCGCTTTTTTATAGTAAATTGCGTTATGATATGCACCACCATTTTCTGATGTAACAACTACTGCATAATCACCTTTACTACCAAAACTAGTTAATGGTGTTCCTGACGGAGCAGCAGTTGCGCGATTTGTATTATCAATGATCAACGGAGTTTTATCTGTAAAAGTTTGAGTAGTATTGTTCCACTCGCTGATTCCAAATAATGAACTTGCTGTATCAACCCAATATGTTCCACCAACCGGGGAACCAACTGGAGTTGTAGTATTAGCTATTAACTCTGCTAAATTTACATCTGCACGAGCAATATATGCTCTTGAACTTGCACCTAACAAGCTGTAAGCTGCCTGTAGACCATATTCGTTTAGTTCACCACCATGAATTGGATTACTGTTAGAATCTGTATAGAATACAGGGGTACCGAATGTGTCAACAAGATCTCGCTGACTAGTAATTACATAAACTTTACCTGCATTAGCTGCTAATGTACCTTGAGCAGTACCGGTGCCGGATGCATTTTTCTTGTTTTGTGCTGTAGCAACAAATATTATTGGGGTGGTACCCGGTGCTGATGGAGTATAGAAACTCTCGTCAATAACGGTTACTTGTACGCCTGGGGATCCTAGTGCCATTGTATATCTCCTTAGATGGATTACTTTGTTTTATTTAGCCACTACAGTGAAAATCACAGGGTTAAATACAAGTGAAAAGGGCAGTGAAAAGGGCGGGGTATGAGAGATCTATGTAAAATTTGTGGTCAAAGACCTGTGGCAATCAACTACTATAAAGAAGGTAAACCATTCTATAGGTCAAAATGTGATCACTGTGCTAAAGGTAGAAAACAAGGAAAACCGCTGTGGGCCATTGCTGGGTATAAAAAGAAAACGACCTGTGATCGTTGCGGATATAATTCTAAATATTTAGAACAATTTAATGTTTATAATGTAGATGGTGATCCAAAAAACTGTCGATTTAATAACTTAAAAACTGTATGCGCTAATTGTCAGCGCATCCTTCACAAACTCAAGCTGCCTTGGCGACAAGGAGATTTAACTCCTGATTTTTAACCAATGACTCTAACTGCTCAAATAGCTCATCAATACTAGTATTATTGTGTACCACATTATCGATATTTCCACCTACCCAAGAAGTTTCACTAGAGTGTATTTTTAATCTTTCTAAATGTTGACGACTTAGTGCCCAAGTAGAATTTCCGTTAGGCCCACGATTTACACTTAATGCAGAATTATACCATTCGGGGTCATCACCCCTTTTAACACGTACTACAATTCCACCTGCATTATGTATAGCTTGGATTTCATTGGGAAATCTTACATCACTGATAACAATATTGTCACTTGTTTTACGCATTTTGTTTTCTAAACTAGCAATCCAAATATCGTCATGAAAGTGATTACGGCATACATCCGTACCCCAGTATTGCAAGATCCAGCGTGGAGTTAAATTGGGCATATTCAAACGTTCACTCCACCATGTATCTATTTCTTCACGCCATTCACGGGCTTGTTTTGTTCGACCTTCGAGCAAAGTTCTGTCCCAGCCAAATACATGGGCAACAGCATCTTTTAATGTGCTGGCAAAACTATCTCGCCTAAACCCGTGAAAATTAACCAAATAATCTGCGGCAGTATCTTTGCCACTACCTATAAAACCTACAAAACCTATGATCATAATATTTCCAGTGATACTATAATATATTACAATTAGGTTAAATTGTCAATATTTTTATTAGCCAGTAACCCAAGTAAGCGGGGTCCCGCCATCTTTGTAGTTGATTAGGTCTAGCTCTAACATTTCCATTTCGGCCTTGCCTTCAGTTTTTAATGCAGTTCCATTTAATGTTGTGCTGCCTTGCGGACTTGCAATAGTACCAAACTTTTCGCGAGCCTCACCTAACATTATTTTACAAGCTGCTAGAGAATAATCTTTTAACCATTGGCCTGCAAAAGAGTCCTGTAATAAGTTAAAATCTGGACGATAGTTATACATCCATACTAGAATTTCTTCTGATGATCTAGGACGTTGCATAATTGTCAGTAATTTTGTAGTTTTATTAAAGGTAAAATTAATGTCTGAACCAAACATTTTACCGACCTGTTTCTGATAACTAGCAAACGCATAATATGTTGCCAAACCGCCCATATTAGTACTAGACAACAAATATGTATTAGAATAAGCTAGGTTAAATGGTTCGAACAAACTGCCACCATCTCCACCACCGGTTCTGCTTCCAATACTACGACGAAATAATTGTCTTACGGCCATTACTTCTTTAGGAAGTATATAATCATTTTGATCTACCTGTATAGTTATAAAACCATAGCTTTCTTCTACAGCATTAGAACTTCTTTGACGAAATTTTGCCAATGCACGGTCAATTCCTGTGTTGTAGTGAATAGGATCTAGCTCTATGTCCACCATACCCGCTCCTAGCATAGCTTGAACATAGTCGATAACTTTTTGGCGTTCGTTTTCAGTTTCAGTCATACTAATATTTAGCTATAAATAAACATAGACAGGAGAATTAAAATTCCACGCTTATCACTTTACCGCCCAGAGAAGGGTAATGATTTTAAATTTTTAGATCGTGTAATTAACGAGCAATTTCAGGTGGGCGGCACTGATGTATTTGTACACAGATACCTAGGTCCTGTAGATCCTGCCGAAGGTGAAAGTAGTCCAGGTCTTCCTATGAATACAAATCTTATTCCAGAATTAGGAATACAAGATTTGATTTTTATGGAAAATCGTGATCGTCATTATGATCCCGACGTGTATATTATGCGTGGCATTTATACCATGCAAGATGTAGATTTTAATCTTAGTCAATTTGGATTGTTCCTGCAAAATGATAATATTTTCATAACATTCCACTTAAAGAACACTATAGATACTTTATCTAGAAAAATTATGCCTGGTGATGTTATAGAATTACCGCATATGAAAGATGAATATGCTTTAGATGATAGTCTAGTAGCATTAAAAAGATTTTACGTAATACAAGATGTTACTAGACCAGCAAGCGGATACAGTCAAACTTGGTATCCTCATTTGTTACGTGCTAAATGTGTTCCGCTAGTTGACAGCCAAGAATTTAAAGAAATACTTGATAGTGATGCAGGGGCAGGAGATGGTAGTAGTTTACGAGATTTACTCAGCACATATCAAAAGAGCATAGATATTAATAATCAAATTATTGCACAAGCAGATGCCGATGTACCTGCTAGTGGATTTGATACTACTAATTTATTTGTTTTACCAACATCTACTAGTACAGGATTAATTAATTTAGTTGATGCTAGTTCTACTAATTTAGATGCTAGTATACAACAAGCTATGTTAGATGCCAGTGTAATTTTACAATCTCCAGGACAAGATTTATACGTGGGGTATTTAACTGGCAACGGTCAGCCTCCAAATGGTGCACCATATGGACAAGGAATTTCTTTTCCTAATACTCCAATTATTGGTCAATTTTATTTGAGGACAGATTATCTACCTAACAGATTATTTAGATTTGATGGCAGTCATTGGGTTAAATTTGAAGACAATGTACGTATGACATTAAATAACTTTGGTTCTGAAGATATATCCAAACCAGTCAATACTGGCAAACAAATACAACAAACATTAAAATCTAGTTTCATTAATAATACAACTACTGCAACAATTGGTGGAAAAGTTATTAAAGAACGTCAGGCATTAAGTAAGGCCTTAAAACCTAAAGCGGATAATTAATATGGCAGATCATTTTTATGATGGGCAAGTACGCAGATACTTGACACAGTTTATGCGGATCATGAGTAACTTTAGTTATAAAGATGCTAAAGGTCAATTGGTTCAAGTGCCTGTTCGTTACGGTGATATGAATAGACAAGTTGCTTCTGTTCTAAAGAAAAACAGTGAGAACACTATTGCCAGTGCCCCTTTTATTGCCTGTTATATTAAAGACCTACAGTTTGATCGTAGTCGTTTACAAGACCCTACATTTGTAAGTAAAATTAATATTAGAGAGCGAGCATTAGACGAAGCAGACAATGCTTATCTAAATAAACAAGGTGCTAATTATACTGTAGAACGTATAATGCCCACTCCTTATCTTGCCACATTTTCCGCAGATATATGGACTACAAATTTAGATCAAAAATTGCAACTATGGGAACAAATTTCTGTATTGTTCAATCCTAGTTTAGAATTGCAGACCACAGATAATTATATAGATTGGACCAGCATCAGCGTATTGACTCTTATGAATCAAGTTTGGAGTAGTAGACAAGTTCCTCAAGGGTTAGAGCAAGATATTGATATTCTAAATATGAGTTTTGAGGCTCACGTTTGGATCACTGCTCCGGCCAAAGTTAAACAACTAGGTATCATTACTAAAATTATCACATCGGCATTTGCCGCAGCACAGGGTACAATTGCTACAGATTTTTCTAATCCTAATATGGTATTAACTAGCCTCGGTGAGGATGTTCTTAAAACTGTATTAACTCCTGGAAATTTTGATCTAATGGTATTGCACAATGTGGCTACATTAACAACTAATTCATTATTAGATAATGGGATTATAGATATAAGTGTTACACAAAATTCCACATCTTGGCTAAGATTGTTAGATATGTATCCCGGTCAATTCCGTGCAGGATTAAGTCAATTAAGATTACTTAAACCTGATGGTAATGAAATAGTAGCTTATATTAGTTTAGACCCCGATGACGAATCTAGGATGATGTTGAATATAGATGCTGATACTATTCCAGCTAATACTGTCATTGCAGGTAGAGGTACAGTAGATGCTATCATCAACCCTGAAACATTTAATCCTATTGGAGTTTCTACAGGCACTAGATATCTTATATTAGAAAACATTAATGTTAACCTTGAATATGCTAAACCAGGATACGACGGCCCCGATGCTTGGAAGAATTTAGACGGCACCGATACAGTAGCCTATGCTAATGATATTATAGAATGGAACGGTAGTGCTTGGAATACTGTATTCAGTTCTCCTGATGCCACCGAGGTTACTTACATAACTAATTCATATACAGGCGTGCAATATAAGTGGAGTCACAACACTTGGAGCAAGAGCTTTGAAGGTATCTATGATAAGGGACTATGGCGATTAATTCTATAAATTCAGTGGTATGTAGTGGTGGGTTATTTCTAGCCCGTGACACTAAACGATTTTTATTATTGTTACGAACACAGGGTAAAACTGCTGATACTTGGGGTTTAGTTGGTGGTAAAAAAGAACCTAGCGATATAACAGCGTTTGATGCATTGACCAGAGAAATAAAAGAAGAAGTAGGTAAGACACCTGCTATAAAGAAAGTAGTACCATTAGAATTATTCACTAGTAATGATCAAAACTTTCAATATAATACCTATGTATTGATTGTTGATCGTGAATTTATACCAACTCTAAACGGGGAACATAGTGGTTATTCGTGGTCTAACTTTGACTGCTGGCCTAAGCCGTTACATCAAGGTGTAAAAAATAGTCTTAGTAATAAGTCAATTAAAACTAAATTAGAATTGTTGTTAGAATTAATTTAGATATAGTTATTACCAAGCAATAAC
>Ga0114962_10004833_pt1 | contig 10658 bp, 9 predicted proteins | sample C_130820_MF_Meta_FD_87017 | JGI IMG/M metagenome (GOLD analysis project Ga0114962, IMG submission 87017) | Freshwater microbial communities from Lake Croche, Canada to study carbon cycling - C_130820_MF_MetaG | ecosystem: Environmental > Aquatic > Freshwater > Lake | place: Lake Croche, Canada...
CCGTCCGGGCCGCCGAGGCGTGATCGAGCGCCTGGACGTCGTCGTAGAGCGCTACCGAGAGCGTGCGGGTGATGCCGGGGATGTTGCCCCCGATCATCAGCACGACGCCGAACTCCCCGACAACATGGGCAAAGGTCATCACCAGGCCGGTGACGATTCCCGGCCAGCAACCGGGGAGGACGACGCGGAGGATCGTCGCGGTGCGCGACTCCCCCAGGCACCAGGAGGCCTCGACGAGGCGGCGGTCGAGCGCGGCGAAGGCCGCGGTGAACGGCCCGATCGCATAGGGGAGATTCATGAGCACCGCGGCGAGGAGAATGCCGCTGAACGTGAACGGGAGCGTGCCCCCGGTGAGCCTCCCCCAGACTCTCCCGACGAAGCCCTGGGGGGCGGTGGCCACGAGGAGGAAAAAGCCGGCCACCGTCGGCGGGAGCACCAGCGGGAGCGTGCAGACCGCTTCGACGAGGCCGCGGAGGCCGGTGCCGCGGCCGTGCGGGGCGGCGAGCCACCATGCCAGCGGCAAGCCGACGGCAGCGAGGAGGAGCGTCGTCGCGGCGGCGAGTCGGAACGTGAGCCAGGCGGCGGTGACGTCCAAGGGGAGAGATCCTGTCGGGTCACGGCACCGCGGGGAACTCAAACCCGTAGCGGGCGAGGATCGCACGACCGGGCGGCGAGAGGAGAAAATCGCGGAAGGCCACCGTCGCCTCGCGGTCGATGGCGCGGGCATGGATCGCGCCGCCGTGGCGGATCGGGGGGTGGGCCTCGGCCGGCACCGCCCAGAAGCGGCCGCTCTCCGAGAGCCTCGTCCCCTTCGCCAGGGCCATTGGCAGGATGCCCACCTCCGCCGCACCGCTCTCGACGTAGTGCGCCGCCTGCGCCGCGCTCTCGCCGACGGCGAGCTTCTCTTTGAGGCGATCGTGGAGCCCGAGATGCTCAAGCGCCGCAACAGCGGCCCGGCCATACGGGGCGTGGACCGGATTGGCGATCGCGACGCGGCGCACTGACGTGTCGAGGAGCGCCTCGGCGCCGAGCGTGACAACGTCGATCGGCGATTCGTTGCGCACCCAGATGACCAGCCGCCCCTGACCGCTCTCGAAGACATCGGCCTCGGCGGCAAGGCCGGCCGCCGCGAGGTCGTGGGCGTAGGCGACGTCGGCAGAGAGGTAGAGATCGGTCTCGAGGCCGCTTTTGAGCTGTGTCAGCAGGACTCCAGACGCCCCGAAGATAGGGAGGAGGTCGAAGTTGGGATGCTCGACCTGGAAGGCGTTGGTGAGGGCTTCGAGGCAGGAGCGCAGGTCGGTGGCGGCGGCGACGCGGATCCTTGTCGGCGCGTTCAACGCCCGTGGCGGGGCCGGCTTCGTACAGCCGCCGAGGATGGTCATGCAAACGGCCACGAGGAGGGCCGTGGCCGTGACAGGATCGGGGCGAGCCTGGCAGAAACGATGATCGGATGGCGCGCGGAGCATGCCGCCATCTTAGTCATCCAAATGGCGCGCCGCAGGTGAGGCCATGGAGGGAATCGTCCACGATGACGTCAGTACCACGCCCCAGCGCGGACCATAAACGTGTTGCCGGGGTGGACGGTCGACTCGTTTGAGTCGTAGTACTGCACGGTGCGGCCGAAGACGAAGCCGGTCTCGAGCCGCCACGAGATCCCCAGATCAGCCGGCTTTCGTTCCCAGCCGGCAATCAGACGGTAGTCGCGGATGACGACCACTTGGTCGGCACCAGTCGCCGATTGCATCGCCCATTGGTTGCCGCCGAACTCCGCCGCGAGATAGCTCCAGTGGGCGGCGCGGGGGTGCTCGGCGAAGCGCCAGGCGAGCCGTGGGCGCGGGAAGATGAGCTCGAAGCGCTTGTCGTCGGCCGGGGTCCAGATGAGGCCGCCGGCCGGGAGCATGTTGACGTCGTAACGGTCGAGGTAGATCAGGCCGGCGACAACGCGGAGATTATCGTTCGCCTCCCAGGCGCCGAAACCGTGGCCGGTGATCCGCAAGCTCTGGGAGGAGTTGTTGTGGAAGTCGCTGTACCAGCCGGGGGCGACGGCCAGATCGACGCCGAAACGTTTGCCGATCTTCCGCAGCCAGCGTGCCTGGATGTAGCCCTCGTAGAGATCGCTGGGCAGATCGACCCCGGCCGGGGCGTCGACGAGTGTGCCGCCGAAGCCGGGCGTAATGAGGAGTGGTGAGTCGACCGTCGGTGCCGGCAGGCCGATGGTCACCGATTTCTCGAGCACCGTCAGCCCGAGGCCATTGCTGCCGAGCTTGGGGAGCTCGGTGATCGTGTAGATCGCCTGCTGGAGCATCCCCGGCTTCGCTCCAGGGGGAAGCTTCCGCCCTGCCGGCGGCTCAAACTCCTGCCGCGGCTGCCCCGGCGGCGCCAAGTCGTCGAGGAGGAGAGGCTCCTGGAGATCCTGGGGATCACCGATCGCGGCCAGACGCACCCGGCCGGGGACGAACGCCTCCACCGCCGGCAGCGGCACCGCGACGTCGATCCAGCCAGCTTCGTCGTCGATCGTCGCCGGAAGCGGGAGCGGAGGCGGAGGCGGCTCGTCGGCGGCGAGCGTCGGTGCTGCCATGACGAGCATGACGAGCATGAGGAGCACGGCGAGGAACAGCAGTGTGGAGACGTGACGGTGCAAGTGAGGATCTCCGGGCTCGGGGCCCGTTAGTAGCCGAGGCCGAGGCGTAACATCCAGGTGTCGTCGAGATCCTGGATCTGCGGGGGGCCGTCGACGAAGAACAGCTGCCGGTAGAACACATACCCGACCTCGAAATGGCCGGTGAGGCCCTGCGGTGTCTTCGGCACGAGCTCGCCGCCGAGGACGATGCGGATGTCGTTGTAGTCGAAGGGGGAGATCTGGCCGGTGGAGCGGCGGAAGGTCCACGCGCCGCCACCGTACTCCCCCGCCACGTAGCCCCACAGCGAGCGGTTGGCCACCTCGCTGAACCGCCAGGCCGCCTTCGGGGTGGGGAAGAGGATGTCGTAGCGGGCGTTGGCGTTGGGCACCCAGGTCATGCCGACGACGGGAAGGAGCTTCACCTGATTGCGGTCGAGGTAGACGATCCCCGCCTTGCCCTGCATCGTCGGCGTCAGCTGGAGCGTGCCGACGGCGCGCCCCATGATGCGCCAGCTCTGCGACACCATCACGTCCCAGTTGGTGTAGATGCCGGTGCGAATCCCCAGCTCGGCCCCAAACAGCGGCGTGAACTGCGGGTTCCAGGCGGCGTCGACGAAGACGTCGTACGTGCTCGGGGGGAGATCGGCGAGCATCGTCTGCGTCGTCTGCGGTCCGTCCCAGAGCTGGAGGCCGAAGCCAGGGGTGATGAGAAGCGGGGCGTGGTTCAGATTGGCTTGGGAGTCGTGAAAGAACGGGATCGCAAACGTGGCGGTGGTGTCCAGCTCGTTGACCCCGACGCTCGTGCCATCGCCGCTGCCGTAGAGATAGGCCCAGCTCCCGCGGACTCCCTGGAAGACGCGCATCGTCTGCTGCATCGTTGGGCTGGCCATGATCGCCTGAGGCGACAAGGACGACATCGAAGAGGATGGCGGCGGTGCGCCGTAGGGCGCCTGCGGCGGGACCAGCGACGGCGCCGCGGTCGAGTAGCCCGGATAGCCCGGCTGGCCGGTGAGCGCGGAGGGGGCCCAGTTGCCCGCCTGGGGCGCGGCGGCAGGGAGCTGCGTACCCTGGGGCGCGTAGGGATCCCACTGGGTCGGCGGCGGGGCGAGATACTGCACCGGCATGACCCGGTCGAGCTGCGACGACGGGGGCGTGGGGAGCGACACCGTTTGAGCGTCCGTGACCGACGGACCCGTCCCGAGCGCGCACAGCAGCGCCACAGTCAGGTTCCGCACGGCGAAACGGATATTCAGGCGCACGGAGCGATCCCTTGCCGGGCCGGGAAATGTTGATGGGATGGAGGGCCGCGAGTCGACAGCCCGGGGGGGTACCACGCCATGCGCCGCAGGGTCAAGGTCGTACCCCGATGCGGAAACTGGTTTGGGGGGACTGCCGCTTCCGGGGAGAACTGGGTAAAGAGGGGACCGGCCTTTTTCCTCATCACTGGCGTCGCCCGGAAGGACTCATCCGTGCCGATTGATCGAATCGTCGATCCCGAGCCCTTCGACCGCGCTGGCTTGGAGCAGGCCACCGGCTTGGCTGCCATCGAGGTCCTCGCGGAGGTCGCCTCAACGATGGAACGGGCCCGGTTCTTGGCCGCCGCACCGGGTGTGCGATTGCCACTGGCGGTCGTCGCTGATCGGCAGACCGCCGGGCGGGGGCGGCGCGGGGCGGGATGGTGGCAGGCCCCGGGGAGCCTAGCGACGAGCCTCGTCGTCGATGCGGCGCGGGTGGGAGGGGAGGCAAGCGGGCGCGTCTCGCCGCTGTGGTCGCTCGCCTGCGGCGTGGCGCTGGCCGAGAGCATCGCCTTTCTCGAACCGGCGATCGGCACGCAGGTCCGCTGGCCCAACGATGTCGTTGCCGGCGGTCGGAAGCTGGCCGGTATTCTCGTCGAGACCGCCCCAGGGGGACGGGTGATCTTCGGCGTCGGTGTGAACACGACCGGATCGGCTGCGGACGCCCCCGAAAATCTGCGCGGCCGGGTCGCGACGCTTCCCGACCTCACCGGCCGGGCGCTCGCACGTGAACGGCTCCTCGGCGTCTTCGTGCCCCGGCTGCTCTCCCTCCTCGGCGAGACGTCGCGCGATCCGGGGGTGCTCGTGGAACGCTACCGGCCACGGTGCAGCCTCGTCGGCACCGTCGTCACGGTGCACCGCGACGATGGGCGCCGTCTGGTCGGCGTCTGTCACGGGATTGATGCCGACGGGGCCCTCGTGCTCGACACCGCGGCGGGGATGGTGCACCTGGTGTCGGGGAGCCTCACTGATCCGGCCGACGTCTGGCGGGGCGCGCCCTCTTGATGCCGCCCCCCTCCCGGGCCACGGTCTGACCGCCGCGCCGGCTCCGGCGCGGGCCTGTCCGCAGCGCCACGACACACACTTCCCGGCCCCCGGTGGAGAGTTGCCGGGCCCGCGGCGTGAATCCCCAGCAGCGGAATTGCCCGAGCCATGCATCGAGGCCCACGGCCCGCGACCAGTCGGGGATCTTGAGGGTGGCGATGATCCCGCCCGCTCGCGAGCCCGGGGCGGTGACGATGCGACCGACCGCTTCGAGGGTGCTCGTCGGATCGATGTTCATGTCGGCGACGACCCACTCGAATCCGCGCAGGTCGCGAAGCGGCACGTCCCTGGCCCGCTTCCGCCATTGCATGAAGCCGGGGAGCGCGGCGACGACCGGGTCGACCAGCGCCGGATCGATGCCGACCACTTCGAGGCCACTCTCGAGGAGCCGCTGGCAGGCGCCGCCGGGGGCGGCGCCGAGCTCGCAGGCGTGCTGACCTTCTTTGAACTCGACGCCGAAGCTCGCGATCGCTTCGTCGAGCTTGAGCCACGCGCGCGACACCTTGTCGCCGGGAAGGGGGCGCGGATGAAGCCCGCCGGGCCAGCAGGTCGACGGCGAGGAGGCCCTGTGCCAGCCGATCCACCAGCGGTCATCGCCGTCGGAGAGGCAGTCAAGGACGAGATCTCCCGGACGGGCGATGCCGAGGGTCGCCTCCGGAAAAGCTGCGGCGAGCCCCGCGGCCGTCGCCACCCGGGGCATGTCGGCGACGACGTCGGCCGCGGCCAACGCGCGGAGATCGCGCGGATAAAGATGGACAGCGTCAAAGCGCGCGGCGGGGAGGCGTTCGCGGAAGGCGGCGAGTTTTCCAGCGTCGTCATCCCAACGGATCTGGCCGTAACACCGGAAGAGCGTGCGGGCGACGACAAGTGAATCGCGCACGCGATCGAGATCGGCGGGGCTCGGATCGAGGCCGGGAGGGAGGCGGAAGGTGACGACCCCCCGTCGCCAGGCGCCGCGGGTCGATCCGGGCAGGGCCTGCGCCATTCTGGCGGCAACGACATCCTCGGCGCCGGCCTGGCAAGCGACAAGGAGATACTCACCGCGTGGTTCTGGGTCGTTCATCCGGCCACTATGGCCTGAGAACGGGCCGGACGGAAGCGGCCGTGCCGGAAAAGATGGGGACGAGCGCAAAAATCAGGCCGGCCCGGGCGCCCAAGGGCCCGGGCCGGCCTTTCTCGTCTGGTCAGGAAGGGTTCCCGGCTCGGTGCCCGCCCGCACGGCCTAAGGCCGCGGCGCGGATCGTCGCCGGGAAGGAATTACTTCTTGCCCTTCTTCTTGGCAACCTTCTTGGCAGCCTTCTTCTTCTTCTTCGCCATGGTGATGGCTCCTAGCGTCGAGCACCCGAACTCAAACCCTCGACCGATCCCTCGGGCACTCTGTTGAAGGGACCGGCCGACGTACCGGAAACGAATCCGATTGAATGGTCTCGTCGGACCCCATATCGGCGGGTCGACCATGACGCCTCGAACGCATCACTGAGAGTGTTGTGAAGGATTGCGTTGAAAACTGTCAAGAGAAAATCGTGAAGAAGCCACGATTTTTTTCACGGGCTGTCGTCATCGATCGTCGCCCATCGATCGCAGCGCCCTTGGTCGCGGACTCCGCTGAGCGTGTCAGCGGAGCGGTTCCGACGAACTCTGCGCGAGTGATTCGATCCACGCATCGAGCATCGCACACTGCTTGGCGAAGTCCTGCTCCCCGACGCCGAGCGGGCTCTTGAAGAACGGCGCCAGACCACGGAGCATCCCGCGCTCACCGCCGCGCCAGGCGCGCTCGGTGAGGCGCACCAGATCGATGACCAACGGCGCGGCGAGGATCGAATCGCAACCCTGCCACGTGAACTGGAACGTCATCGGCGTGCCGAGGAAGCCGCGGAAGTGGACATGGTCCCAGGCCGTCTTCCAGTCGCCCAAGGACCGGATGTACTCGATCGAGACGTGGGTCTGTGGGGGATAGCCGAGGATCGAGGCGAGGAGGTGGTCCTTGCTGCGCACCTTGGCGGCCTTGTTGCGCGGGTCGTCGAGCACCTTGCCGTCCATGTTGCCGAAGATGTTGTGCCCTACCCAGCTCATCACCTCGAGATTGCGGGCCGCGAACATCGGCGCGAGGACGCTCTTGAGGAGCGTCTCGCCGGTCTTGCCGTCGCAGCCGGCGTGGGGCAGGCGACGCTCGAGGGCGAGCTCGCACAGGGCCGGCGGCGTTGAGCCGGTGGAGGGGGTGAAGTTGACGTACGACGCGCCCGCCTCGAAGGCCGCCACGGCATAGAGGCTGCTCGCCGGCAGCGGGCAGGCAGCGGCATCCTCGAGGAGCGTGGCGACCTCGCTCCACCGCTCGGGGATCGGTCGGTCGGCGGGGGGCTCGGTGGAGGCGACGTTGACGACGACGACGTGCCGGAGGTTGTCGTGGGCCGCGAAGGCCTCGATGTCGGCGCGGATCCGGTCGATCGCCTCCCGGGGGGTCTCGACGACATTCGCGACCGAGGGATCGGCGAGCTCGCGGATCTTGTCCCCGGCGGCGACGATGGTGCCCGGGCGGAGCCGCTGCTCGATGGTGGCGAAGGAGTCGGCGGCGGCATCGAGCACCTCTGGGGTGATCGCCCGGCTCTCGACCCACATCCGCCGCGCCTCGTCGGCGAGGTGGCCAGGGCGGATGTCGTGGCCGCCGATGACGATCTCGTCGAAGCCGACCAGATCGAGCCGCGCGCAGGGTGAAAGCGCTGTCACGAGACCATGGGGCTCGGTCGTGCCGCGGGCCAGGGCCGCCAAGCCGGTGATCACGGTTGTCGCCACGCCCCCTTTGGCGCCGATGAGCCACAGCCCCGTGCGGCCGCGCGGACGGCTGGCAGGGAGGGAGTCGGATCGCGGGGAAGAATCGCCGTGAGGGGCTGCCATGGTTGGGGCATTCCTGGGGTCGGTGGAGCGTGCGGCGGCTGTGGAACAGTCACGGCGGTGGTATCATGCACGACGCGCCGACAGCACGCAAAACGTGCCGCGTTTCCCCTCTCGTATCGGCTCCTCCCCCGCACCCTCTCCACCCGCATGTCCCACTCTTCGCCCTCTTCGCCATCGTCCTCCGCTCGCCGCTCCCCGCTCGCCCTCGCCACGAGGATGCACGCGCTCGAGCCCTCTGCCACGCTTGCCATGGCGGCCCGGGCCCAGACCATGGCCGCGGCGGGGGTCGATGTCATCGATCTGTCGGTCGGCGAGCCCGACTTTCCCACCCCCGACCATATCTGCCGGGCCGCTGAGGCGGCGATCCACGCCGGGCGGACGAAATACACGCCGGCGGCCGGCATCCCCGATCTTCGCAAAGCGGTGGCCGCCGACTACACCCGCCGCAGCGGCTTGGCGGTGACGGCGGCGCAGGTTGTCGTCTCCAACGGCGCTAAGCACGCGCTCCACAACGTCTTCACGGCGCTCCTTGACGAGGGGGACGAGGTGATCGTCCCTGCCCCCTACTGGGTGAGCTATGCGGAGCTCATCAAGCTCACCGGAGCGCGGCCGGTGATTCTTCCGACGCGCCTCGAGGATGATTTCAAGCTCCGTCCGGAGGCCCTCCGCGCCGCGCTCACCCCGGCCTCGCGGATGCTCCTCCTCTGCTCGCCGAGCAATCCCACCGGGGTGGTCTATTCGCCTCAGGAGCTGGGGAGTCTGGCCGACGTGGCCATCGCTGCCGATCTCTCGGTTGTCGCCGACGAGATCTACGACCAACTCGTCTTCGACGGCCGGCAGGCGGTCTCGTTCCCCACCCTCCGCCCCGGCCTCGCCGATCGCACCGTCGTTGTCGCCGGTGTCAGCAAAACCTATTCGATGACCGGTTGGCGGATCGGGTGGTCGATCTGCCCGGAGCCGCTCGCTAAGGCGATTGGCAATCTCCAGAGCCAAGAGACGAGCAATCCCTGCAGCGTCAGCCAGCATGCGGCGGTGGCAGCCCTGAGCGGCCCCCAGGAATGCGTGGCCACGATGAACACTGCCTTCCAGATCCGCCGCGATCTTGTTGCGGCCCGGCTCCGAGCGATCCCCGGCGTTCGCATTCCTGACATCGGCGGCGCCTTCTACGCCTTCTTCGACATCAGCCCGATCCTCGCCCGCGGCACCCATGGGATCACGACCAGCGCTGCCTGGTGCGAGGCGCTGCTCGAGAAGGAACATGTCGCCCTCGTGGCCGGGAGTGCCTTCGGCGCCGAGGGGAACGTGCGGATGAGCTTTGCTTCGAGCGAAGAGAAGCTCGAGCGCGGCCTCGACCGGATCGCCCGCTTCGTGGGAGCGTAGCCGGGCCCGGAAAACGGATGCCAAGCCGGGGCCTCGGAGTCGCATGTGGGCTGGATACTCGGGGCGACCCTTTCGGTGGCTTGCCTGTGGGCGATCCGTCGGCGGGGCCGGCAAAAGTTTCGTCGTTCGTCGGAGGCACCTCCTCTCTCCTCAAGCGTTCGCCGATCCCCGCCTCGCCTCCGCGCTGGGGAAAAATAGCTCGTCTGACGCGCTGCAGCGAGGGGTCGCCCGTGCTCCGAGAGCCGGCGTAGGATGCGAGCGCAGCCATGGAAGGCGGAGCGAAGCAGGCTCCGAGTGAACGGAGGCCACGAAGGCCGCAGTGAACGTCCGGCGACGGGGCACGGGCGACCCCGAAGCGACGTTTGAGTTCGAGTACCGGTCAGTCCGGCTCACTCAAGCTCCAGCGCGCGGAGGTCGCGGAACTCCACCTTCATCGAAAGCCCGCCATGGATCTGGAGTCCGATCGGGGCCGGGTCGGCGTAGTTCGGCGACGTGTACTGCGACACCGGCTCGCCGTTGAGCCAAACGGTGAACGTGTCCCCCTCGGCACGGATCCGGATCCGGTTCCAATCCCCCGGCTTGAGCAAGTCGCCGGCGCGCTTCGCCTGCGCTTCTTCTGGATAATTGCCGACGTAGAACGAACAAGTCATGTCGCGCTTGAGGCTGCGCGAGACGCCGATCTGCAATTGCAATTCCGGCTTGCGGACCATGAACCCGCTGTCGATCTCCCCTTCAAAGCGCACCTCCCCTTCGAGGATCACGTCGCCGTAGGCCTTCTCGGTGTAGAGCATCGAGCCCTTCTTCTCGGCGTCGTTCTCGCCGACGAGGATTCCGTCGACGACCTTCCAATGGGGTTCGGCGGGGGGCGTCCAGCCGGTGAGATCCCGGCCGTTGAAGATCGATGGCAGGCTCGATGTCGGCGGGATCTCCTCGGCGCGGATGATGGGCGCGGCGGTGGCCACGACGGCGGTGAGAAAGATGACCAAGGCGCGGGGGAGCGGGTGAGGCATGGGGCGGTCTCCGGCGAAACTTTGGGCGGCAGGACTCAGGTGCGCCGGGACTGCAGCGCGCGGCGGGGAGTATAGACTCGCGTTCTTGCCTCGATCGATGTGGATGCCGGATGGACGGAGCGGGGGCGACGATGGATTCGACTGCTGCGATCGTGCTCGCCGGCGGACGTTCGTCGCGATTGGCCAGCGCCGGGATCGTGTCCCCCGGTGGCAAGGCGGGGCTCATGCTGGCGGGAAATACGCTGCTTGAGCGGGTCTGCGGGCGGGTGGGGCGTGTGGCGCGGAAGATCGTCGTCGTGGCGGCGCCGGGGCAGGAACTGCCTCCCCTGACAGGGCCCGTGGAAGTGGTGCGCGACAGCGCCCCGGGGAGCGGGCCGCTGGCGGGGATCGCCGACGGGCTGCGGGCCCTCGGCGGCG
>Ga0114962_10004835_pt1 | contig 10655 bp, 9 predicted proteins | sample C_130820_MF_Meta_FD_87017 | JGI IMG/M metagenome (GOLD analysis project Ga0114962, IMG submission 87017) | Freshwater microbial communities from Lake Croche, Canada to study carbon cycling - C_130820_MF_MetaG | ecosystem: Environmental > Aquatic > Freshwater > Lake | place: Lake Croche, Canada...
GAGCGCCGCGAAATGGGCCGGACCGCTATCGTTGGTCACCAGCAGATCGGCCAGCGTGTAGAGCACGATCAACTGTCGCATCGTGGTGCGGCCAGCCAGCGAAAAGCAGCGGGAACTCCCCACCTGTCGCACCAGCTCGCCAGCCGCTGAGGCCTCGCTGGGAGCGCCTGTGAAAGCAATCCTCGCCGCGGGAAATTGCTGCAGCAACCTTCGCGCAAGATCGACATAGCGATCGCTGTTCCACTTGCGCAGCGGCAAAAGGTCGCTGGCGTTGGCGTTGAGCAGAATCAGCGGCCGGCCGGCGGCGGCGCCCCCCTGGGCGCCGATGATCCGAGCCACTTCATCCCGTTCAGCAACAGGGGGCTCAAACCGCATCAGCTCGGTGCTCAAGCGCTGGGTATCGATATCAAGGGCGGGCAGCGTCTGCGGATCGCTGTCGAGTGCCTCCACCATCACCGACATCACCGTCTGCATGTGCAGATGCGGATTGCAGCCGAGCCGGTGGGTCATCAGATCGCCGCGCCACGGCCCATCGCCGTGGAAGCTGTGAAAGCCGACCCGCCGGCGGGCGCCACTGAGATAGGCCAGCACCGCCGACGACCGGGCGAAGAGTTCGTAATCGAGCACCGAATCGATCTTCTCGCGCCGCACGCGGGCGATCGCTTGCAGCATGCCGCGCAGCGTGGTGACCAGCCCCCCGGTGGGCACCGCGATGATATTTTCCGGCGGAACGATGTCGAGCAGGTCAAGGATCGGCCGGTTCTCCGCCAGCACCATGAAGAACACGTTTTCCGCCCCCACCCGCTCTACAGCCGCACGCAGAGCGGGATAGGCCAGTACCGTGGCCCCCTGCTCAACAAGCTTCAGAAACAGGATCCGCTCCACCGGCCCGGTGGCGGGACGGCCGTCAAACAGCCGCCTCCAGAGCGTCAGCAACGCGCAGGCGGGGATGCCGAGCCACCGATCGGCCACACGAATTGAGTCTGCTTTCATCCCGCGAGCGCTCCCGTCCGCTGCCTACAACGTGAATCCCGCCCGCACCGCATCGTCGTAAAACATCTTTACCGTCTCCAGCGACACACCCTCCGGATCAAGCCCCACCCGGGTCAGCTTGGCCAGAATATCGGCCGTCACCGTGATGATGTGACAGCCTGCCCGATCGGCGTGGAAGATGTTGAGCAGTTCGCGGGGGCTGGCCCAGATGATCTCCACCAGAGGATGCGATCGGGCCAAGGCCAAGCTCTCCTCCACCAGCGGCACAGGGTCGCGACCGGTGTCGGCAATCCGGCCGGCAAATACCGATAGATACGCGGGCACGGCAGGATCAAGGCTCGCCAGTGCCTGCCGCACCTGCCCGAGCGTGGTGATGGCCGTAACGTTGAGCTTCAACCCGCTCTGCGAAAGCCTGTTGACCAGCGGGCCACTCGATTGACCCCGCGTGTTGGTGATCGGAATCTTCACATACACGTTCGGCCCCCAGCCGGCTATTTTCCGTGCCTGCCGTTCCATCTCAGCGAAATCGTCGGAAAACACCTCGAGCGACAGCGGCTTGTCGGCGATCGTGGCGAGAATGTCGCGGGAAAAGGCTTCGTAGTCGGTGATTCCCACCTTCGCCATCAGCGTGGGATTGGTCGTGAAACCCTCGATTTCCGGACGGGCGTAAAGGGCCAGCATGCTGGCACGGTCGGCACCGTCGGCAAAGAGTTTGACCCTGAGGTGTTTCACTGCCGGTGGGTGTGTCATGCTCGGTGCTCCGAAAGAATCCAGGCCACTGCCGCGCCAAGAGAAGAGCATACGTGGTGGGGCGGATGCTCGGGGAGTTGTTCGCGGTAGCCCCGGTCGATGAACACGGTTTGGCAGCCTGCATTCCGGCCGGCGTCAACATCGCGCCAGCGGTCGCCCACCATCACCGAGCGACGCAGGTCGATCCCATGCTTCTCGCTGGCCTCCAGCAGCATTCCCGGGAGCGGCTTGCGGCAACCGCACTCCCCGTCATCGTGCGGGCAGACGAGGCAATCATCGATGGGCAGCAGTTCGTGCATGCGAGCATGGAGGGCGTCGATCGTTTCCCGCGGCACCTTGCCGCGGGCCACATCGGGCTGGTTGGTGACGACAATCGTAAGATACCCCGCCTGCTTCAGCCGCTCGATCGCCGCGGGCACATCTGCATAGATCGAAAATTCCTCGAGGGCTGTCGGGGCATAGGGCTTGCCATCGCGCACGAAAACCTGATTGATCACCCCATCCCGGTCGAGAAACACAGCCCGGCACTGCCGGGCCGCGGATTCGCCTGGCATGCGCGGGGTGGCAGCAGGGCCGGCAGGGGGCAGGGTGGGGCTCACGATGGTGTCGATTCCCATTTCGTGGGGCGGGCCTTGAGCAGCGGATGCGACACGAGCAGATGCCAGATCACCGCCTGAAAGGCCTCGGCATGGGGAGTGACGGTGTCGGGGTTGACCGTTGGCACGATCACCACGGCGGTGCCCACTTGAGCGGTAAACCCGCCGTCGCGGCCGACGATGCCGAGGATCGCGGCCCCCACGCTCTGGGCATGCTCCAGCGCCCGCACCAGATTGGGGCTGATGTGGTTTTCCAGGCTGCCTCCGCCCACCGACATCACAAAGACGGCGTCGTCAGCATCAAGGCGGCTGGTCTTGAGCCATTCCACGAACACCGTGGCCCAGCCCTCGTCGTTGGTGCGGGCGGTGAGTTCCGACACATTGTCGGTTGGTGCATAGGACTCAATGCCGGCGATCTTGCGAAAATCATTGACCGCATGCGAGCAGTTTGCCGCGCTCCCGCCGACGCCGAGAAAAAACAACCTGCCGCCCCGCTGGCGTACAGCGGCCATCTGTTCGGCCAACCGCTCGATCTGTCCGGCGTCCAATCGCTGGATGATCTCCACGGCCTCGGCGAGGTGACGGGTTGCGTAGGAAGTCATGAGCGGGACTCCGCAGAAAGATGCCGGGTGAGTTCCTCGATGCCGGCAAACGAACCAACCTCATAAAATCGCTGAAAAACCTCAAATGCCGCCAACTGTCCGCCGGCAGCCAACTGCTGATAGAGCACCGAGAGATCGCTGGGATGCTCTCGGCTCACGCCGGCAAAGACCGCGGCGGAGAAGGCTCCGAGACCATAGTCGATATGAGTCATTCTGGCCGACGCCACCCGTTTATCGTAGGCGATGATGCGATTCCCGTGAAATTCGACATTGCTCGAGTCCCAGCGGCCGAAATTGGCAAACACCGTCATCAGGGCCGGCTGGCCGGAGGCCAGAAATGCCCCCTCCGCCGCGCGGTAGTCGCATTCCAGGTAGGAGTCGCCGTAGAGAACGAAAAACTGCTCGCCGAGCAGCGGGCAGGCCCGGGCCACGGCGCCCGCGGTGCCCAGCAGCCGCGGGCCATCGAAGCAGTATTCAACCTGCAGCCCAAATCGGGAGCCATCCCCCACCACCTCCTCCACCTGCTCGCCGAGGTGGCCCAAGAGATAGACCACCCGCTCGATGCCGCTGCGGGCAAGCAGGCGCAACTGGTGGAACGCAAACGGCTCGCCCGCCACCTCCACCAGCGCCTTGGGGATGCGTTGGGTCACGGGCCGGATGCGGGTCGCCATGCCGCCGGCCAGAATGGCGATCGGGAGCGTCATGACCCCAGCACCTTGGTGCCCTCGAAATCAAACCGGCAGCGCACCTCCTGCAGGCCGGCCTGCGACATCGCCAGGCGCAGCCGATCGCGGTCGGCAGCGTAGAAGAGCAAAAACCCGCCGCCACCGGCCCCGACGAGCTTGCCCCCCACGGCGCCGTTGGCCATGCCCAGTTCATACCACTGGTCGATCTGCGGATTTGACATCCCCGCAGAGCGCCTTTTTTTGTGCTCCCAGTGCTCATGCATGAGCAGGCCGAAATCGGCCATCCGCCCCGCCTCAATCAGTTCCCGGCTGCGGTAGCCGAGTGTCTTCACATAATGGAGATTTTCGAGCATCTCTCCCTCGCTCTGCACCGAACGGGTGCGCTGGTCCTCGAGGATGCTGCCGGCTCGGCGGGAGAAACCGGTAAAGAACAGCAGGAGGTTGTCCTCCATGTCGAAGAGCGTGTTGGAGGAAACATTCAGCGGCTCCACCTTCACCGAGTCGTCGCGCTCAAAGGTGAAGCAGGTCAGCCCGCCGCAGGCGGCGATGTATTGGTCCTGCTTGCCAACCGGCTCCCTCCGCCGATTGATCTCGATGTCGCAGGCCATCTCCGCCAGGGCTGCTGGCTGGATGGTCTTGCGACGAAACACATGCAGCGCCTTGAGCAGCGCCGTGGCAAAGCTGCCCGATGATCCCAGCCCAGTTCCGGAGGGAATCCCCGCCAGGGTCGTGATCTCGATCTGGGGCGTCCGGAAATCCATCAGCCGCAGCGCCTCGCGGATGATCGGCTGCTGCACCTCGTCGATGGAATCGACCGCCTCCTGCTTCGAATACTTGAGCAGAATCCCCGGCTTGAAGGGACGGGTGACAGTTACATACACATAGCGATCGATGGCGCCGGCCAGCAAAAACCCGCCATGCGAGCGGTAGTACGACGGCAGATCGGTGCCCCCTCCGCCGAGAGAAATCCGCAATGGGCTACGAACGATGATCATCGTGGTCCGATCCTCTGTTTCGCATGCTTCATTCAACCACGCCACTGCTCGACGGCAGTCCCGGGCACTGACCGCCACCCAGCATCAGTCGAGCGTATCACCCTCGGGGAAAAAACTACGGAGAGGTGCCAACCACATCCGCGTGATCATCCACAGGCACAGCGGCCCGTCCCGCCACATGCGAATCTTTTTGCCCTCCGCATGCGACCGCGACCGGTAGTTGACCGGCACCTCAACGGGGCGATAGCCCTTGCGGACCACCTTGATAAGCAGTTCGTGATCGAAGTCAAAATAATTGCCGCGAAACAGCAGGCCTTCGATGCAATCCCGGCGCACAACCTTGTACATCGTCTGCGGATCGTACAAGCGAAGGCCAAACAGCAGGTTGATATACCCGGTAAACAGGACATGCCCCACATTGTAGAACAGGGCCAGCATCGGCTTGGTGAACTGCCTCAGTTTCCAGTGGCTTTTCCCGCCATGGCGGGATCCCAGCACAAAAGACTCGTGCCCTCGCAGGATTGGTTCGATCAGGGAGTGGTAGTCCTCGATGTCGTATTCCAGGTCGGCATCCTGAATGATCAGAATGTCGCCCGACGCCCTGGCAAGGCCGCGACGGGTGGCATGCCCCTTGCCGCGTGGCCCCTCCTCAAACACACAGGTGACCCGCGGGTGATCGGCATACCGCTGCACGATTTCGCGCGATCCATCGGTGGAATTGCTCTCCACCACGATCACTTCGACATCTGCTTCAGCAAATGAAACGCACAGCACCGCATCGAGCACGGCGGCGACCGTGGGTGCCTCATTGAAGACCGGAACGACAACCGACACCACCGGGCGTTCTGTTTTCCTCGGCTCGGCAATCACCACCGTATCGATCAGCCGCGCCGTCGTCATGACTGCCCGCCTGATCCCTGCAGGCAAAACCTTGGCCACAAACACGACCCAGCGGTCCGCCTGAAAGGTGCGCCCCCCATCGGCAACCACCTCCTCGAGAGAAACCCGCGCATCGAGATGACACACTCTCTGCACACGGAAGCCGCTGAGGAACAACAGCGTCAACACCGCCTGCGTATCGAGATAAGCTTCCCGCCCGGCCATCTGGCCAGACGCCAGACTCGCCGCGGAAAGCCCGCCGGCATGCCGCATATCAGAGAACGCCATCGCAATCGATTCGCCTCGCGCCAGCAAGGCAGCACGCAGGCCGCGCAGCGAAGCCACCGGATCGTTGAGCCCGTCCAACTGCCCCACAGAAAGATTGATGGCCCTGCCACCAATCCCCGTCCCGGCATCGGCAGAGTCGCCGCGAAGCGCCGTGGCGGCCGGCAGAAAGTGGGGCTGGGGCCCCGACCAGTCAACACACCTGATCTGCTCGAAATGATCGGTTTTCGAACACAGCTTCTGCACCAGGGCCTGCTCCCCTCCCATCCGCTCCACAAAGGCACGAAATGCCGGCAGAGGCTGCACGAGGTTCTGGCTGGGTTGGGCCCGAAACGTGAAGCCGCAATCGGAACAAGCCAGAACCCGCGTTCCCTCAACCGAAAACGCATAGTGCACGCGCTGCTCCCGACAGACGGGGCAGGGCAATGACCGGAATTCCGGCCAGTCCACAGGCATCGAACTGCTTGCAGGCAGCCCCTTTGAAGCAGGATGCGGAGTTGTCATACGCGTGCGTTCTTTCGGAGAATCCCGGCAAAACAACCGCTCGTCGCCCACGCAACGTCGCTTTGAAAAAGCGACGTTGAATGTCTTCCGCTGAATAGGAACGCCGGCATCCTGAAGCAGGCTTCGCGGTTCACTTCGGCCGAACTACCGGCCGGACTCTTTTGTCCGCTCCTGAAAACGCCTGCCTGTGCGCCCTGGTCGCCCCCCAGCAATCTCAGCCGGAAAGCGTCCACAGACCTCGGAGACCAATTTTGCACAATTCCCGCACCTGCGGCAAACCAACGTGCGAATTGCTGCGAAAACGATCCTTTTCGCCGGGAGCACCGGGAACAACTCCGGCCGGCAATCCCGAATGGCTCAAGCGGCCATCCCCTGTGCAACCATAGCACCGGGTCTCTTCCGAGCCCGGGCGGACACCGCGATGGCGTGGAGTCGACTCCCTCGCCTGCACGCATGCCTCCCGTGGATTCGTTTCCCGGGGCCTTTACCGCCGCCACCAGCGGCGAACACCATTCCCCACCGCCTGCCAACGGCCCGGTTCCTAGCAGGCTGTGGATACAGTGCAGCATCGCTGGATGCGATGCCCGTCGACCGTGGAAAACCCCGGCTTTTCCACCGGGCGACCGAGTGGGCTGTCTTCAATCGAGACAGGTGCATGGAGGACTTTTTCCACGGGCAGCTAGAGAGTCGCTCCGGCCCCTCTTTTTCGCACCCGAAAACCCGCCACAAGATTCAGGTCGTGCAGGGGCACCTTGAGAGGAAAGTAGCTGGAATTCGTGACCTCGAACTGCTTCCTGATTAAATACATTATCTCCCGAAACGTATTCACATGTTCATTCTTGCATATATTCGTGAAATCCATCCCGAAGTTCTTCCTGAACAATCGCTCTGCAGTCACCTTCCTCCCCAGCGTGTGCGCCACGCCCCCTTCACAGGGGATCACGAAATCAAAGACACCCTGCGCGTCGAGGAGACGGGAGATTTCGGCGAGCGCCTTGGGAAGATCGACCAGATGCTCCAGCACGTGGATGGCGACGATCCGGTCAAAATAGCCGTCCGCCCAACCCTGCCTGGCGTGAATGTCGCCCTGAGAGACAAGCCTGGCAGGATGTTTTTTTTCCAACTCCTTGCAGAATTGCTCGCGGTACTCCATGACGTGGTATTCCTGAGACGCTACATCCTCAAACTCCAGATGCCCTCCAATCCCGGCACCAATTTCGAGAGTCTTGCTGCCTTGCTTGCGAGGCAGACCCGCAACATATCCGTGATTGAATCTCTCAAGCGCCGCGAACTTCCGAGGCAGTTGCTCGTGCCATAAAAGCATATACTTTTCGCGCGCTTCTTCTTCCGCGGCGCTTAATACAGGCGGAACTTTTGGCCACTTGAACAAATTGACGTCCCGAGCACACATCCCACACACCTCATAACAAAAAAGCTCTTCGGCAGATTCCACTGGCTCACAGCCTGTGGATACGGTGCGGCATCGCTTGGATGCGATGCCCGTCGGCCGTGAAAACCATTGGCGTTTCCACCGATCGACCGAGTGGAAAAAGGTCGGGAATGAACTTTTCCCCGGTCAGACAGAGGAACCAGAAGACTATGATACCTCCCCTCCTTTTTCAACGAGATGATACGGCACAGCGCTCGCAGCGCTGTGGATGCAGTGCCGCATCGCTGGAGGCGATGCCTGCCAGCAGATTTGACTCAGGTGACCCCTCGATGGAGGCCACAGCCTTGCCGGCAGGCGTCAGGGCACACGATTTGGACACGATTTGAACAACCTGACGCCTCCCTGTTCCGTTTGGGGGCGGGTTTTGTTTCCGAATCGATCCAGTAGAATTTCCGGGGCCGCTGTGGTGCCACAGGGCGGCGCCGCCACAGGTGAATCCCCTCCTTTCCCTCTTCCCACCGCTGCGTAGACACCATGTCCCCTCGCCCGAATCGGACTCCTCGCCGCCCCGACCGCGCGATCGGCACTCCACATGGTGACCCGGAAGGTGACCCGGCGGGGGTGTCCCAGCCCCCAACTGAAGAGCAGGATCCTGTCAGTCGATCGCTTCTCTGGGTCATGGACCAGTGGCAGCGTGTGGAGAAGATTGGCGGCCATGCCGGCTGGCAGGCATGGACCCTTGTCCTCCTGATCGCCCTCTATCTTGGCAGCATTGTGGTTCCGCTTGAGATGCTCCCGCAGCACCGCTACTACAACCTCCTCGCCGACAGCTTTCTCGCAGGCAGCCTTTCGCTGCTTGAACAGCCCTCCCCGGCGCTGCTGGCGCTGGCTGACCCCTACGATCCTGCCCAAAACGGGCCCTACCGCCTCCACGACCTCACCCTTTATAAAGGGAAATACTACCTGTACCACGGTGTAACACCGGCCCTGCTCCTGTTCGCCCCGGCCAAAGCGATTCTGGGCATTGATGTCATTCAGTCGCAGGCGGTCTGGCTGTTCTTGTGTGGCGGGCTGATTGCTGCCACCTGCGCCCTTGGGATTCTGCTGCGTCGCTCCCAGCCTGCAAGCCCTCGCTGGCTCGCCCTCGCGGGTATCGCCGCCCTCGGGTTGGGCAACGCCGGACCGTTTTTGCTCGTTCGGCCAGATTTCTACGAGGTTGCGATTTCCTGCGGCTACTTCCTCTCCATGACCTTTTTGGCCCTCGCCCTGTCGAGCGTTCTCATGCCCGGTGCCCATGCCGGCCGGCAGCTTGCGGTCGCGAGCCTCTGTGCTGGCCTGGCGGTGGGATCCCGGCCCACCTACATCGTTCTCGGCCCCATCCTGCTGGCCGCAGCTTGGTGGCATGCCCGCGCCCAGGGCCATGCCCCCATGAGCGCACGATTCCTGCGCACAATCGTTGGAATGATCGCCCCATACACCACATGCATTCTGGGCATCCTGCTCTTCAACTACCTGCGGTTTGAGAACCCGTTGGAATTTGGCCAGCGATTTCAACTCCAGGCCATGCATCCCCGAACCTATATCTATTTCAGACTCGACACGTATCCGGAACGGCTGTGGCGGTTTTTGTTCACCCCCGGCATCGTTGACCAGAACTTCCCTTGGGTGCACCTCCCCTCGGGCGCCAGTTTCGGCGAACCGGAGATCGGGGGAGTTTTTATGGCCCCCCTGATCCTGCTGGCGGGAGCCGGCCTGGCTCTGCTGTGCCTGAAGCCCTTCCGGGCCAGCCTCCGCCTCGATCCTCTGCGCCTGGTTGTGATCTTCGGCGCCGGCGTGCTGATGCTGCTGCTGCTGCCGGTCATGGCCATCCCAGTCATCCGGTATATGGTCGATTTCGTGGGGTTGCTCCTGCTCGCGAGCTTCTTCGTCTGGTCGCAGGTGCGGTCACGTCTCATGCCGCAGCCGGGCCTGCGGAGAGCCTTCGACGCCCTCTGCCTGCTGCTGGTGGCGTGGGGATGCTGGGTGGGGGTCGCCTTCGGCACCAACCACACCCCGCCCGCAGCGATCCGCCACTTCTACTCAGCCCGCACACTGCTGGGACAGGGTCGGCAGCCCGAAGCTCTGGAGGAACTTTCAGTGGCCCTCGCCGGGGCTCCCGATTTCTTTCTGGCCCGCTCCCTGCGTGCCCGCCTCTTGGCCTCGCAGACAGGGGGGAATCCCGCCGAGGCGGCAGCAGAATTCTCCCGCGCCATGCGCGATTTCACCTCCCAAGCAGCCGCTGCCCAAAACCGGGGATACATGCCGGCGTTTCAGGGGCTGGTCATCGCCGATCCAGTCGCTGAATATTCACTCGTCGCGCAGCCGCTGCTGCAGCGGGGCGAACCCGCTGCGGCCCTCGCCGCCCTGCGGGGCATGGCCGAAGCCTTTGTGGCCGCAGGCTTCGGCCCACAGGCTCTGGGAATTCTGAAGTCGGTAAAGTCTGTCGCAGAGCGCTCGAATCTTCCCGACTTTGCCCGGATGGTGGGCGAGATGATCGGGCCTGACGCAAGCCAGTCTGCCCCTCCCCCCGGCCCCTGATCTCTGCGGTGGTTCCCCGGCACCGACATGCACCCATCCCACGATTCGGTAGCCCCGCCGCTCTCGCCGCCGGCATCTCCCCCGCTCATGCTGCAGGCGGCCTTCCTGGCAGGGATCACTCTGGCGGTCTTCTTCCCCACGCTGTGGTCGGGGTTTGTCTACGACGCCCGGATGCAGATCCTCACCGATCCCTTTGTGCACGACAGCTCGCACTGGCTGCCAGTGCTCACGCTGCAGGTGCTGGGGATGGATGTGCTCGACGGCAATAGGCCCGTCCAACTTGCCTCGCTGATGCTCGATGCCGCCCTATGGGGCCGGCAGCCATTCGGCTACCACCTCACCAGCGTGCTCATCCACACAGCCAATACGCTGTTGGTGTGGCTGCTGATCCGCCGGGC
>Ga0114962_10004837_pt1 | contig 10655 bp, 10 predicted proteins | sample C_130820_MF_Meta_FD_87017 | JGI IMG/M metagenome (GOLD analysis project Ga0114962, IMG submission 87017) | Freshwater microbial communities from Lake Croche, Canada to study carbon cycling - C_130820_MF_MetaG | ecosystem: Environmental > Aquatic > Freshwater > Lake | place: Lake Croche, Canada...
ATTACACCTGAAGCGGCACTGGTTGCTGAGCCTATAGCGGTGGCTGTAAATGCATTGCCTGTAGCAATGTTCAAATAATTACCAGCACCCACATAATACTGTTGAACAGTATTGCCTGGAATTTGAATTGCATTGGCGTAAATATTTCCTGTAGACGTGGACATTGAACCATTTGCAGTGGCTCCATTGGCTAGAGAATAAACCAACTGTTGAACAACCACATTAAATGTTACGTTTGCAAGTGTGGTTGAAAATTCTACTTTGTCTGTGCTCCAGGCTGTATTTGATCCTGATGAAGTAACAACTTGAATGGCGGCCATTATTTTGCGTCCTTGGGTGGTTCACTAACAACTGGTTGAAACAGTTGGCGTGTTTGATCCAACACTCCAGGAATGTAAACAGGTTGCTGTTTATATCCATTAGAGGCTGGGCTGTGAGGGTTAATCACAGGGGGTGTTGTTAAGCCTGTTGTAAAAGGTTGATTTGACATATTATTGCGCCTTGTATGTTTTCCATTGATTGGTTAATGAGAAGATACTTTCTTCCATCTTTTTGTCATCCTTCTTTTCAGGACGCTTGCCACCAGTTTCTTTTTCTAATTTTGACAACAACTCATCATCGTTGGGACCTTTGAGTTTGTCAACAACTTTTTTAGCACCCGACTTGAGTGCATCAACAACTTTGCCTTCTTCAACTTCTTCCTCTTTCATGGTACGTTCCCATGGTTCGAGTTGTTGTTGTTTAATACCAGCCATTTCACGCAAGCGACGCAATGCATCTTCATCTTGTGTGTGAACCGCAGTATTGGGTACTGTTGTTTGTCCGTCACCAGCAACATCAGTCTTGGGTTTATTCAATCCACCTGCATATTGCAATGCATCTGCATTGGTCTCTGTGTTTGTGGGCCAATCAGGCTTGTTTAATGTTTCATCCGTGCCCTGTGTGGCGTAATTGTATGCTTCATCAACTTCTTCGCATGCACAAGGTGCTTGTCCGCAATCAGGGCAAGGTTCATCACCATGATCATGTGCATCAACTGCTGAACGGATTTGATTGGCAAGGTCTTCTGCCCCGTGTACTTCTACATCGGTGCCGCCTTCAACGTTTGGGTGTTCACCGCCCATACCAGCGTTTTTCAATAATTGGCCTAGCGTCAATGCATCATCATCTGTTGCTGTGACAGTTAAACTTTTCTCTGGTCCGCCATTGGGATCTGTACTCATGTTCATGCTGACGTTCATGCTTTCAGCAATCATGTTTTCAAGTTCACGGCTCATTGAATCATAAATGCCTTGTCCGTAGCTGAAACCACTTGATGCTGTGGGTGTATCTGTTCCGCCTTGTTCTTTGACTTTTTTAGGTTTGTCTTCAGACTGGCCTTTTTCTTTAACTGCTTTTTTCATGGGCTCTTGTTTGTCGCCATCTTTATCTGCATCAATAAAGTCAGGTTTTGAACCACTTGATTTTTTCTTGCTTAAATTTTCTGTTTCGCGACGTGCTTTGTCGCTTGCATGTGTTACTTTGCCACGAGCAGACTCTGGACTTCTCTTGGGAGATTTTTTCCAATCGCCTGTTTCTTTCCAGCTAGTGACTTCACCTTTTTCATTTTTAGTTTCTGTACGTGATTCGTCTGTTGTTTCGCCTGATTGATTCTGCATGTAGTCATCTACAGAACTCATCATGCCTTCAATCTTGGCCAATTTGGATTGTACCCATTCTGGTAAATTGTCGTTGTCGCCAAGTATCTTTTCCAAGGCTTGTGCATGACGCACGATAGTTTTGATGTCATCTTTGGCCATTTCGCCTTCTTGATCATATTCACCGCGATCAGCTGGATCAAATTCTTCGTCGGCCATCTTGCGTCCACCTTTGTGCTTGGTAGCATTGGCTGTCACACGCTCGGGTCCTTTGTCAGCACCTTTTGGACGTCCACGACCACGTGCGGCATTATCTGTGGCAGTGTCATCTTCAGCACCTACGCTGTTGCCTTGTGCATCTGTACGACGTGTTACCATGCGGCCTGTGGCTGTGTGCTTGGTATCATGTTTGTGTCCATGTGTGATTGTGCCAACTTTAGGCTTTTCAACTTGAGGGCGCTTGTGTGCTGTGAAATCATTTTCTTCGTCGGCAAGTTGTTTTTGTTTGCCACTTAATGCACTTTTAATTGCTTCTGCGGCCACATCGCCTAGCATTTCGTCAACTTCTTTTTTGGCGCCAGCAATCTTGTCTGCAAAAGTGATCTTGTCTTTGGGAGGGGCCAGGGCTGCAAAACTTTGTGCCTTAGCAGGTGACATTTTTTCTTTAAGCGGCATTTCTTTGCCACCAACACGAATCTTTTCACCAGGTTGAATACCATCTGCTTTGGCTTTGACTACTGCACCCGAAAATGCATTGCCTTCATCTGCCATGACACCTTCTTGCTTGGGTGCCACGTTCTTGGCAAACTGTGCCATGTGACGCAAGTGAGAATCTTTGCTGTGTGCGGCTTTGTTGATTTTACTCTTGGGAATAGTCGCACCTTGAGGAACGTGCAGGGCTTTGTGCAAGTCACCTTTGTGCGAAGGATCCACTGCTTTTTGAATCCACTTTTCGCCACGCTCGTTCAGTTGCTTGTGTGTGGTTTCTGGCTTCTCGCGAATTGCGTTTAGTTTGTCGTTGAGATTGTAAAAAAATGTCATTGTATTATCCTCTTGGGTTTGCGCCAGTGGCTGGCTTTGGTTGACGCTTGATATTGGTCATGGGACTTTTGTCTCCCATTGGCAATTCATTTGTGGTTTTAGCAGGAGGAGTTTTTCCGCCGGCTACTGTGAAATCTGAACGATATGCATTTTTTAATACTGCGTGATCATAAGGCCCAGTTGCATAATCTTTCTTAAGAGCTCGTTGTTCAGCATCAGGAGCAGGATATGGAGTATCCAACAAGTCTTTGTTTTGATCCGCAATCTTATCGCTCTCAACATCCATGCTTTCTTCGTATGGCGTGGTCATCATTACAACACGATTGGGATCCATGCCCAATAACTGTGCCAATTGTTTGATTTGTGGTTCAATTGCAGGATAGCGAAATTCCACGTCCACAATACTCATGGACTGGTTTGGAAAAGCCGGAAAGTCTGGAATTGCTTTACGCACTGGGGTGTTTTTGGCATCCGACATTTTAACAACGTCAAATTGCGAGCACTTGTCTCGAAGTTGTTTGAAAAAGCCTGCGGGCACATCGCCAACCACTTTGATGCGGTAGTTGTATGTACGTTCCGATTCGGCTAGGTATTTTGCAAATGGTTTCATGTTCAGTATCCTGTTGTATATTTATTCTTTTTGTGCGTTTTGGTCTTTACCTTTGATCAAACGCTCAAGTAAATCGTTACGGCTCAAAACCATGCCGTGTGCTGTTTGTGTGGCTTCGGGATCTTTGTTGGCCGTTTGATCTAATCGCATTTTCTTTAATTGCAAATCAATCATTTTGAGTTTCTTGTCCAGTTTGGCTGTTTTTGCTGTGATAGCATGTCCCAGCATGTTTGATGCTACTGAAAAGATTTCACTGGCAAATCTTGAATCGACCTGAAAACCAAGGTCCATCAAATCCTTATACGTACCTGTAGCCAGTCCTGCTAACTCATCCATTTCTTGATCAGTAGCATCAAGTCCACGTACCGCCGGGAGAGCATTGTCAATTTTATCAATAGCGTCATCAAGAGCCGCAAGTTGAGATTTATTTTCGGCTATTGCCGGAACTGAGACATTGACATCGTCTTCAGTGGGTGCTAAGTCAAACAGATCTTCTAATTTTCTGGTCATACCATATTTAGTAAGCAGTTTTGGTTGTGCCAACGTTCTAGGTTCGATTTGCCACCTACTATTTTACCACATTTATAGCAAGTGAACTTTGGTTTAGATATTCCAATTTGTGCTTGACTCTTCTTTTGATTCCATTCTGGCTTTTGAATCACGCCAAAGTTTGGATTCTTTAGGCCGCGCTTGACTTCTGATTGTTTTAATAGCGTTTCTTCAGTATGCTTTTTACCAGTCCACCAAATAGATGTTTTCGGAACTCCAGTATATGCTTCTGATAATATTTTTCTTAGATATGCGTAAGTTCTAGAACAAGCGTTATATCTTGGTCTGCCGTTTATATGTGTCATTTGCCAGGCGGCGTAACACATGCTCATCTTACTCTTTCCTTCTGTCATCTTTGTAAGCAATAAGTGACAGATAAAATGTTCTCGTGCAGTTAAACGAACAAGATTTTCTTTTGAGTTATCGCCGCCAAGGCTACGCGGGATGATGTGATGTTTTTCTGTATAGATATCTTGTGACAAGATTCTCGATTGTGCTCGTTGTACAATATTATAATACCAACGAGTGTATTTGTTTTGTAAATACATTGCTGATGCTCCTTCAAAGCGTTAGAGTCAGTGGATGGTGGTACATCGCGACTGGCACCTTTATTTATGCTCGACCGTTGTGAAACATATCCTGTTCTGTGATAACTCTAAATGTAAGTCCGTTGCGTCGAGCCCATTTGGTTGCCGCGTCCCATTTGGCGTAGTTGATGGCAACAATGGCCCGGTCCTTAGAACTCATTTTTGACTCAAGCACGCTCTGCTTTTTGGGTTTGATTTCAATCAGTTCAGCTCGCATTTGATTGTTTCTAGTGCGATATGTGATCAAAAAATCCGGGATATACTGTGTCATCTTGCCTGTGAGTGGATGACGATAAGGGATAGCAATTGATTCACTGGCCCACTGTAGTACTGCATCATTGGTGTCACAGAACTTCATGAATGAGAATTCCCATCCCGATCTGTAACGTGGTGTTCCGTTGCCCACATACTTGGCACGATTGATTACTGTGTACGGTCCTTGTGCCCAGTGTGCCATTATTGGATCACGTTTCTAGCCGCGTAAAAATTGGGTGCTACCGGCACACCCACACCCAACAATGTAGCACGGCTACGGATGCTGTTGAGATAGTAGGCCATGTTGATGTTGAGATCCAGTTGCTCACCGCTGGCCTGAAATGTTTGTAACAAAGTTAACGGGGGAATATTTGTATCTTGTGCTACTCTGAACAAACTCACAGTGAAGTTGTCTGCGGCTTGTTTCGTTGTCATTACTGTCTTGAAGTAACTGTTAACAATGTCGTAATCGCCTACAGGAATGTTCACGTCATAGTCGTAGAAACTATCAAACACTCGCACAGTTTGATCAATGTTGTAGTTGGTATAGTTAATGCTGGCCATATGCAATTAATTAGTTGAGATTATCCTTTGGGAGTAGGATAATACATACCGCTGGCTCGTCCTGGAATCTGACGCATGGCAGCAGGTATTGCTCCGTTCACAACACCCACGCCCAGTTTGACTGTTTCATTAATGGCAATACTCTTGATATCTTTGCCTTTGAATGTGTTGTAGGCTGTGCCAGCTTTTTGTGCGGCGCCAATTAAACCCAGTGGTCCACCACTGCTCAAGTCTTCAATGATGCCGCCTGCGGCATCCAGCAGTCCACCTTGCCCCATGAAGTTGGCACGACTGCCCGGTCTTGAAATTGGGCTTAGTGTCTGATCGTAATGAGTTGGGTCAGCAAACCCGTGTATGTTCTGATCTGGGCGAGCTTTTCCTACTGCACCTTCGTAATACTTCACAGTTTCATAGGCAATGGTCATGGTGTTCTGCATTATACCCGCACCTTCTGCGTAGGCATACTGATCGTGTGCCCAGTTTGTTATTAATGGGTTAACCAATACATAAGTGGCTGTCTTGTGTTGATCAAATCCAGTGATCTGAATGTCTCTAAAGAACGCAGGTTTACCTGATGCACTACTGGTTCCGTCATTGTAGGCTTCGCCGATATAGCCCCAATCGTTAACATCACCAATGCGTTGATTGCTATAGATATCTCTAGCATTGTATCCGAAGCCGGTGACTTTGTTGGCTGAGTCACCAAGACTACCATTGGTGGCGCTGGGTGCTAGATACTGTTGTGATGCATCTTTGTAATAGTAGTTGTAGTATGTGTACCACATTTTGCGAACATTGTCGCCGCCATCATCGTGGAACACTACTGTGACAGGATCATAATTGATCTTGGTTTGAATCACACGTTTACGATTGTATTGATTTAAGGTTTCGTTGTTGATTGTGTACTTGGGTAGGTCCACCGTCTTGACCACATAACTCAGTTGTGTGGCACCAATTACGTTGGTGAGACCAGGAATAGTATCATTGACAGTGAAACTAACATGGAAAAGGAACTTGTACCGAGGTTTAAGTTCAAATGAGTTGGGAGTAAAGACTTTGCTTGCGTGAGTGTAATCACGCAAGGCATTGACTTCAGTGAAGCCTTGTGCAAATTGTTGACCAAATGTTGGCATCGGCTAGCCTTTATGCGCCAGCGCCAACACCTGTCACTGAACCGCCGATAGTACGTCCAAGTCCTGTAGCGATGCTACCGATACCACCATCATTGACTGATGTCTTGGTTTGTGCGGCATTGTCATAAGCAATGTTCATGTTGATTGTGACACCTTCGTTGGTACCATAGTTCAATTCACCGTAGTCAGCACCCTTCAAGTAGCAACCATACAGTTCCCAGTTCTCAAGAACTGTGGGGGTGTCTGCACCGTTACCACCATCAAGAATTTGAATAGTAGTCATGAACTTGTAGTCAATACCGGCTGCGGCACTTGCTTGTTCTAAAAAGTCCATTTGTTTCTGCATTTGCTCTCCAACTAGAGTCATAACGCTTCCTGATGCATCATCACGTACTGAACATGCAATGTCAGCCCATGTGTGACGTCCGGCCAACTTCAGTGTTGAGTTGTAAATTGGTAATGCAATTTCTTCAAATGTTAGATTGGGTCTTGCCACGCTGACCACTTGTTTGGTCAATTCTGTTGTGCTATTAGTTACGCCAAAATTTTGAAACAATACTCTAAATCTATATTTGAGTTTGGGCATCAACAGGCCCTGTGCGCTCGCGGATTGATCGCTTGCTAACGGTACTGTCATTCTGTTTAGTGATGCGCTTGCCATTTGTTATCTCCTATATGTTTATTTACCTGAAACGAGGCCTGAAAAATCAGGCCCCTGTTTCATTATTGTCCGGCAGCAATAGCCCCAGTGTTCTTGATACGCAGGGGAATGTAGATGAATTCCACAGCTTTTACTGGTTCAATAGCAACGTCTACCCACAATTCACTGCGGTCAATACGTGCAGGAGTGTTATTGCTCAAGTCACAAACAACCAAGTAGTCATACAAGGCACGCTTGGCAACCAAGTCAATCATCAGGCTGTTCACAGTGTTGGTGATTTGATTACGTGTAATTGTGTCGTTGGGTTCAAACAAGTACAGTTTACCAATCTCTTCCAGGCGTCCACGCAAGAAACAAACCAGTCGTGCAACGTTGATACGATCCAAGGCTGTGGTTGTGGCGGTGGTGGTTTTGTTACCAAAGTTGGTGATACCAATTCCGGGAATAAACGTGATTGGATTGATGTTACGCTCATACAGGATGTCACGTACACTTTGACTTACGCCAATTTGATTAAACTCTCCTGTTGTGGCATTGATATAACCAATTGAAATAGCGTTGTCAACCACACCGCGACGTGTACCAGCTGGCGCTAACCATGGGTAACTTGCGGCGTCACTGCGTAGGATTGTACGCACCATCATGTGGCTTGGAGGTTGAACAACTGTGTTGCCACCAAGGTCACTAGTTTGGCAACTTGGATAGAACACACCGCAATAATTACTAGTTAGAATGTTACCATCACCGTTGGGTTGTCCCAAACCGTTGTTATTTGTAGCAAATGCTACTAGGCTGTTGCCATCTGGTCCCAAGCGCATTGGTGTGTCACCCACAACAAACAATGTGTTGTTGCGCTCGTTACTGAGTGCAATCATGTTTGGTGTCAACTCTGGATAAGCAGGTGTAGCAATAATGTTGTATTGCGTTTGTTCTTCACGTGCTGTCACGCTGGTGTCAATGCCGGATCTCAATGCTTTCACAACCATTTCACGTTGTGCCAAACGACCTGACCACATTGAGCCATTGTCTTTGTTGCCACTTGCTGTTAACCAGGTGTTGAGGTTAATCAAGTCCCAGTATGCACCATTGGTTGGAGCATTGCCTGTTGAGGCTGCTACACAAACATAAATGCCGTTGTTATAGCTCACAAAGTCGTTGTACACATAAGCAGTGGTAGCTGAGTACGCATCAATTGCATAGTCTGTAGCACTAGTTGTAAAGTAATCCATTTGGAAGCTCTTGACATTGTAGCCTGAACGACGTGTGTTGAACAACAATGTACCTTGTGCATACAGTGCAGGGTTGGGTGCATCTGGATCAAGATAATCACTGGTCAACAAGCTCACAATGCTTGGCAATGGATCTGCCACTGGATCTGTTGTGCCATTTGTGGCCCAACGTGCATCAGCAAACAAAATACCATTTTGTGTGGTTTGGTCAGTGGTGTCAATTTCTACCCATTGTGCAACACCGCTGACCGACTGCCAACGATATAGTTTAGGATAGTTTTCCAAGTCACTGGTATCAATCCACAAATCACCATAAACCAGTGGACTTAGTGCTGTATTGGTTTGTGTAGTAGGTGCTGTGGCACTGACGATAGGACCAGTGGCATTACAAGCAGTCAAATCATAACCACGAACATCGTTAGTGACGTTTTGATAACCTTGCCAAGTACCATTGTCTTGGATCATGATATCAGCCGCATCAACTGCGCTGTAATACCACAAGCGTCCATCTGCAGGATCTTGATCTGGTGCAGTAGAACTTGGAGTATAGGTGAACAATGGAGTTGTTACCCAGTTGCTCAATGCAAGAGTAGTACCAGATGCTCCGTGTTTCACATTGTCATCTCCCATAGCAAAGCCTGCTGTGGTAAGAGGAGTTCCGGTGCTAGGGGTTACATATATGGTTCCACCGGCGCTGTGAGTAAACACAATGTTGCCAGCTGAGTTTACGCTGGCGCTCACATAAGGAACTGCGGCTGCTGATACTGCTGAAATAAAGTTGGCCACAGTACCTGTACCACCTATAGTAACAGGAATAGAATTATAATTGACAGATGGATAATTTGTTGTAGTTCCTGGCTGAGTTGCACTTATAAAGAACACGTTACCAGGTGTAAATGCGTTGCCTGTTGGAACTGTGGTGCCTGTTGCAACCATTGCACCCAATGCTGAGCGTTCGTAGATAGTAAATCCACTTCTTGGGTTGTTTGTTCCATTAACAGGATACCAGTTCCAAGCATTAAATCCAACATAGGTAGTACCAGCTGGGATATTCTTACCACCACCAGTTGGGTCTAAATAATAGTTGGCCTGATTGTCAGTTAGATATGCAGGACAAGTCTGTGCAATCCAGGTACCAAGTGCGGCACTGTATTTCTTGACCACTACACTCAATCCACTGTTGGCAGTGCTTACATTTTGCCACACAGAGCCTGTTGGGCGTGTTCCAGTCACATAGTCGCCACTGGCTGCATTTGGATCTGTTCCTTGGCCGGAAATCCATTTAGGTTGTTCATAACTGTAGCTGGCATTGTATTGTGGCGATGCATATTCTGTAGCCTCAATACCCAACTGTGTCAACAATGCTGTGCTATATGCTGACGGACCAGTGGCAATAGAAATAATACCATCATACCCTATACTCGAACCGTCGTTAGTTGACGTGCTGTCGGCATACAAATACAATTGATTAAAAATTACACGAGCTGTTACACCAGTTACTGGTGTAATTGTATTAATAACTGTTACAAGTCCAGCTACACTAGGTGCTGTAGACCCAGCACCTACTGTTTGTAGTACACCGTTGATATAAAAGTTTGCACCAATTGTCAAGGTGCCGCCGGCCACTGCGTTGGTTCCTGTCACTGTGGGATACGAGGTTTTCCAGGCATTTGTGCCAAGTTGTACCCAGGTGTTATTTAGAGCCGCTGAAATTCCTGACCCTGATCTCTTGTAGTATGTAAAAATATAGTCATCGATTGCTACCACAGCATAATCGCCAATACTGCCCACAGTAGTTAGTGGGGTACAATCAGCCACTGGGTCGGAGCCATCACCGCCGGCCACATCGGTGGTGTCGGTAATTACCATTGGTGTTACCAATTCAAATGCTTGTGTTGCGGCATTCCATTCAAAAATACCCCAGTTTGATGCACCAGTATCTATCCAGTATGTTCCGTTAGGAGCAGTGCCAGTGGGACGAGTCAAACTGGCTGTGAGTGCTGTTAAATCAATGTTGGCACGCTGTACATAACAACGATTGCTGACCCCCAATGCTGAGTAAGCGGCAAGCAGGCCGTATTCGTTGAGTTCGTATCCGTTGATTGGAGTACCAGTTGTGGTGTTGTAGAAGAACGGTACACCGAATGTTTGTGCCAAATCGCGTTGGCTGGTGATCAAATATGTTTTGTTTGCATTAGCGGCAAGAGTACCGGCTGCTACAGTGACTCCGTCACTGGATACTTTGTTTTGCGCTGTGGCAACCAAAAAGTAAGGTACTGTGTTAACAGCTGAAGGTACGTATTGACTCTGGTCAATTACTGTTACTTCTACGCCGGGTGATGTTAAAGCCATAATGGTTTCCTTTTCAAGTTCTAATATTTATTGACAA
>Ga0114962_10004838_pt1 | contig 10653 bp, 24 predicted proteins | sample C_130820_MF_Meta_FD_87017 | JGI IMG/M metagenome (GOLD analysis project Ga0114962, IMG submission 87017) | Freshwater microbial communities from Lake Croche, Canada to study carbon cycling - C_130820_MF_MetaG | ecosystem: Environmental > Aquatic > Freshwater > Lake | place: Lake Croche, Canada...
ATACAGCCAGAATAACGACACGCCCAGGGCAACAATGACCAGACCAACCGCTATAAACAAGCCGCCCATCACTAGGTCAGACCAATGCGGGGCGGGGATTTTGCCAATAAATAGAGGGATCATTCCTTTGTCTCCGGTGCTGGGGGAAGGGGCATGTAGTGGGTGGGCGAATAAAGTTCATGCGGGGCGTCATCATCAAGGCTGATAGATGCCCAACAATCGTCTTGTTCAGACCAATATGCGACTAACATCCACCTTCCGTGTTTTGGTTTGTCGCCGTTGTGGCCAGTTGCGATGATGTTCGTCCCATCCCTCGGAGCCTCCGCAATCGTCCTCCAATCAGGGCCGTGGGATTTGCCTATGTCGTAGGCTGCACTGGCCAATAGCACGGCGGCTTTATTGAGTTCTCGCGTGACGCGATCATCGCCGGGTTCGGAAATCATCGCGAGCCAGTCCGGTTCATCACTCATCGCGCAGCCTCCTCCAACGCCGCCAACATATCCGGCGCTGCGTCATGCAGTGGGTTCGCCTCCGTGATGATAGCGGTTCGGACACGGGCGGCGGCGAGTTTCCAGACATTCGCAGGAATGTCCCAACCCGTCCGATATTCAGGGTCGCTGTCTGTCGATATCTGTTGGCATGATTGCGACCGGCGCAAAAACTCATCCGCCAACTGCGCCTGGGTTCCTTTGAATGGCTCAACCACGTTCCCGTTCCCCCCTCAGCGCCTTTGGGACATCGCGGCGCAAGTGCATTGCCGGGCGCGTTGGCTTCGGCAGCACGGACGTTACCCGGCGCTGATCTTGGTGAGGATTGGATTTGTAGCCTGTAACAGCGATACGCTGCCTGTCGCTAAATGATCCTGCTGATTTGTTCATCCCCGTTCCTCCGCTTCGAGTTCGGTAAGTTCGGCCTTCGCTGCATCGTAGGCTTTGAGGGCGGCGCGAATGCCTTCGACTGTATTCCCAGGAGAATTGAGAAATGCCGCGATGGCCACCTCCACCGGATCAGGCGGCGCGCGCTCGGCTTTCACCGCCTCAATAAACGGTCGCACGCCTGACGAAATGCCTTCTTCAATGCACGCATCGATGAGCGCCTTCTCCGCCGCAGTCATCGCGGTCGGGAGGGGAAGAAGTGCGGCGCGAGAAACAAACCCGCCGCCTCCTCCCTTGAGGCAGACGTAAGCATCTCCAGTTGTCGTTCCTTCAATCTCCACCATCGCCAGGTCGCCGGCTTTCCATTCTTTTGTCATGAATTCTTCCCCGCTATCTTATTCAGCACGTCTCGCACCAAAGCCACCGCAAAAAACAACGCAAACAACAACACAACGCCACCGACAAAAAATATAAAAATGGCCGCAGGTAACAACTCAATAATCAGCCACGCCTGCAATAGAAATTCCGTCACGTCCGATCCTCCTTTTGTTCAATGTCAATCCGGCGCAGGCATTCCAACGGGACATCGGTATCTCCATCCACCAAATAGACATAGACGCGGCCTTCGATCCGGCAAACCCTTTCAACCTCAATTATGAACTTGTCGCCGCATTCCGGCGTCCAGTCGCCAATCACGACACCCACCCCAGAGCATACACAACGCCGTAAATGCCGAAAATCGACATCACAAAAATCAGCGCGCTGAGAAACCGGGAGGCGATGTCAACATCATAATCACCTGCAAGCAGGACGAAAACGCTGGCGGATGTGAGCAATATCGGCAGCACGCACCAGAGCGCGACGATGTGGATCACGTCCGACCCTCCTTCTGTTCAATCTCAACGCACGCCTCAACCGGCAGCCAAACCCATTGCGGCCCGGCCTTATCGAGCCACCGGATGCGGTATTTGCCGTCCAGCACTTGCACCACCCGCACGGCTACGAGGTCGCCAGCGGCGGCGGTCATGTTGGAATGGCCGGGGGGCGCGGCATCGGCGCCCACATCAACCAATGGCTGCGGGATGTTGCCCTGCCATGCACCATGATGGCGTCTTCAATGCCATCGGCGATCAACCCGACGCTGACCATATCGCCATCAGTCACAAGGCAATACCAGCCTTCCGGCATTGAGACGAGGGCACGCCAAACAATCGTCGATTTGCCGATCTCGCGTTTGCCCTCCTCGTCATCGAGGGCGCATTCGCCGTGAGTAGTGATGAAGCAGTCGTGCGGGTCATTCTTGCGGGCGCGGCTTTTTTGTATCCAACCCAGCGTTTCCATGTTCTTGAGCACCTTGGCACCAGGCCGGTCGGCATTTTTGGGGCGCGGCGTGCGGGGGGACAGAAACAGCAAATATCGTTTTTCGGTCGGGGTCACGTCATCATCTCCGCGCCCTGGTCCTCGTCCTCGACCTGGGTTGCCGCAGTCCGGCGCAATGCCTGGGAAATCAGCGCATTAAGCCTGTCGCGCAGCCCGTTGGTAAATACGTCCAGGGCCTTTTGCACGTCGGGCCGGGCGGTGATTTCGTCCACCTGATCGGCGTCGGCAGCGGCTGCAAGATCGTGTTCCAGTCCGTCGAGAAACTGCTTTGCGGTGCGCTTCGGCGGCTCGGCAGAGACGGGTTCCGCAACCGCTTCAATTGTCGGGCCGGCTGTATAGGGCGCGGCTTCGGCCATTTCTTCCGGCGCATAAACGCCAAGCAGCACGCTGGGCGTCCAGCGCCGCCCCCACACTCGCACGCCATGATAAACAAGCTGCTGATCGGGCTGCTTCTTCCAGATGTCGTTTGCCGTCTGAGCATCCTTCAACAGGACATCGACGGTTTTCGCCACCGTTTCGCCGCGTCGTTTGCCAGAAACGCGAATGCCACGCCCGGCGCCTTCTCCGAAAAACTCATAATCGATCAGACCATCAATCGCGCCTGATGTTTCAATCGCCGCATGCACCAGCGTGCCGGCAAACAGCAGCTTGCCCTTGATCGAGAAAGTGTTCTGAGCCACCGCAAACGGGGACATCCCCCAGCGCATCGCCTGTTCAACGACCATCAGGCAGTCGCCTGGGGACTGTTGCAGGTGGGCCGGCAGCATCTTGCCGCGCGCCATCAAATCGGCCAAGCGCATCGCCTGATCCATGTTTTGCGGAATGAGGCCGGTTGCTTGGTTCGAAATCGTCATAGACATGTCAATTGCTCCTGATTTGAACAGCCGGAAGGCCGTTCGATAAGACAGCGCCGGGAACGGCCAAGCCGTTGTTGAGCGCAGTGCGGATAGCGGCTTTGTCGGGTTCTCTTTTGGTCCGGATAAACCCTTCCGGTAATTGGGTTTCGTCGATGATTTGAACGCCGGGCTGCGGCGCTCGCATCGATATTGTGGCCTCGGGGTATTCCCGCTTGCGCCAGCCCATCGTGTCCATCGCGGCCAGGATCAACCCCTTGTAGCGGTCGCGGCGCGCTTCAAATCGCCGGGCGCGCTCGGTTGCCTCGGTGGCGCGATACCGGGCGGCGGTTGCCATATCGTCGGCGTCCTGCACCTGCCGCACGACCTGGCATAAAGCTTTGTCCACCGCTGCCAGTTCGTCGGGCAGATCGTCGAACGACAGATGAGCATCTTCATCTTCGGCCATGATGGCGTTCGCGCCGGATCGTAGCGCCATGAGCGCCTGTTGCAGTTTCCAATCGGCGCTCATAACCCGCCTCCAAACAACCGCCGCGCCCGGTCCTGCAACCCGGCAACCCGCCGCGCTCCCGCCGCGTCCGCATGGTTTTCCCGCACGTCGTCGGCGCACCCGATCAGCGCCATTTGCAGGCCGCGCAATTCGGTCTTGTCCAGCGCGTCCGCCGCGAGCATGCCGCCGAGCTGGTCGGACATGGTTTCCAGCCGCGCCACGATGTCGGGCAAGGTGCAGATCGCCAGCAGTTCGCCGGCCTGGATGTGGTCGATCGGTTCCGCGCGGGCGGCTAGGCGGCGAAATTGGGCGAGGGGGGACATTATGCGGCCTCCTGCATATCACAAGCCGCCAACGCGGCATCAAACTCCCGTTGCCGGGCGAGAAATTCAGCATCCCCAACACGGGCGATGAGCACGGCGCGGGCGGCGCGGTAGGGGTTGTGGATGCTCACCACGCCCAACCAGTCGTAGGCGCTGGTGCGGGCCACGCCGGACGCCACAAGCAGGGCGTCAACGGCGGCGCGACGGGCGATCACGCTGCCACCTGCTCGGCAACGCGGGCGATGCTGGCGCTGTCAAAAATCGGGGTCAGATCCCGCAACATGTCGAGAAGGTCGGGGAAATCGTAACCGCGTGCCATGAGAGCGTCGGGCGCGCCGATCAGCTCGATCTGTTTGCGCGCCTGGGTCAGCACGGCGGCAATGCGGCGATTGTGGGCGATGATGTCGGCAACCGCATCGTCGCGCAGGTTGTCCAGGGCCTCGGTGCCGAAATACTGGGCTTCGGCGTGGGATACGAGTTGCATCGGTTCGGCTCCTGTTGTTTAACTGCCATCATACTGCACGTCGCGCACACGGCACGCAAGGGGCAAAATGCACGTCGCGCACAATCTAATCATTGACGCCAAACCGGGCGCATGCACATTATCCGGCATGGAAAGCGCACTTAAAAACCACCGAACCGACGCAGGCCTGACGCTTGTGCAATTTGCCGAGCTGGTCGGGGTGGCACACACGACCGTCATGCGATGGGAGAGCGGCGCGGTTAAGATTGACCCTGCCCGCGCGCTGCAAATCCATCACAGCCATGGCATCCCGCTTGCCACGTTGCGGCCTGATTTATGGAAGGATGCGGCGGCATGATTGGTTTTATTGTGACCCTGCTTTTTTGGATCGGCGGCGCGATTGCGGTTGGTTCGGTTGCTTGGGTGCTACTGTTTTTATGGGCCGCGCGGTTTCAGTCGCGGATGCACGATCCCTACGAATAAAACAACCAACGGAGGAAAAAATGAAACGATCACGACCGGCCTCAGTGCCTAAGCCTAACGCGCTTGGTATACCCGTCGAGAAGCGCGCCGAAGTCACGCGCTTGTATTTGCTCGGCAGCACCTATCCCGACATCATTGCAGCCGTTGGCGGTGGTGTTACCAAGCAGCAAATCAAGCATTTCTCCGAGCATTACCGGCTCAAGCGGCCTGCCGGATACGTCAAAAATCCGCGCCACGTTTGGTTTGACGAGCGCGACCAGGCGATTGCGGACGGGCTGAAACTGAACCTTCCATGGGCGGACATCCGGGAGAGCGTCAATGCGATCCCCGGGCCGATCGTCACATGGGCCGCGACGGTTGCCCGCGCTCGGGATGTCGGAATGGCGCGCACGGTTCGGTTTATCGCGGCACCTCGGCCAAAAGCACCACGGAAGCCGCGCGTCAAAAAACCCAAAATCACACCTTGGACGCCTGAGCGCGTTGCCGAATTATACGCCGGCCATGCCGCCCACAGATCGGCGCAGACGGTGGTTGCGACGTTGCAAGCTATGGAAGGGTTGCCGTTGACCGAGAAGGCTGTCCGGGTCAAGGCTCAGGGGTTGCGGCTGTTGTGGCAGCGACGGGGGATTGTGCGGGTCAAGGCCATAAAGGTTCCGGTGGCTCGGGTCGCCAAAGTATCGCGGATTATTCAGCGCGCCGCGATCCCAATACCCGAGCCGGTATATGTCGCTCCGTTGGTTGAGCCGCTGCCCGGTCCTGATGGCATCGTGGCCGCGCCTCTGGAATACGTGATGAATTTTTGCGCGGTTCATGGAATTGCAGATCAGTGGCTCGACATGGATCGGGTCAACAAGGTCCGCAAATGGCTGAAAATGCCTCCGATGGTGGTTGATTGCACGGCGGGGGCGGCGATATGAACATTGATTTCCGGCTGTCTTACGGCGATTTCATCGCTTCAAAAACGCCAAAGATGATTGCGACCGGCGTAGAGCCTACCGCCATGCCGGCGCATTTGTTTGATTTCCAGGCGGCAGAGGTTGCCCGCGCGATCCGTTTAGGCCGGGCTGCAACGTTCTGGGATACCGGCCTGGGCAAGACGCTTACCCAGCTTGAATGGTGCAAGCAGGCGGCTGCGGCAAGCAACGGCATGGCTATCTTGTTCACGCCTCTGGCCGTTGCCAAACAGATCGAGCGCGAGGGCGTGCGGTTCGGCTACTCCGCCCGCGTAATTCGCGATCAATCCGATGCGTTGCCGGGCATCAACATCTGCAACTATGACCGGATGGACAAGATCGATCCCGACGCATTTGGCGCGGTCAGCCTCGACGAAAGCAGCGTTTTGAAAAATATGACCGGAGCAACAACGCGCGCGCTGATTGCCATGTTTGCCGGCCATCGGTTCCGCCTTTGCAGCACGGCCACGCCAGCGCCAAACGACCATATGGAACTAGGCACGCATGCCGATTTCCTGGGCCTGATGTCACCAAGCGAAATGCTATCGCGTTGGTTCGTCAACGATACTTCTCTCGCATCGCAGCAATGGCGGTTGAAGGGCCACGCGGTCAGCGATTTCTGGGACTGGGTTGCATCATGGGCATCGTGCGCCGGGTCGCCAACGGATCTCGGTTTCGACGGCACGCGCCATATTTTGCCGCCTATGAATATCATCAGGCACCAAGTGCAAGCTGAAGCGAAGTCTTTTGAAACCGGGATGCTGTTTGCTGGCGATGTAAGCGCAACCGACATGCACGCGGTCAAGCGCGCCACGGCGGCGGCGCGGGCTGCCATTGTGGCCGGCCTAGTGGCTGCCGAGCCTGCCGAGCCATGGGTATTATGGTGCGATAGCGATGCGGAAGCGGACGCTTTGCGCGCGGCGATCCGTGCGGCGGTTGAGGTTCGAGGATCACACACGCCAGAAAAGAAAGAGGCGACGCTGGCAGACTTTGCAGACGGCAAGAGCCTATATCTGGTCGCCAAGCCGTCGTCGTGCGGGTTCGGCCTCAACTGGCAGCATTCCGCGCGCATGGCATTCATCGGGCGCAGCTTCAGTTATGAGGCGTGGTTTCAAGCGGTTCGGCGTTGCTGGCGGTTCGGGCAAAAGCGGCCCGTCACAGTGCATCTGATTGTAGCAGAGGGGGAGGATCAAATCGGGCGTGTGATTGACCGCAAGGCGGCAGGACACGACCAAATGAAGACGGCGATGGCTGCGGCCATGAAACGTAACCGGGTTGTTGCAGGCGAGGTTAAAGCCCCGTATTTGCCAACCCACAAAGGGAATTTGCCAAAATGGTTGACTGTTTAAACGAAAAGCACGGCGAGGATTGGTCCGCTTATAATGGCGACAGTTGCGCTATTTTGCCGCAGTTGCCGACTGCAAGTGTTGACTTCTCGGTTTACTCGCCTCCCTTCGGCGATCTGTTTGTCTACTCGCCATCGGCTAATGACATGGGCAATAGCGCCAACGATGCGGAGTTTTTCGAACATTACAAGTTTTTGATCCGCGAAAAGCTTCGCGTCACCAAGCCGGGGCGGCTGTCGGCGGTGCACTGTTCCGACCTGCCAGCGCGCAAATGGCGGGATGGGTTCATTGGGACAAAGCCGTTTAGCGACGACATCATTGCCGCGCATCGTGAAGCTGGCTGGCACTTCCTGCGCCGCGTTACGATCTGGCGCGATCCGGTGGTTGAAATGACCCGCACCAAGGCGCTGAACCTGCTATACAAGCAGATCCAAAAAGACAGCACTTCGTCATGGCCAGGATCGCCGGATTATCTGCTGATCTTCCGCGCGCCAGGCGATAATGCGGTGCCGGTCGGACACAAGCCGGCTAACTTTCCCGTGTCTCTTTGGCAAAAATGGGCGTCGCCCGTATGGATGGACATTAGCCAGACGGCGGTTTTGAACAATCGTGCCGAGGCTGCAAAGTGGATTGGCGACCCGCTTTACCTCGACGATGCACGCGAGGAGGACGATGAAAAGCACTTATGTCCGCTGCAATTGCCACTGATCGAGCGTGCCGTTATGATGTGGTCAAATCCTGGCGACGTCGTGCTATCACCGTTCCTCGGGATCGGCAGCGAGGGGGTTGTGAGCGTCAAGCGGAAGCGGCGGTTTATCGGCGTAGAGTTGAAGCCGTCATACTTCGCGCAAGCATGCCGTTCGCTCGCAGCTGCAGAGGCTAATACCGGCGACATTCTCGACGTGCTGGATTGCACCGAGAGCGTCGCCGCATGAATACCGGGGCCAACATTCCCACGATTGCCGGCGGGCAGTCGCAACGGCGTCCATCCCTAACCTGCGTGCCCGGTAGGGTGTATCACGCGCGGGAATTGGGCAAAGCCAGTTGGCCGGCTGCACAGGGTGCAGTCTTTTCGAGGCTAATGGACGCTACCCGCCCATTTTTCCGAGATCGGGCACTCTCCCCGATGCGGTCGCGCGATATTTCCTCCATCGCGCCTCCCCGCAAACTTGCCCGGCTGGCGCTGAGTATCGCGCCGGTCGGGTCTTTTGCCGGGGCGATCGCATGACAGTTCATTACCACGGCACGCCAATTACTCCGATTTCTGCGCTTTACGAATTGGCAGGCCGAAACTTTTGCGTTTCTCACGCGCGCCCCGACGACGTTCGGAGGTGCCACGATATCGGGCAATCCGTCATGCTCGACAATGGTGCGTTTTCTCAATGGAAATCGGGCAAACCGACCAACTGGCCGAGTTATTATCAGTGGTGCGAGCGATGGCTGCAATATCCAACGAGCTGGGCAATACCGCCCGACGTGATCGATGCGCCAAGCCAGGAGCAGGATGCGCTTCTGAACGAGTGGCCACATGGTAAACGCCAAGCAGCGCCAGTTTGGCATCTGGACGAACCAATCGCGCGGCTCTGCCGTTTAATTGAACAGGACTGGAACCGGGTCTCTTTCGGATCTACGGCTCAATTTGCCGTGGTGCTGTCGGAACCGTGGGTGCGCCGGATGGATGAGGCGTTTGAAGAAATCATGCGTGTATTCGGCAAATCCCCGCCAACCCACATGCTTCGAGGTATGCAATGCGCCGGCAAACGGTGGCCGTTTATGTCACTAGACAGCACCGATATCGCGCAAAATCATCATCTTCCGCACAAATCCCCCCGCGTTATGGCTGACCGATGGGATGCCGTGCAATGCCCTCCAGTTTGGGTTCAGCCGCACCTTGAACAATTGGAGTTTGCGGCATGAAATATTTAACGATTGTTGCGTATTTTGCATGCATCCCCGCCGCGAATTGGATGATCGGCAACGCCGGCACAGTCTGCGTGCCGAATGGGCCATGCCTGATCCCTGTCGCGCCCGGTCTCATGGCACCATCTGGGGTGTTGATGGTGGGCTTCGCGTTGGTGTTGCGCGATCTGGTGCAGCGCAGTTTCGGCACCCTGGTTGGATTGGTGGCAGTCCTGATCGGCACCGTAGCAAGCGCACTGATCGCGCCGACCGAGTTGGTGATTGCGTCCGGGGTGGCGTTCTTGTTGAGCGAACTTGCCGACTTCGCGGTTTACACTCCGTTGCAGCGGCGCGGTTTGGTGCTGGCTGTCGTCACGTCATCGGCGGTGGGGCTGGTAGTGGACTCCTTCGTATTCCTGTCGTTGGCATTCCACAACCTCGATTTCATCGCCGGGCAGATCGTCGGGAAGGTTTGGTCAGTCGCCGCAAGCGTGATGGCGATGTCAATCGTTCGGCGGTTCGCGTGACCGAGGCCGAGGCGCTGTTGGACGCATATCGTCACGCGCTGGGGATGTAGCCATGCGCGCCGAGGACGCGCTACAAATTGCTGCGGTTAAATTCCTGCACCACGCTCTACCCGAGGACGCGGTTTACACCGGCATCGAGCACGCCGGGCAGATTTCCATGATCCAGGGCGCGATCCGCAAGGCAAAGGGCGTGCGGCGCGGTTTATCGGATCTGATGATCTGGTGGCAGGGCAGGTTCATCGCCATCGAACTCAAAACCGCCAAGGGTGTCATGTCCGACAGTCAAAAGGAGTTTGCCGACGGCATAACCGGGGCCGGGTTCAGATACTATCTGTGCCGCAGTCTGGCCGACATAGAAAGCGCGCTGGTTGATGCGGGCATGCCTCTCCGGGCTACCTCTTTCGGGCGCGACGAACGCCTTGCCAAGCAGCTTGCTGCGCCCAAGAAGCGCGCGGGACCACGTAAGGCGGCGGTTGATCCGACACCCGCACGCAAGCGGTTCCAGCGGGTTCAATACGGCCTATGACGGTCGCAACCCCCCTAGCTTTAATGATCGCAGTCCTCCATAATTGCCGCGATTTGCAGGAAATTGCCGCGACATGGCTGGCACCAAGCAACCAAAAACTGATAAAATCCCTGCGGCCTCACGACTATTACACGCTCATTCTGGAAAAGGATCAGCTCAAATGGGACCGTCAGAGTGCCGAGAATGCAACGGGACGGGCGAAAATTACCCTGATGCCTGCGGGACATGCACCCGGCGATGCGAGCGCGAATACCAGTCTGCAAGGGCGTCAGGGGGCGGTAAAATGAGCATGGCGGCGCTGTCTTTCGTCCGGAATATCCGCGTTTCAGGGCCGCAAAAAACGGTGCTTCTGGTGCTTGCCGACATGGCAAACGACCACAACGAATGCTGGCCTACTATCGCAACGATTGTCAGTATTTCGTGCTTCTCTGAGCGGTCGGTTCGGGACAGTTTGAGGCAGCTCGAGGCGCTCGGTATTTTGTCTGTTTCGACGGCTACCGGAAAGGCATCAACCTATAAATTATGCCCCCCTAC
>Ga0114962_10004845_pt1 | contig 10641 bp, 8 predicted proteins | sample C_130820_MF_Meta_FD_87017 | JGI IMG/M metagenome (GOLD analysis project Ga0114962, IMG submission 87017) | Freshwater microbial communities from Lake Croche, Canada to study carbon cycling - C_130820_MF_MetaG | ecosystem: Environmental > Aquatic > Freshwater > Lake | place: Lake Croche, Canada...
CTACATTAAAAGAAACAGCCATTTCCTTAGGATATGTAACTGCAGAGGAGTTTGATGCTTGGGTTAAACCTGAGAATATGGTAGGAGAAATAAAATAAATTTTTCGAAAAATAGAAGATTCTGATAAAGCTGAATAAAAATGCCCTATAAATTGATTTAGGGCATTTTTTAGGTCATTAACTCATCTCTCTCAGCTCAATGGTGTAAAAGGAGTTGGGGAACGGAAAACTCATGGCAATTGCTGTTGCCACCTCAATCGAAGGCAAAATCAAGGTGATAATTTGTGATATTTCTCCGCCGTCAATTTGTTGGATGATCTTATTTTCAATTTTGCCACTCTTTGAAAAATAAGTTTGTGGACCCGTAAATTTTTGAAAAAGCATGTCAGAATACTTCGATTTTAGTTCTTTTAACCATGTCCGAATGACTACTAAATCTTCCTCACTGAGCAGGCTGTTTTTCCCTGAAATTCCTTCAACTGGGCCTCTAACTATGATGACAAATCGTTTCATAAAAATATAATTATTTTACTATTTAAAACTCACTTTGAAATTTATCAAATGGGTTTTCAATGTCTTGCTGTTTAGGCAAGCTCGATTTTTCTTTTAAAATGGGTTTTGCCTTTTCTATCTTTTCAGGTAAAAAAGGAGAGAGCCAATTGGATAAAATTTGTAAGGTTTCTTTTTCAATCGAGTAGTAAATAAAAACTCCATTTCTACGAGTACTTACAATACCAGCTTCCTTTAAGACAGAAAGATGCCTGGATATAGTGGGAGCGGCGAAAGAAAATTGTTCGAAAATAGCTGTGGCAGGTAATTCACCCGGCAGCAATAGTTCTACAATTTTTCTTCTTGATTCGTCGCCTAATGCTTTAGCAATGTCCTCTATTCCCATTATTATTACTTATTTAGCTAATTTAGCTATTTCTTTATTGATTTCCAAATAAGATCTTTTAGCTCTATTAAAGCTTATTATAAATTTATATATGCATTAATTAGCATTTAAGGTAAGTTTAATTATCTTTAACGCTAATTATATAGCCATTGAACTAATTATTATTAGTAATTAAGCTAAATATATTGTTTGATTTAAATTTAGTTGAGAAACACTATTTTGATTTGCTTAAAATATCATTTGTTTACTTTGGGCACTCAGTTTTAAAATAAAAAAAATCCTTAGAAAACATTCTAAGGATTTTGATCGCGTGAATTAATTTAATTTTAATCTTTTGGATTGATTACTTGTTCTTTAAACCTTCTCTAATTTTTCACATAAACTCTTTTAACCCGACTACTGATATTAGTCATTATTTCGTATGGGATTGTTTTTGCGTTTTTTGCAATTTTAGATAATTGTATTTTTCCGCCAAAGGCTAAAGCTACATCTCCTTCCTTTACATGCTTTAAATGACTTATATCGACCATCGTCATGTCCATACAAATGGCTCCTATGGTTGGGCATATTTCGCCATTAATTTCAAATTGTCCCTTACCCATTCCGAGTGATCTTGGATAACCATCAGCATACCCGATGGCTAATGTCGCGATGGTACTTTTTACGTTTACTGTACCTTTTCTACCATATCCTACAGTCTCATTTTTGTTTACTATTTTTATTTGAGATATATATGTTTTTAGCGTCAGTACATTTTCAATTTTTTTTATTTCTTTTTTGTTATTTGATATGCCATATAAACTGATACCTAATCTAACCATATCTAATTTGGCTTCTGGATAATTTTCAATTGCCGCTGAATTTGCAATATGTAAAAGTGGTTTATAGCTTAATTTATTTGTCAAAATAGTCGACATTTTTTTAAATTCCGAAATTTGTTTTTTAGTAAATAAATCATGGTTTAAATTTTCTGATGCAACTAAATGACTCATGATACTGACCACCCATAATTGGGGCATCTCAGCTAAGCTGTTTGCTAATTTCTCAATTTCATAGTTTTCAAAACCCAATCTTTTCATACCAGTGTCTAATTTGATATGTATTTTGATGTTTTGTTCCGATAATAAGCAATATTCATCTAAGGCTTTTAACAATTCAAAATTATATATTTCAGGTTCAAGTGAATATTCAATGAGCTTAGCAAATTCCTCTTTTTGAGGATTCATCACCATGATAGGTGAATAAATACCATTTTTTCTTAATTCAACTCCTTCATCTGTATAAGCAACTGTTAGATAATCTACGCCTTGTTGCTGTAGTATTTGGCCAATTTCCACTGCGCCCGCCCCATAAGCGAAGGCTTTGATCATGACCATTAATTTGGTCTCTAAGCCTATTTTATTTTTATAGTAACTTAAATTTTGTTGTATAGCATCTAAGTTGATTTCTAGTTGTGTGCAATGTGATTTATCTTCCAGTGCATATACAAGCTTTTCGAAATTGTATTTTCTAGCTCCTTTTAATAATATGGCTGCATTAAATAACGCATTTAGCCTCCCAGATTTTAGAAAATCTTCGGTTGATTGATATACTTCAATTCCATTTATTTTATCCTTATTTCTTGATATCTGACTACCAATACCGATGATTAAATCTATTTTTTGATTTAATAGCATCGAGTTTAATTGTTCATATAACCTTTCTTCTGCTAGGCCCGTTTCTAAAAAATCGCTTAAAATTAATATCTTTTTCTTCAGCTCATATTTCATTAATAGGGGCAATGCTAATTTTAATCCATCAATATCGTTGTTATATGAATCATCTATTATTGTATTATCTCTATGCCCTTGTTTTATTTCAAGTCTCATAGAAATAGGCTTTATTCGTCGGATGACTTGATTTAATGCTAGATTGTCCATGCCTAAAATATGTGCCATAAGTAAACAATGGCAAATATTTTCTAATGAGGCTTCATCCGTTAATTCGGTTTTAATGTCGATAAATGGTTCACTTTGAGAGGCTTTTTTGAATTTTATTTGAGTTTCGTTCGTTGATTTGGTAAAATGTACAAATATATTTTTTGTAGGATCTTCATTACTCCATTCGATCAATTCAATGCCTGGATTTATACTTTTTATGTATTGATTGATTGTTTTATTGAAGGAACTTGACTTATAAATAAGAGTTTTAGTATGCTTAAAGAGCAATAATTTTTCTTTTAATTTCTGCTCTTCATGAATAAAATTAGCACCATGTGCTTCTCCAAAATGGGTTAAAATTCCATGGCTTGGTTTTAAAATGGTTTCTAATTTCTCCATTTCACCTGGTTTTGAAATACCGGCTTCAAATATCCCTAAATTATGATCCGTTTTCATCGCCCAGACAGAGAGTGGGACCCCAATTTGTGAATTATAACTTTTCGGACTTTTAACTACAGTATAATGTCCATTTAGTAATGTAGCAAGCCATTCTTTGCAAATAGTTTTTCCATTTGAACCTGTTATTGCCACCAGATTGAATGCGAACTTGCTTCGATGTTGGGCTGCTAAACTTTGTAATGTTTCGATACTGTTTTCTACCACATAAAAATCGGCATCATTCCATTTTTTTGCTTTTTCAGATAGAATACCTAACCAAGCGATTTTTTCCACCACAAATTCTTTGACGCCGATTTTATATAGATTCTCAATATACTGATGTCCGTCATGATGAATACCTCTGACGGCAAAAAAGGCTGTATTTGCCGCATCATATATTTGCCTGCTATCCAAGCTAATCAAAGTTGATTTTAAAGATTCGGGTATTGAGGTGTAAATCATATAAAATATTCATTTTACGATTGGCTAAAATACAAAAAGGCAAGGAAACATTTCCTTGCCTTTAAAATAAAATCATGTTTTTTTATGCCTCTAATGCGGCAACACCAGGTAAAATTTTGCCTTCCATGTATTCAAGTAATGCACCCCCACCTGTGGACACATAACTAACCCGATCTCCATATCCTGCATTATTGACCGCCGATGCAGAATCACCACCGCCAATTAATGAAAATGCGCCATTCTCTTCCGTCGCTCTAACAACGGCATCTGCGATGGCATTAGTCCCTTTAGCGAAATTTGAAAATTCAAAAACACCCATAGGTCCATTCCATAATATTGTTTTAGATTGAGCAATAATCCCCTGAAATAATTCAATCGATTTTGGTCCAATATCTAAACCTTCCCAACCGTCAGGTATTTCTCCTCGATCCACAATCTGCCGATTGGCATTGTTATTAAAATCATCCGCACATAGATTATCTAATGGCATGAAAATATTGACACCCTTAGCTTTCGCTTTTTCAATAAGTGATTTGGCGAGTTCGACTTTATCAGGTTCAGAAATGGATCGACCTATTTTCCCGCCTTCAGCTAATGAAAACGTATAGGTCATCCCACCACCAATAATCAGATTGTCAACCTTGTCCAAAAGTTGTTCAATGATTAATATTTTATCCGAAATTTTTGAACCACCCATGATCGCAGTAAAAGGCTTTTCTGCGTATTCTAATATTTTTTGTGCATTTTCAATTTCTGCTTGCATGACAAATCCTGCAACTTTTTCACTAAAAAATTGGCCAATTACTGCCGTTGACGCATGTGCTCTATGCGCAGTTCCAAACGCATCATTTACCCATACATCTCCTAATTTGGATAATTTTTCGGCAAATGCTTTATCTCCTTTTTCTTCTTCCTTGTAAAAACGTAAGTTTTCTAATAGCAAAATTTCACCAACTTTTAATTCAGATGCTAATTTAAAAGCCTCATCTCCAATGCAATCAGAAGCAAATTTAACTTTTACCCCAAAAACAATGGATAGGGGAGTGACCAAATGTCTTAATGAATATTTTTCACTTGGGCCATCTTTGGGTCTGCCTAAATGTGACATTAATATAACGGAGCCACCATCATGAATAATCTTTTGGATGGTCGGGATCGTGGCCTTGATTCGGGTGTCATCGGTAATTTCAAAACGATCATTTAGAGGCACATTAAAATCTACTCGAACTAATGCTTTTTTACCGGCAAAATTAAAGGTGGAAACTGTTTGCATATTTATTTTGTTTCGAAATTGTTTTGTAAAATTGACCTTATTTCAGGTAATACAAATATACTATTGTTTTGCAATTTGTTGAAATAATCTAATTTTATGTTTAAAAACTTGAAATTTATCTAAAAATAGTACAATTAGTGATTTCGTTTATATTTAATCATGAATAAACAACCTATTGCCGACTTATCCACTTTTTATTATTGGGATAATTTTAATTATGTTTTGGAGTATGTAAAAAAGCAGTATCAAATATTATTGTCCGAATCAGAAATTAGTTTCATTCGAGCGTATGAAAATCTATCTAAGGAATCGCAATGCCTTTACCTTAGGTTAGCAAGTAGGCGAGCACTTTGGTTTAGAGAAGAAAAAATTAGTTACGGGGAAATTCCGGATCTTACTTTACGAATCAATGAGCTTTCTGAAACAGGTTTCATTCGCTTTGCTTCAAGGCTTGATTTCGTTGATTTAGCGTCTATATTAAACGTGTATTCAAAGAAGGAATGCATGGCTTTGTTCTCCAAGCTAGAGAGCTTTCCGGCCTATTCCACCACTATCTCAAAAGTTGACTTAGTTAATTTAGGTAAGCCATATAGCTCTGACGTGTTTGATTTGTTGATCGAACTTTCCAGTCGTTTAATTTGTCCACTTCAACTGGATTACTTTATGTTTATTCAATTCTTATTTTTTGGAACAAAATTTCGTGATATGTCTGAGTTTGTCATCAGGGATTTGGGCCATCGACAATATGTAACTGTCAATGAAGAGGAGTTTGTTCCTTATTTTCAGACGCGAAAAGAGGCCATCGAAAAATGGAAAATTAGTCTTTGGCGAGAAAGTTTTCATGTAATGTCTCAGGATCCCGCGTCAACTTATGAAATAGTTAAATCTTGGAATGAAGAAATATTGCCGATGTTGCCAACTATTTCGGAAGTTGCTGTTGGTTCCTTAGAGCGGGCATTATTTTCGTTAGGTCGTTGGCTCGAACGATTGGGCTATTTGGAGCTTGCGCTAGACATTTATGAGCCTAGTTTATCCTGCTTGTCTTTCGAACGGAGGGTCCGAATTTTAGCCAAATTAAAACGGATAGAAGAGGCTTTAATACTCGCAAATTTCGGACTCGAGCTCTCTGTTTCTCCCAAAGAGATCCACTTCTTTGAAGATTTTATTTTGAAGCAAAACTCCAAAAAGCATGTGAAAGCAGTCACTCAATCCTTGAAATCATCTCCTACTTTGTTCATTGATATTCAATGGAAAGGTAACGTTGAAATGGGGGTCATCCATTATTTTGAGCAATTGGGTTATTCTGCCCATTTTACTGAAAATCATCTTTGGAAAAATATACTTGGTTTAATAGGTTGGGATTTAATTTTTGATAAAAAGCAAACAGGAATACATCATCCATTTCAGTGGGCGCCAAGTCATTTTGCAACTGCTGGCTTTTCTTTGGGTAAAGAAAAAGATTTTGAAGAGAAAATTTGTTTATTGGCCTCTCCTGATTCATTTATTAAGCATGCCTTGGAAATCATAAAATTCCATGAGGGTGAATTGAATCCTTTGATCGATTGGTATAGGCTTGATATATCATTAATTCAGGAGTTAATCCAGCTAATTCCTTTTGAAAGTTTAGCGAAGGTATTGCGATATTTATGGAAACATGTATCGACTCACGCAAAAGGATTTCCTGATTTGTTCATTTTTAAGGAGTCTGAATACCAATTTATAGAGGTTAAGTCTCCCACGGATCACTTGTCTGCCATACAATATTTTTGGCATGATTTTTTACTAAAGGCTGGAATTAATACCCAATTATGCCGGGTGATTTGGACTGAATAATTGTATTTTAAAATAAATAGTTCCTAAAACTTGACAAGCTTTTGAAAATCGGTTACATTTCCAAAGAATCACAAACGTTCTTTCTTCTTTAAGTCTTAATTGGTTCCTAAGGCAATTTTCCACCATTTAAATTTCATGCTTATGAAAGTGCAAGTTCACGCCATTCACTTCAATGCGGATCAAAAATTAATTGACAGCATTCAAGCTAAATTAGATAAATTGGAAACATTTTATGACCGAATAACGAGTGGTGAGGTTTTTTTAAAAGTCTCAACAGGAGTTGGAAAAGTAAAAGAAAAATTTTTAGAAATTAAGTTGGCCGTACCGGGTGCCATTTTGTTTGTCAAAGAGAAAGCAAAGTCGTTTGAAGAGGCATTAGATTTGGCATTAAATGCTTTAGCTGAGCAAATTAAAAGATTTAAATCGAGATCTAATAAAAAAAAAACCGGACGATTGCCTGATATATCCACTGAAATTTAACAATAAAAAGGGGCTTTTTTAAAAGCCCCTTTTTTATTTGCCATTTTAAAATACTTATAAGTTGAAAGCGCTTTTAACAGCATCTACATAATCTAACTTTTCCCAAGTAAATAATTCCACTTCCTTGGTGACTTGTTGGCCATTGGGTCCAAAGAATTGCTTTGTTACTACTTCGTTTTTACGTCCCATGTGGCCATAAGCAGCAGTTTCTGAATAAATTGGGTTTCTAAGCTTTAGCCTTTGTTCGATAAAATAAGGTCGCATGTCAAAAATAGCTTCCACTTTTTTGGCGATTTCTCCATCAGTTAATCCCACTTTTGCTGATCCATAGGTATCAATAAACAATCCACATGGCTTTGCTACACCTATCGCATAAGAAACTTGAACTAATACTTGGTCACATAATCCTGCAGCTACTAAATTTTTGGCAATGTGTCTGGTGGCATAGGCTGCTGAACGATCTACTTTAGAAGGATCTTTTCCTGAAAATGCACCTCCACCGTGCGCTCCTTTTCCTCCGTAGGTGTCTACAATAATTTTACGCCCTGTTAATCCGGTATCTCCATGGGGGCCACCTATTACAAATTTTCCGGTAGGGTTAATGTGAAATGTGATGGCATCATTAAATAAGGCTTGTAATTCAGGCTTCAATTTTGATTTGACACGTGGAATAACTATTTCAACGATATCTTTTTTGATTTTGGCCAACATATCAGCTTCCGCAGCAAAGTCGTCATGTTGCGTAGAAACAACAATCGTATCAATTCTTTGCGGTACGTGATTATCACTATATTCAATCGTTACTTGGGATTTTGCATCAGGACGAAGGTATCCTATGAGAGTTGGCTCATTATTACGAATAGATGACAACTCCTGTAAAATTTTATGTGCTAAATCTAGTGCCAATGGCATATAATTATCTGTTTCTTTGGTTGCAAAACCAAACATCATTCCCTGATCACCTGCCCCTTGATCCTCCGGATTAGCTCGATCAACTCCTTGGTTGATATCTGCTGACTGCTCGTGAATGGCTGAAAGTATCCCGCAAGAGTTAGCTTCAAACATATATTCTGACTTAGTATAACCTATTTTACGAATGACTTCTCGGGTGATGGCCTGTACATCTAGGTACGTAGTGGTGTTTACTTCACCCGCTAAAACGACTTGACCTGTGGTTACAAGTGTTTCGCATGCAACTTTGGATGTAGGGTCAAAGGCCATAAAATGGTCAATTAACGCGTCAGAAATTTGGTCAGCAACTTTATCGGGATGTCCTTCAGATACAGACTCTGAGGTAAATAAATAAGCCATTCGTGAATTAGTTTATAAATTATATGTTAAGAATATACAAATTTAATATTAATATTAGAGAGGCACAAATTGAATTTAGAATATGGTCAAGGCAATTTATTTCCATTCAAAAATAATTTGACAGCAGCCGCTAAAAATGGGTAGGTTGGAACTGTCAGCATTAATGATAAATCTTCTCTTAGGCTAGATCTCTCATCCAAAAAACGCAACATTTTTTGTGGTGAATTTTTAAAAAAAAGGGCTTCGAATACCTTTGATCCCGCTATTTTTTGATCGATGAGCACCTGTAAAAATACTTTGTCTAGCCATTTTTTAAATCTAAATTCTTTAAAGACTAATGCCTTATAATTTTTTGATTCCAGGTTGGCAACTAATTCTTTTAATATCCGCTGGGTTCTCAAAAAGCTATATCCAGTGGTGGATTTTACAAACCCGCCTGAAGTACCAATTTTAATTATTTTAGCATGTAGGTTTTGTACATTTTCTTCTAAGGGCCGCATGGGGATTACTCCATATTCTTCCTCTAGCAAATCATAATCATCTTCTCCAAAGCCATAATAGGCCAATAAATAGGCTTTTAATTTGTCTCTATAGTAGTTTTTGTCGCGTAATTTACCTGAAAAGTACGTATACTCAAACATAGCTTTTTTTGTGCTTGTCGGCAACACATACATGAATTCGCATTCCAAATCGAACGCTACTCGGAAATCAAATAAATCGGCCGATTCTTGTTTGAATACAGGAAAATGACTTTCGATGGTCCAACCTAAAAAATGTTGTTTAATATGTTTTAGATTTTCAAAATCACATGTAATGGAGCTGATGCTATCAAAGACTTGTTGGCTTGCATAAAAATCGCCTTGATCCGTTCCAACGACCACATCTGTTCCTCTGTAAAAGAACGATTCAATTTTTGCATCTAAAAACTGGATGTTTGGCTTGGCGGCTAATGTTTTATTAACCTCTGAATACCAATCGCCACTATTAATTTTCCTATATTGAAATGGGTTAATATTCAGTAGTTTGGATTGATTGCTTTGGCTACGAAACCATAAGGAATCCCAGCTTTTTTCAGCAATATGGTCGAATTCCTCTGTACGATCAGACCAATAGCACCAGGTCTTATCGTTTTTATTTTTGGGGAATTGGTCAATAATTAACGTGGGTAAATCGCCTAAAGAACTTTTTGAAAGGTAATAAGCTAATGATAAACCGGCCATTCCACCGCCTGCAATAATCAACGCAAACTGGGATTGTACTGGCTTAGTCATGAATTAAATATGTTTTTCAGCGTGATAGGACGAACGCACTAATGCGCCTGATTCCACATAGTTCAATCCTCTTTTCAGCCCCTCTTCCTTGTACATCAAGAATGTCTCCGGATGGATCCATTCAATTACTTCATGATGCATTTTGGTAGGCTGTAAATATTGACCCAACGTCAAGACATCTAATCCATGGGCCAAAAGATCATCCATCGCTTGAAAAACTTCGTCTTTTGTTTCTCCTAAACCTAGCATGAGGCCGGATTTTGTTCTTTTTCCAAACTCTTTAGTTCGCTTAGTTTGCTCTAAACTTCGCTCATATTTGGCTTGTGGCCGAACGAATTTGTATAAACGGGCCACAGTTTCCATGTTGTGTGACACCACTTCCTGGCCTCCTTCTATCATTCGGATTAGCGCATCCCAATTTCCCTTTGTGTCAGGAATGAGTGTTTCTATAGTTGTCAGTGGAGTTGTCTCTTTAACCGCTCGGACAGTTTGATACCAAATTTCAGCCCCGCGATCCTTTAACTCATCTCGATTCACCGAGGTGATTACCGCATGTTTCACCTTCATTAATTGAATCGCTTCCGCTACTCGGCGAGGCTCATCTTCATCATATTCATTGGGTCTGCCAGTGGCCACCGCACAAAATGTACAAGAACGGGTACAGACATTTCCTAAGATCATGAAAGTAGCGGTTCCCTCTCCCCAACATTCACCCATGTTTGGGCAATTTCCAGATTGACAAATCGTATGTAATTGATAC